>Ga0302240_1003061_pt1 | contig 10109 bp, 7 predicted proteins | sample AAG_UR_His_MG_FD_193538 | JGI IMG/M metagenome (GOLD analysis project Ga0302240, IMG submission 193538) | Enriched activated sludge microbial communities from anaerobic digester in WTTP, New Holstein, Wisconsin, United States - AAG_UR_His | ecosystem: Engineered > Bioreactor > Anaerobic >... | reverse complement strand
AGGGAATCCGGTCATGCGAATCGAAGGCCAGGTTCAACCATTCCTTATCATTGCCGGGATCGCCAGCCATACACTTCGGATGTCGAACCATCCGATGCCGATCATGCAGCACCGAAAGACATGTAAGGACTTTATCTTTCAACGCGGGTGAAAGCGTCGTTGTCCGCTTCTCTGTTACATGACGTAACCACCGATCCTTATGGAGGTTTGCCAATAGGCCGTTTTCTGCTATCCCCCGCAAAAGTTCGACCAGAATAATGCTTGCTCTGCCGTCTGAGTTGGCTACGGATGCGTCGAATAGGTCAGGCGTCATGGCAAATTCATAAAGCACAGGCAGCTCCTCCTTCACGCAAACCGTTCCCGGTAGCCTTCTTCAAAGAAGCCGCCCGGCCACGCGTCCAGGAGCTGACCTTCTTCATCTAATTCCAGGTGGCGCACCGCCGACGATGTTCCTTTCGGCTGTACAAACAACACGCACACGTCCTTCGGAGTGATAGGTGGAACTCCTTCAGGCAGTTCGTCGTTGCTGGTTTCACGCATCCGACGCATTACGCGCAAAAGCAAGTGTTCGCTATGCGTTTCAATCAAGAACCTGTTCCTGCCTGGGCCAAGCGCAGATTGGATGAACACGTCTCCCAAGTCGGCCTGGAGCGCTGGGTGCAAATGGATTTCCGGTTGCTCGATGGCGACAATCTGGTTCCTCGAAGCATATGCGCCCACAAGGATGGGCAATACCTGACTGACGCCAATCCCCACGTCCCGATGGCTCACCACTGTGTTCGATCGGCGGTCGATCATGATCAGCTCATTGAGCTTGTCGATATCCGAGGAGCGGATAAGGTCCCGGATCTTCACCGCTTCCGCCTCCGGGTCCTTGACGACAGGATAAGCCCCGGTTGGCGTGGGGCTGTCGTCGTAATCTGGCTCCATATCGAGTTCAATTTGTTCAAGCCCATCGAGAAGCGGGCCCTCCAATTGATCAATCCCAACCAGGTCTCGCAAGATCAGTTCGTATGGTGTCTGGAGTCGGTCAGGCGCGGAGAGCCATTCATTAACCAGTTTCCGAACACTTGCGTCACGACGAATGACGTCCCACGCGTAGCCCCCGCCGGCATACCAGTTCGGATCGTGGTGCTGAGAAAAGGCCAGATGGCGCGGCGGATAAGACCGCAATGGACCCAAGTATCTGAGGCGCGATAGTTCGCCTGCGACCACCTGCCCTACGCCTCTTAGAATCTCGTCGATCTTGCGGGGAAGGAATGAACGTACTGCCGCGCTCAACTCCTCTTTTCTGCGGGCTTTGCTGATCGTAAAAAGTCTTGCCTGACCGCCCGGGCTGAAAACATTTGATTCCGCCAATCCGTCCGGCAAAAACTGCGTGCTCTTTGCCACCACCTCCGGGACAAGCTCGGCAATCGCCTCATCAAGGCCCTCAAAGTCCTCCGGGTGAATCGTTTCGGTCGTTGTAGAAAGCAGGACCATCGCCTTGATAACTTCCCGAAAAACAGGATGTTCGTGATCCAAGCGGTCGAGCTGAAGCTTACCGTCTCTGCGGCGACTCATCCGGAGAAGGCTCTGACCATCGGCGAGAAGTTCATAGGTGTGGATTTCAGGAATTGACTCCGGGAGCGGGTGGTCCTGATCGTCCAGGCCGATGCCAAGATTGAGGAGCATCGTGACCTGCTTCACCGGCGCGAAGAGCTCCGCGAGCCGGTCCTTGAATGAACTCGTATCCAGGTCCATGGCCCACTCGACCCGGCGATTGGCCTCACGCCTGTGGACATACTGGCGGAATCCACCCAGATCCACCGATTCGCCACCCACATTGGTGCGATGAACATCCAGATCGCCCGTTTCCTGCGCATGACGGGCGAGAATCATGCTGTGCAGCACGCTCGATTTTCCGGAACTGTTCGCACCATAGATCAAGGTCAAGGGACGGACGGGAATTCGCTGCGATTCTGCAAAGGCCTTGAAATTTCCGATTCGTAAAGCAGTCAACATGGTTATCTCGTCCCCTTCCAGATCTGCAAAATATACGTGAGCCAGGAATCGGTCCGGAGTAGAAGGGCGCGGAGCTGTTCATCCGTCAATTCCGGATCGAGTTCGTGGACACGATTGAAAAAATCCACCAGTTTCACCAGCGCACGCGTGTCTTGAACGACAAAATCGGTCAGAGGCTCGTGGTTGAGGCCGCGACAAACGTACAGCACGCGCGCTCTTCGAGTCGGCCGCCCCTCGTGGAGCAGGTCTTTATCATCCGTCGATACCCATGAAAGCACGTGTTCGTCCGGGGCCAGGCGACGCAGCAAGTGGTTCCAGAACTCTCTCAACGAGGAAAGAATGTGCCTCGCTCTATCGGCGTTTCTCCCACGGAGGGCATCGTGTGCGCCGACATACGGTCTCGCCAGTGCGGGATCGACGGCCTGTAGCAACCCGATACAGCCGGAGGTTTCCTGCTCCACTTCGGCGATCAACTGAACGACGGATGCATCATCCTCGTCCTCCGGCTCCTCCGGAACCCGGATCGTGTCTAATGCGTACCCAGTGATGAAGACCTCACGCGTTGCGCCGGGCAGCGCGAACGTCGGTAAATAGGTCACATCTGGAAGGACACGAATGGATGCGGCCAGCCTTTCATAGGTCGACGTCACATTGCCGATCACGTCCTGGAACTTCAGGAACGCCGGCTCCGGTAATGCCATGGCTTGTCGCATGGCATCGAAGTCAATCCCGGCAAAAAGCCGCTCGGAGACCGTCATTCGATAGGCTATATCACCGAGAGACAACTTGGCCGCTGCCTGAAGCTGTACAACGCTGTCCTGTATCGGCTTGATCCCTTCAAGCCATGTCTGATGCGTTCGCTTGATATCCTCAAAAATGCGGCTTGATGCGGTGGCTTGGTCGATGAGATCTTGCCAGCGCTGATTTGCCTGGACGATCTCGGCCAGATGTGAGGAAGCAAGTCCGGAAAGCTCGATGGAACGTGAGATCTCCAGGTGCTGACGCCGGATCGGGTCAAGCGCCCGTTCCATCTGTTCATAGACGCTTAGATAGGACGGCTTAAGCGCATGGTTCAAGCGTTCCATGTCCTCCTGGATCTTCAGGTAAGCAGGCCGGAAATGTCGGAGATCGTCATCCATGCTACTTCCTTCAACGCCTCATTTCTTGCGTCGGTTGTAAGGTGACTGATTTGTCGGCTTGAGCGAGATGTCCTCTTCGCTCGCCTTGGAGCGGATCGAGTCCTCCGTCCGCCCGAGCTTGAGACCGATCACCCTTGTGGGGGTGTTCTGGTCAACGAGTTTTTCCAACTGCTGAACCTGTTTGTCGGTCCAGGGTTTGCCGTGGTTTTCTGGCTTCTTGGGCATAATGCACCTCCATCAATCTTGGTTTGTTATAAAACCGAAGCCGCGCAGACCTTTGAGAGTGGCTTCGATGTTCGTGTCTGAAAATTCGTCCCTGCTCAATTTGGGCACCCAATCCGGATGTCTCTGGATAGTGTCCTTGACGCCCTCGACGGTGGCGGGCTGTCCAGCGGCCGTCAGTTCAAAGGATGCGTCAAGGACAGTGGCCCAGCGTTCGAGAGCGCGGCAGCCCCATCCCTTCATCTGGTCGAGCATCTCGTCAACCTTTGCCTTTGCCGGACCTAAGAGTTTCTGGGCTTGTTCGACGGCTTTGGAAACGGTTGCCCCCGGCTTTACGGGCTTCAAATCACCTTCGCCCCGGCAAAGAACCAGCCACTTGCTTTTCTGAGCAAGGCTCAGGAACTTGTGGATTTCATCGTCAAGGGGCCCAGCAGCGCGCTTCATAAATGTCTGGGTGAGTTCGATCTCGGCTTTCTGTTGGACCAAGTAAAACAGTTTAGCGAGCTTCACCCTTCCCATAGGGCGGTCGGGTGCATGGCAACGGTCCGTGATGTACGCGGCCAAAGCTGCTTTGTTGAACATGTCATGGCCGGCATGGCGTTTCGATCCGACCTCTGGTGAGTTACTCTGCGTTGACGGGCAATCAAGAGCTTTGGCCTGGGCTTCCATCTCTGCCAGGAGTTCCTTCATGTGCGCCACACGCCACTTGACCGTGAGGTCGCCGGTAAAGGCGCGGTGGAGAAGTACATCGAGAAGCTGATCGAGTCGTTCACACACTTTCCGCCGGGATTTCTGGCTTTCTCGTATCTGACGGACGAGCCCATCCCAAGTTTGTTGTAGTTCAATCGGCGGCCGTGGGATCGCCATTCTTCGAAGATCGGTATTATTGATTGTTGCCATCCCAATGGCGTGTTTCACACCCTGGCACAATGCAGCATGCCCAAATGTCGTGTTCAAATAATGAGCGACAAACTCTGGTGTGGCCCATTCTGGCTTCAACCGAACCCTGATGTTCTTGCTTTCAAAGACTGCTGGACCCAAATCGCTTGTTATGACCGCACACTTGCCTACAAGTTCTTTCGTGTTGACTCTATTGATAAGAATATCGCCTGGAGTCAGCGCGTACTTCTCTGCCTCATCTTCTGTCAATTCAACGCGATCCACTCTGGACAGCTCAAGTTCTCCAGACTGAATATTGAACATTTTTAGGATCTGAGTTCCTCTTCCGTAAAAGTCCCCGTGTTTGTAAAGACCGTTTCGTGTGTCAGCCAAAGCATCTTCCAACAACACCACATCCCAACCTCTTGGATTCGTAGCCGGATCACCAAACATCTTGTAGAACAGCCCGGGGAGGATACGGCCGGCTATGGCGTCGGCCTCAGCGCGCTTTTTGCGCAGTGCGTTTGCCTGGTCGAGTATTTCGACAATGCGGTGTTGCTCGGAGAGAGGAGGCAGTGGGACTTGGTGCTTCCAGAATTTTGCCATTATGATTCGCGGCATCTTTACGCCAGCAACAGCCACATTGGCAAATCCCAGAAAATGTTTTGAGCGCAGGTAGTAAGTCAAATAGCGTCGGTCAAGGAGGTCCCTGCGAGGCCTCAGCGGGATCAGTTCTGTAGTCGCAATTCCAGGTTCCGTTGGGCATATTACTTTGTTGAGGTATGGACGAAGTTTTGAATAGAGGACATTGCTATCATCAAACACATTAGTCGACGTTCCAGCCGTAGATGCGGGTGCGATCTTCTTGTTAACTATATTTCCCGTATGGCTTTCGACTTGGTCCAATGTTAGATGCCATACCGGTTCATCTGGCGAGAACCGAATATTTGGCGTCTGCGCTGGTGCTATCTCTTTGAGAGGTACTGTTGGCCACCTCATTCGACTGCCTCCACTTCCTGAAGCAGTTTCTCCAGACCACTTGCTATGTCGCGTTCGATTGCCAAAGTTTCCTTGATTAGCTGTGTTGGGTCGTCGTCCGGTATCTTGTCCGCAATCTGCGGTTTGTAGCGCCCGGCAGCCAGGTTGTAATCGTTCTCTGCGATGGACTTAATTGTCGTCCACCATGAGCGGATTTCATCGGTTCCAGTGGGCAGAAGGGTTCCACCCTCCTCTCCAGGGAGTTCCTTGAAGCCTGATTTCTTGTACCCAGCCCATTGGGTAAGCAGGTCGGGGATGTCGTTTCGTTCGGGGGTTTCAGGTCTGCCGCCACCGGAAATCTTGTCAGGGTCGAACCCGTCTGCGCGCACCTCGTAGAACCAGACCTTTTCTTTGTGCTTGGTCTTTTTGTCCTTCTTCGCGCCTGAAGCCGGCCTCCTGAAGACCAGTACCCCGGTCTTGACTCCGGCGTAAGGTTTGAATACTCCAGCGGGCAGGGATACCACGGATAACAAGTCGAAATCCTCAACCAGCTTGCGCCGAAGTTCCACATGTGCCGAGGTCGAACCGAAAAGCAGCCCCTCGGGCACAACGACGGCGCACTGGCCGCCCGGAGCCAGGGCCTCCATCATCACGCCCAGGAAAAGCAGCTCGCTCTTCTTGGAGTTGGTGGGAAGGTCCTTGCGGATGGATTCCTTGGGGAGCACACCGGCAAAAGGTGGGTTGGAAAGGATCACTTTGTAGCGGCGGTTCAGATCGTCCTCAGTAAGGCCGCCCATATCGGAGAGCGTATTGGCACGCTTGACATTGGCCTGACGGATGCCGTGCAGCACCAGATTCATCATGGCGATGCGCATCATCTGGCGCGACACGTCGATACCGTAGATTGACCGCTCCAAAAGCTCCCAGTTGGGAACCTTTTCACCCGGACCCTTTCGGTAGGTCTGCAACGTCGGGATGTCCTTCTTCGCTTCCTTGATGGACTGGTCGCGCTTTTCCAGCCACTCCTCGCCGTAGATGGGTACTTCCTGAGGCTCGGTCGAGTATCTGGCCAGGATGTACTCGACGGCATCGATGAGGAAGCCGCCGGTACCGCAAGCCGGGTCGTAGATCGTATCCCCGAGGTTGGGGTCCACCATCTCGACCATCATGGTTCGGATCTGGCGGGGCGTTCGAAATTGGCCGTTCAAGGCGGACTGCCCCAGGTGGGTTAGCATGTACTCGAAGATGTCGCCCTTCACGTCGGTGCCGAGCTTGGCGAAGTCGATGCCGTCGATTTCGTCCACCACTTGCTTGAGCACGTTGGGGTCAACGACCTCAAGCACGGCGTCGCGGAAATACTCGGCGATCTGCGGCTCCTCCTTCACCAGCGAAGCCATATAGGGAAAAACGTGGTCGCGCACGAAGTCGCGCAGGTCTGTGCCGCTCTTGAAACGCCACTTGGACCAACGGAACCGCTCGGCCTGTTTGGGATAAAGCAGTTTGCCGTTACCGTTGGTCTGTTTTCCCATGAGCCGGGCCTTGAGTTCGCGGCTGGATTCCTCCTCGTCGAGCAGCTTGAGGTAAATCAGATACGAAATCTGCTCGATATAGGTAACCGGATTGGTCACACCGCCGGCCCAAAGTATGTCGGTGATCCGGTTCAATTTTCTGCGCAAATCCTGGTTCATCGCTGCTCCTTATGCGACCTTCTTCATGAAGACCGAATCGTTCAAATCCTGGATGATTTCCTTGAGCCCCCTCTCGCCGAAGAGCTCAACGCCCAACTCTGCCGCATTCAAAATGGAAAGTGGCGGCTGGAACAAATCCTCCAGCTCGATGCGGCCGCGGGCGATGCCGCGGTTCTTGAGGAGTGACAGATACTGCGCCTGCTGGGGTGTGATCGATTTTGCGACCAGCCACGCCTGGAAATTCTCGGTCAATTCCTCTTCGCGGGGTTTGATCTTGAGGCTGCCAAGAGCGGCCTTGATAAAATCGATCAGGTTGCCACCCGGCTGGCGGTAGGCCCGGCGAAGGTTCTCCTCGTTGAAATACATCTCCGGCCGGTTTAACCGTTCAGCCAGCGCCTTTTCCTCGTCTTCAGTGAGCAATTCTCCTCGCCGGACCTTCTGGATGATCGGGTCATCCTTCACGGCGGATTGAACGCTGGTCTCCCAATTGGTGACATAGTCGCGCTTGTCGACTCTCTCACCCTCCGGCCCCACCTCGACATAGGTAACCGCGTGAAGCCACTCGTCCTCGAGGCCAAGCTCGACAAGATCGCCTGGCGGTTTGGGTGGTTTGCGTTCGCCGCCAGGAGCATGTCCGCGACCGATGCCGGTGAAAATGTCGGTATCGCTATCGTTGAAGTAGTCGTGGTTACCGAAGAAGTCGTAGATGACGAATTTCTGCTTCTGGATATGATCTGCCGTTCGCGTTCCGCGTCCCCGCATCTGTTGGTAGAGGATGGGGCTTCGCACCCGACGGCACATTACCAGGTGGAGAACTTCCCGGCAGTCGAAGCCGGTATCCAGCATGCCGACGCTGACAGCTACTTGGGGATAGTCCTCGCGCTTGAACTTGCGAATGAGATCGTCGGCGTCTGCAACGTCGCTCGTGATGACCTCAGCGTACTGACCCTTGAGTTCAGGATGTAATTCGTTCAGGAAATGAGCCAGCCTTGCGGCGTGGTGCTTGGTGATTGCAAAAACGATGGTCTTGCCGGGTCCGGTCTTTTGACCGGGAGCCAGCTCTTTGAAGTTCTCCCAGGCGAGCCGGTCGAACTCCTGTATCATTTTCTTATTGGAGTCTTCGTTCGTCCATTTGCGTTCAAATTCGGACGGGTCGTATGTCTGCTCATCGACCTCCGCCCCTTGGGCAAGGATTTGGGTGATGCCAGTGGCAAACTTGTAGGGCACCAGAAAACCATCCCGAAAAGCCTGCAGAATCGGGAAGGAGAAATCCGGCTGGTCATCACGGCACTGGTAGAACTGGAATGTGTTGCGTTCGATATAGGCCGAGGGTGTTGCAGTCAGCCCTATGTGAAGCGCATCAAAATGCGTTAGCGCGGTCTGCCAAGAGCCATAGATGGAACGGTGGCATTCGTCGGCTATGACCACGTCGAAATAGCCACTGGTGAATTCCGTGTAACGACTGATCATCGTCTGGAGCAGACAGACCGTAATCTGTTGTTCCTGCCGGACCATGCCCGGGCGTAACCAGTAACTACTGTGCTGGTTCAGAATGTCTTGAATGGCTTCGAGCGCCTGTTTGGCAAGCTGCTCCCTGTCTACCAGGAACAAAATGCGCTCGGCGCGTCCGGACTGGATGAGCCGTTTGATATAGATGGAGACGAGATCCGTCTTGCCTGTGCCAGTGGGTAGTTCAATCAGAAAACGGCGCTTGCCGAGCTCCACAGCGTGGTCCAGAGCCTGCATGGTTTCACGCTGGTAGGGCCGCACCTGCCGGGTCTCACCTTGGCGAAGGTAATACTCGGGGATTTCTATCGTCGCGAGCGGCTTCCGAGTTGCGCGCATTTCGACCAAGCGTTCAAGATCGCGGCGGGAAAAGAGCGAGTTGACGATCCGGGCGTCGTCGTTGCCGTAGTCCCAAAAATAGATGAGTTCACCATTCGTAAGAAAGATGAACGGCGAGCCGATTTTTTTGGCATATGGCAGCGCCTGTTGTTTGGCCGTATATGGCTCTATGGCCGTGCGCTTTGCCTCTATGATGGCAAGCGGGCGACCGTTCCGAGACAACATGAGATAGTCGGCACGTCCACCCTCAGGCAAAGCATGTTCGGTGAGCACCTGCGACTTGTCGGCGGGGTCCCACCCCGCTTGGCGGAGCAGATCGTCGATGACAATCCTCGCATCTGCTTCAGTCGAATAATCCTTCACAGGCGCTCCTCCTGAAATTCCAGCCGATCACTGCCACTCGGGAAAGTAATCCGCAAGATTCGTGTTTCTGAAATAGACCTCGCAGACCAGGCGTCCTCGGTCGATCTTGTGGGCAGTCCGAAGTTCGACTTGCCCCGCATATATGAGCTTTGACAACTTGTCCTTAGCCGCTTGGCCTCCATAGGCGTGAAGCTCCGGGGCATCGTAGCCCGCCGGGCGGACTCGGGTACCCGTCTCACCGTTCCATTTCCATAGAGGGTTGACCTCGAAAGTATCTCCGTCGATGATTGATGTGACCGTAAATGTTGGCATGGCTGCTCCTTTCTGGTTTCGGACCCTTGATCGGTCTGTCTGTGTCCGATATAGAGCAAAGCCCATGCCACTTTCCGGAGTGAGCGGCAACCCATTGTTATCACAAGTGTTAGTATCCTTGTCGTTATCCCTGGCATCATCATATCCTTCAACCCAGGTTGAAACATCTTAAACCCTGGTTTAAGTCTTTGGTCTCGATTGCAAGAACTTGTGCACCGCCTGCGGCGTGATCCCAAGCATTCGAGCCGCTTGGCTTTGGTTGCCGTTGGCTGCTTCAAGCGCACGGAGAATCATTTGCTTCCGAGCGCTCCCGAGAAACTCATCCAATGAGAATCCCTCGTAGGGCTCGGGAAGTGCATCCAGTGGGTCCGCGTAGGTGACCGGTTCCGTGATTAGGAGGTCGTCTGCGTCCAAAACATCATTGCGGCAAAGACGAACAGACCTCTCGATGACGTTTTCCAGATCGCGAACATTCCCCGCCCAGTTGTGAGATTGCAGCCTGGACAAGGCTTCCGCCGACAACCTCTTGGGGCGTCGCAAGGAGCCATTCAACCTATCGAGAATGTGAAGCGCCAGTTTGGGAATGTCAGAGCGTCTTTCACGGAGCGGAGGAAGTTTGATTTCGCCGACGTTGAGCCTATAAAAAAGATCTTCACGGAATTTACCTTGCCTCACCAGC
>Ga0302240_1003054_pt1 | contig 10119 bp, 15 predicted proteins | sample AAG_UR_His_MG_FD_193538 | JGI IMG/M metagenome (GOLD analysis project Ga0302240, IMG submission 193538) | Enriched activated sludge microbial communities from anaerobic digester in WTTP, New Holstein, Wisconsin, United States - AAG_UR_His | ecosystem: Engineered > Bioreactor > Anaerobic >... | reverse complement strand
CATTCATTCTTATCACAGTAGTCAGCCATCCAGGATGCTGCGAGCTCAGAATGAATGTCGGCGCTTCCTTCCGGGTGCCATTCCGGGTCCTGTGGTAATCGGATAAGGGCAGCAAGCTCTGGATACTCGGACGTCAAGTGGAGTGCTTCCAGGCTTTGGAAAAATACACCAAAGTATTTTCCCTTCGAGAACAACTTCCTCCACTCAGTCCAAATTCTTTCATCGGACAACGCATGGAAATCGTTCATAGCAATCCCGAATACCCGTTTATCAGGGAGGGAGGAGCTTATTTCGAATCCGAAACGGACGGCCTGCTGCAGGCCTATAAGGTTTCTAAGGGCATCTTCGTGGTAATGAGATACGCACACGGGCCGGAGTATCCCTCGGATAACGTCCCTGGAAGCTCCATAGAAATCGAAGAGCTCTCCAGTATGCGCATTTATCATCGCGGAGTTAACAGTAAAATTTCGCCTTCTGGCAGCGTCTTTTGGATCCATATGGGGGTCGTAATCCACTACGAATCCCTTGTGCCCCTCCGCTACCTTGGAATCTTTTCGAGGAAGCGAGAAGTCAATAACTTCACCCTTAATATCGAGCTTCATTACGGCGAACGACTGCCCGCATTCTGACAGTGTCCCGTAGTTGCTGAGAACAGTCTTAAGTTGCTCAGCGGGAAGACCGTACACTTCGACGTCCAAATCTTTGGACTCAGCGTTGATGTAAGGATGATGTAAAGATATGAGTCTGTCTCTGACTGATCCGCCTACAAAGTAAGCGGACCCTCCCATTGATTTTATAGCATCCAGTACTGGGAGGATTGGATGATCTTTCAACGAGTTCAGCATTAATTGCCTCCTATGAATTGATAATTTACTTATACCAATTTGGAGGTAAAAAAATAGGAGCAAGCTCCTATACTCGGGCTAATCTCCTTCTGATGCTCTCGGCATCGTGGAGATCTTTGTCCCTGCCCATAGTCAGCTTCCAGCTGAGCATATGCGACAGAGACATTACATTGACATTCCCAAATCGTATACTGTCTGCGTATACTTCTGAGAATGTCATTCCAGTCCCGAGGTAGTCAAAGAACTCGACATTCCCCAGGACTATTTTGTGTCCACCTTTTGCAGCGGACACCGGAATGTGGCCCTCTTCTAAAAGAGCCAGCCACAATGACTCACCGGCCAGGACATCTATGTCCGACTCAGCCGGCCTTATTCCGTGGTATTCCATTGCCTTTCCGGAGAATACCACGTGAGGATACTCCCACCATTTCATGGAGGTACCTCCTTTCTGTATATTATACTTATACCTGTTTGGGAGGAGCTTTTAGTTATAGATAAAAAATTGGGAGTATGAGCACTCCCAATTATACGCTGTTAAGCCCGTCTTTTAATAAGCTTTTCCATATATGCATACATTTTTATAGCATCGTCAGCCCAGTGAGGAGCCTTCTCACACGTAGCTAGCTTTATTAACTCCCTTTTTGCCAGCTTATACATGGATTTAATGCACTCATCAGTAATAAGACTCATGGGGATAGTCTTAAGATCTACTAATCTACTGGACTTCACCATAATTTTGGCGTGCTTATTAGCGGATCTTTTATCGTATATGCCTGCTTTTCCCATTTTAATTATGTATTGCTCGTCGTGCCAATCATACGCCCCTTCTATAATGTTGTCCCTCTCACTATAATTAAGCCGTTTTATGACGCGCTTAATAGTTGATAATGGGAGTACTTCCCAATACCTCCGTATTGCCATTGCACAGTCTTCTGATGTGAAGATGCCCTCTTCCATCATCTCGCAGTAGTCTTTTATACTTATCTTTATTGGCTCGGCGCTAACTACCCCATCGTGTAAGAATCCAAGTCCTGGTCTTGGGTCCTTCCTATTATCGTTATCGTGATACCCCATACAAACGTGGTATTCTTTATACTGTATAACTTTTTCCACCCGTCGCAGAGTCACGCGCCCAGTTCCTTCTCTGCCAAAATATGGAGCTAAGTCTGCCATCCTGTCTTTTGTATAAGCCAGGACCCCTTCCTCTGATTTAATCCTAAGTGTATCTCCCGTGTCTTCGATGGAGAAGTCAAGGTAATAGTCATCCTCGTTCTCTTCATGGCCGCACACCGCGTACATAACATTGTCTTCCAGTATTGCCATTGTAAAACCTCCTATTAAGATGTATTATCCTTATACCCATTTAGGCGTAGAATATTTATATATAAGTCCGCAGGATAAATAGCCAATTTATAGCTAAAAAAGGGCCGAAGCCCTATGACCTTGACGACACGAACGTAGTGCCGTTCAGTGTGTCATATGCTGAGAGCACTCCAGTTCTGAACGCTCCGGTGTCAACGTTTATCACCTTGTCCGACACCAGCACAGACCTTCGTGGAGTGTGGCCCACCACCAGGGTCTTACCCATATAGCCATACTGGTTTACCTCTCTTTCCCACAGGAGCATGTGTTTGTCCTGCTCCTTAACGGGCTGATTATCCAGCGCTCCAGCATGGACGAACAGATGCTTTTCTGTTTCGTAGGAATGGGGCAGAGAGCGGCAAAAATGCAGCAGCTGCATCATATCCGCGAATGTCCAGTAGATCTTTTCCTTGCAGCCATTCATTGCCCACAAGTCCAGATTATAATCGGTAGGGGAAGATATGGCATCTATGGCCATTTGCTCGTGATTACCGCGTAACAAAACTACCTTGCCGGGGGCTCTGGACGCTAGGTTGATTAGATAATTTAGCGTGTCCATTTCATCCTGTGCGTTAGCTCCGCGGTCAATGTAGTCCCCCATGAAAACCAGAACATCCTCATCTGGGTTAAACCTGATCTTGTTTTCGATCAGGTCTTTCATGAGCAAGAATTGACCGTGAATATCGCCTATAGCAATACGGCGACGAGGAGTGAAAGAGTCATCGGGCCTTCGGTGTACTTTAAGTGCCTGTAACATATAGAAGCCTCCTTAATTAGATATTTAACTTATACCCGCTAATGGGTAATTATTGACTATTGTATGCACTAAAGATATAGTATATAAAGCACTCTATACGGAGGTAATCCATGTCCCTGGCGCACGATATACATCTGGCCGCACTGTCAAAGCTGGCGGCGCTTACTAATATAGGACCATACGAAAAGACAGCTGCTCGGAGAGTAATGAAATTAATTGGAGAGGGAAAGCTGTCGCGTAACGCTATAGAACGCGTAGTGGCGGGAATGACCCCGGGAGAAACTAGACAAGTAGGCAAAGATATGCTTGGATCTGGGTCAGAACACGCTGTGTTTAGAGGACTTACTGGCGGAAAGGGAAGATCCGCTATAAAAGTTCCGTGGGATGATGGAAGAAATGGCGCTGAAAAGACGTTGACTGGCGGGGGCAAAAAAGAACGTATTCCTTTCAACGAAGACAACTTACCCACCCTGGAAAAAGTAGACATAATGGATAGAGATCCTGCTATATTCGCTCGAAGTTATCCCCAAGCACATAATTTCGACAAGGCGAAAAGACCCGATCAACTTACGTTAAAGGATCGCGGAGGACATGTACAGCAATATCTTAAAGAGATTCCAAAAAGACTTCAAAATATATTATATAGGAGAGCGTATGGTGTGGGCTCGGAGACCAAATTCACCCGCAGAGAGCAAATGCTATTGGATATGTATGATGACTTTGCTCGAATCGTAGTAGGAAGAAACCCACAATCAAAGATGTACCCTCCGGAGGTACGCCCATCAATGATAAATGATTTAAGATTTACATTGGGTAACAAATATAGGATGCTGGACGTAGTCCCGAGAGCAAGACATAATATTATGCTGGACCCAGAAACAATGACGTTCAAAATATCCGATCCCATGTTTAGACGCATAAACGATTATGAACGCGAGGGAATAAACGCCTTGATGGATGCCCAGTTAGTCAGTCCAGGATTAGGTGCACACTCTGGTAAAATAAAAATAAATGGGAATAGGCGAATGTCCTTGGGAGAGCTCCTCGGTAATGGGGTAACTCCTGCTAAAGAGGTCATACAACGACGCGCTAAAAAGAATCCCATATACGACCTATATTACGAAAACTGGTAATTATAAGTTAAAAAAATACTGGGAAGCATATAGCTTCCCAGTTTTAATTTAGGAGGTTCAATTACTAGTAATCTTATACCCTAATTGCGCCCAAATTATCAGGAATTTTCCCTCACTGGATGCAATTTTACGCTGTCGTGTCCGGCGAATATTTCGCTTTTAGGATCGAATACCTGGTATTGAGTGCACGCCTCCTGGCTGGAACATACGACTGAAGTAAGTTTAGACTCCTCACGACGATCCAGAGTCTGCATATTTTCTCCGCAAACGCTACATTTCATCATATCATACCTCCACTATGAATTCTGGATTGAAATTTAGATTCTTGGCTTCGTAATACCCGTGGGGGTTCCCCACTACACGGGTGTCTCCTATCATAAGGTCGATACTGTCATGAACGTGTCCACAGATCCACAGATCAGGATTCACCTTCTCTACGAAATTATCCATATCATTATGGAATAATCCGTTTATAGCACTCGCAGCGAAAGAGGGATGTCCACATCTGAACGAGGGTGTGTGGTGTGTTATGACCACAGTCTTATTACCCTTAATTTTGGCGGACATGACAGCCTCGTCTATAAATCGGGTCATCGCATGGTGCTCTTTTACCACTTCATCTGGATTAAGGCTTCCAGACGACAATTCCCACGCTCCACGCATACACGCCCCAAGGTGAGTTCCGCCCGCATAAGTCGACCAAAGTGTCGCCCCGATAAAAGTAACGTCATCTATGGTCATCGTAGAGCATTGTAATAGGGTATTTCTTTTATTGAACATCTCAAGTACTTTTCGATACGAAAAATGACCTGTGTTAAACTCCGTAAAAAAGTACTCATGATTTCCCAGTACTGCTATTATTGGAATAGCGTACTTAAATCGGCATAGAAATGCGTACATCATCTCTGGATTTGCTGCAGTATCTCCTGCCAGTATAAGAACATCCCCCACCGGCTTGATGGGGGAGTTCGCGTTACTTGGAAAATGATCGTAATGAATATCTGAGGCTATCTGAAGCTTCAATGTATACTCCCTGTTGGAAGATGAACGTAAGGGGTTATTTTCATACCTCTTACCCTCGGATTTTCGTAGTTAGTAACAGAGGTTTTTTCCGGGCTGTTTATGTCCACCCCGGAGTCTCTCCATTTTTTAGCATCCGGTCCACTGCATGCTATTAAGGACATGAAGGGGACCTCTGTATCTTTTGCAGCAAGCACGGTTATTTCAGTTTCTTCTTCTACGACGTCGGTTATGGCGTCTGGGTTAGAGAAGTCGTGAATCTTAGGACTTCCTGAAAGGAGTATGCTTACTACTGGAAGTGCATCGAACGTGCTATCTTTAGACTCTTTAAACATATTCACTATACCATTAAGAAAAGTAGAAAATTCTTCCACGGTATCGAACGTTTTAAAGTCGAGATCGGCACCTCCGACAATGTATATCTGCCCATCCACTTCTACAGAAACTATCTTCATGGTTAATCCTTGTATCCATTAGACGGCTTTAGTGGTTTAGGTAACTGCGAGAATTTCAAGCAAACCATTCCAGTAAGCTTTTTAGTCTTAGGATCTTCCTCGAATCCTTGGATTGTACTCCAGAAAGCGGGACTTTCTACTCCACAGGACATACCTGTTGATTGAATACACAGGTTCTTGCAATGGAAGCACGGGTCGGGGTAGTTGATTCCTCGCGGATCTTTCACTGGAGTGTCTTTGGATTTCTTTTTACCCATTGGTTAAAGGTCCCCTTTGTGTGTAATAGTACCTATAAATAAAATAACACGTAAATGGGTGAAGGTCAAATAGGTCTGGGATTTGACTCCCAGACCTATACGACATTACTTGGTGATCAGGTCTTTAACCAACATTACCACGTTTTCGTGCTCGCGGATAGCCTGGAGCATATTTCGCTTTGAGCGCATAAATTTCTCGATGGCCTCCTTTTTGGTTGTTCTTCCCGCATTAGGACGCGGAGTAGCTGGCTTTGGAGCGGTCTTGAGATCTAACATCAAGGCTTCTTTAGTCAGCTTGTTGACAGAAAACCCATCAGGAATTGGGTGCACCGTTGGCGGAGTGGTGTCTTTAGACACTGTAACACCTTCAGTTTTTCCCATGCGGGTAGATACCTTCATTTTTATTTCACTGGGAAGGGACGCCGCCGCTTTTAGGAGCTTGGGATCGACTTTTTCCGCCCGCCGCTTTCTGTCTTCGTAACTTGCGAGTGTCTGCGCGACAGCGGTTCTAACGTCCTTTGATCGAAGTGCGGGGAATGCGGCTACGCTGTCGATAGCAGCTACGGAGGCATTCTTCCACCCGATCAAGTTACTATCAGCTACGAGTGTGGCCACTACCGCAGGGAATGTCGGAGTCGTCCTTCGATTTTTCACTGACGCAAGCCACAGTTTGTAAATGTACGCAGAAGATATTTCCTGATAGGCCATAGATACAAGGTCTACCACGGTATCCGCATTTGGGAGCGCGTACACTTTAAGGGTGTTGTCCGCCATTCCGGTGTACATTCGTGCAAGATACGCGATAAGCGCATCTCTGTTCTTATAGAAGGAAGGGTCCACGATGATGAGTCTGGAGCTTCCCCCTTCCATTTTAAGGACGTGTCCAGGGAGTCTAAGTTCACTTCTGTCTGTAACCCGGGTCATTGTGAAATGCAGCCCGATATACCCGTATTCCGGGAGGTCTGCGGTTTTAAGACGCATACTGTTGATATATTTTCGATAGGTCGATGACCTCATGCCACTTCTCCTTTATTTATCCGTCATACCAGGCCTCAGAGTGGGTTTCATACACGAGAGAGTCTATTATCTCCTCATCCACTCCAGCCTCTTCCAGTGCTATTTTTACGCCATGCTTTACACGACGTTTGTCTTCCGCATCCCGAACAGATAGAACGAGTGTATGGGCGTAACTCACGAATGAAAAATGAGCTGCTGGAGCTATTCCCTACGAATCCGTTTCTAAGTTTCACAGGTTAATCCCCATCAATGAATTCACAGGTAGGGGCCAGCATTCCCTTTGAGCGATACATGGCATCTAGCATACCCTGCACTCTATCAATGAATTCTTTTTTTGTCTCGTTGCTGTTCATGTCATGCCATACGTGAAGTCCGACAATTTCACCATTTCCATAGGATCCGAGGTCAAATTCATTCAATAGAGTCTCGAAGTCTTCGTCGTCCAGCATAGAATCTCGGAGATCTTCAGCATTTACGCCCATTACCATGAACGAACTTGAGCTAGAGTTTCCTACGAATCCTAGTCTAATTTTAGCCACATTTTAACTCCTTGTATACCGGGCACACTCTGCACGTAGATGCGAGTGAGCACTTGCAGTCCGGAGGAGTTATCAGTAAATTCCTCCAGGCTACGACCTTCGGATGATTCCAGATGGCATCGAAAGATTTGCAGGCCAGAACATCGAGACCGTCCGCCCACTCTCCCTCGCCTTCCAGAAATGAACACGGAAAGAACTTTCCGTGGCAATTAATGTATGACGAAAATAGCCCACTCTCGCAAGGCTCCACATGCTGTAGAAGCGTTTCTGCATTCTCCTTCCCCTCCAGTATGGTTTTCATGTACATTGGAGCGGAACAGCTGTCCATACCGATACCGATGTTTGCACGTCCTGCAGCTTCCATTAACAATCTGTATTTATCCACAGATTGTATGGTGGTGTATTTTCCTATGCCGCGGCCCTTGGATTTATACTGCAGAAATACGACGGCATGAAGGGCGCTGAGTTTGTCGTTTCTGCTAGCTTCTTCCAGCAGGCGAAGTGCCCCATCGAAGGTTTCTTCCGACAGCATATAGTGGATATTTACTTGTTTTACGCCCGCTTCGGTGAGCATGTGCACTGCGCTGTAGGTTGCCTTTGGATCCACCATGGATACTGACACACAACCGCACAGCTCTGCTGAGAATTTAGCGAACTGCGGGCACATGTCCAATCCATGAGTAGTATAGTTAGGAACTATTCCGACCTCTCGGGCATACCGCATCATGTCGAAGAACTCTGGATTAGTGGAGATGTTCATGATACCCAAAGCAATCTGGCATAGAACTTCTTTGTTGAATTTGTCCAGAATGCTTTTAAAAGTATCCAGCGACATATTGTGGGTGGGGCCGTTGCCTCCATTGCATTTATAGCAGAATTCACATCCGCCAAGGCAATCTCCACCCGCTGAGATTTCGATATCCAGAAGTTCTGGGCCGACTCTGCAGAATTTTGGGTCGCACTTTAAAGTCTTTCCAAATCGGATCATGTTTCCGTTTTTGGTATTGAACGCCATGTTGTAATCTTCGGACTGAAATTTCTTAATCAATTGGTTTCTCCGTTCCCGGAAGGGATAGTGTTTTTGGCACAAGGATCCCACGTTCTTTTTTCAGCGTGGTATCCGCGTCTGAGTAGGCCTGTGAAGCTATCGCAGTGTATACAGTATCAGAGAGATGCTCTTTAGCTCTGCGCACAAAGAATTTGTTGAAGGCATTCTCTTCATGGCTTCGTTTAGCATCCTCTTTCTTTTTCCTGGACAACTCCTTAGTTGCCATCTGATGGTGTCGTCCGCAGATCCTTTTTGCCTTGGTTATTCTGCCAAACCAATCAGGATCGGACCGCTCTCCCGTGTCTTCCAGCTTCGCTTTAGCATCGCTCAGCTGAATGTTCATTGATAGAAGTCTATCTTCCAGTTGAGACACGAGCTTTTCAAGCTCGTTTATACTCAACCCCTGCAGATATTCTTCGGTAATGCGTATGTTCTTCACGGCATTCTCCTTATTATAGATAGATACTAGGTCGTAAACTAAATCTCTTATACCAATTTAGGAAAGAGCGTTAGTGTATGATTCGTATAGTTTCCGCCCCACCGCTAGAGGTGTGCTTTTTTATGTGCTCCCACTTTTCAGAATATAGTATTGACATCTGAAATAGACGTATGACATATATTCTTGGAAGTCTCCTTCCGTTGTACCAATCCTGGACTGTTTTTACAGGTACCATAAATTCAGACGAAAAGGACAGTATTCCATTCCTCCTATCGATCAGCCATTTTATGGTCGAGGACCGACAATAAGGTATTTCCACCAGTTCAGCTGGGGCATAGAATGGAGGTATTGGCTGTGGAATTACTGGCTCTTCCAAATGGGATCCTACCAGGGATTTCAACAGCGCCCACATATTTTTTAAAAATACGGTCATCGCCGCAGCGTGCAGTATAGCGATTGGAACGCATATCCACATATATTACATCCCCTTTCCAATCATAGTATCGCGTATGACTACCATTCTGAAAAAGAACAGAACGGTCATAGAAGTATACTCCAGTCGACCTAGAGTGTGTTTTGACAGGTCAAATACGTTTGAGCTCGTGGTAAGTCCAAATGACAGATTTACCAACGAAGATAATCTGGGCACTACGTTCCTCCTTACGGATAAAAATAGAGAGGGGCCGGAGCCCCTCTCTACTTAGTTACAACATCAGATTCCTTCAGCCACGAACTTACGCATTACTTCTGGCCCGGCAGAATCGAATCCTACCAGATCCAACATTCCACCGTCTTTAGGATCAGCTAGAGTGAACTTGGTGGCGGTGAGTCCAACGACGATCATCTTGGCATTTCTACCAGACATCTGGCGGTACTTTTTCAGCTCCATGAACGGATGAGTTCCGTGATTCACTTCGTTGTCGGTGATCATCATGAATACATCAACGGGGAGCTTGCGCTTGATAGCGTCCTGGATTAGGAGTGACGGATTGGTGCTGGACACGTCGCCCGCACGGATGTTTTTGTAGATCGTATTGAGAGACGCGCCTTTTCTGATGCCCAGGTCGCGCAGAGTAGAGGAGAACCCGCGGACTTCGACCCAGGACTCTCTGTTAACGATTTCTGCGGCAATCGCTCCAGCACAGTCATATGGGGTCATTCCAGGCACACCAGCTATGTTACCGCATTCCATAGACCCGGAAGTGTCCACGCCGATGTAGAAGTTCTTTCCAGTCGGTTGAACATTC
>Ga0302240_1003048_pt1 | contig 10150 bp, 7 predicted proteins | sample AAG_UR_His_MG_FD_193538 | JGI IMG/M metagenome (GOLD analysis project Ga0302240, IMG submission 193538) | Enriched activated sludge microbial communities from anaerobic digester in WTTP, New Holstein, Wisconsin, United States - AAG_UR_His | ecosystem: Engineered > Bioreactor > Anaerobic >... | reverse complement strand
TTCGCCAGGCAAGACGCAGCGGGCCGCAGTTCCTCGTTCACCAGTTCAGGGTATTCATCGCGGAATGCCAGGATCGCGGAGGGTTCAATGCCCACCAGGGGGGTGTCGCCCGAGATCATGTCTTTCAGCATCAGCACATTGTCGGTGGCGATTTTCCGGGCGGTTCGGACCAGTCCCTTCGAGAGCCAGGTGCGGCCGCTTTCGCGGTGAACGGGAATACGTACCTCATAGCCCAGGCGGGTGAGCAACAGGATCGCCTTGATGCCGATATCGCTCTCGTTGAAATTGGTGAACTCATCATTGAAGAGGTAAACTCTCTTTTTGGGATTTTCGACGGGCAGAACGGTGCCGTTCCGGAACCAACGGCTTAGGGTGATGCGGGATAAGTGTGGCAGGTTGCGTTGGGTGTGGAATCCCACCATTTGTTTAAAGAAAGCCTGCTTCATCATGAAGTTGGCCAAGGGCTGCACAAGGATGGCCAGCTTTTCCAGGCGCGGCAGGTATGCTACCAGCCGGCTCCGGAAGGGAATGCCGTGAATGTCATAGTAGTGCTGCAGGAATTCCGCCTTCAACTTGGCCATATCGACATTGGAAGGGCATTCAGCTTTACAGGCTTTGCAGGAGATGCACAGGTCGAGGATCTGGTAGATTTCCTTCTGGTCGAAGGGATTTCCCCCGTTGGGTTTGGAGAGGAGCTCCCTGAGGAGGTTGGCCCTTCCGCGGGTCGTCTTGTCTTCATCACGGGTGGCCATGTATGAGGGGCACATGGTCCCTCCGATGATTTCCGACTTGCGGCAATCGCCCGAGCCGTTGCACTTCTCAATTGATGCGAAAAAGTTTTTGTTGGCTGAAAAGTCAAAGAGGGTGTTGAAAGTAGGAATCACCGTGCCGGGTTCAAACCGGAAATTGTCGGTGATGGGGGGCGTATCCACGATTTTCCCCGGGTTGAAGAGTTTATCAGGATCCCAGGTCTGCTTGAGGTTACGGATCAACTGGTAATTGTGTTCGCCCAGCATGAAGGGGATAAACTCTCCGCGGACGCGTCCGTCACCATGTTCTCCGCTGAGGGATCCCCGGTATTTGCGAACCAGGGCGGCCAGGTCGGTCATCAGGTCGCGGAAGATCTTCACATCTCCTGGATCCTTCAAGTTAAGCAAAGGCCGGAAATGGATCTCACCAGTGGCAATATGGGCATAGAAAATACTCGAGAGGCCGTATTTTCCCAAGATCACCTTGAATTCCGCCACATAGTCGGGCAAGAACTCCGGGTGGACGGCAGTATCCTCGAAGCCGGGGACCCCCTTTCTTTCTCCCGGAACGTTTGCCAGCACCCCCAGTCCGGCTGTACGCAACGCCCACACTTTTTTGATGGAATCGGCACCTGTGACCAACGGAAAGGCGTAACCCAGTCCGGCCGCCTTCATATCTGCAATCATGGCATCGCTGGCGGCAAGCAACTCCTCTTTAGTGTCGAAAGCCAGTTCTATCATCAGGATGGCCCCAGGATCTCCTTCCACGAAAAAGCGGTTCTTGCGCTGTTCGATATTCTCTTTGGTGCACTCCAGGATGACGTCGTCCATGAGTTCCACTGCCCGGGGCTGGTGCCGCAGGGCGATCAGGTTGGCCTTGAGCGATTCTTCGAGGGTGCCGAAATGGGCGCATATGAGTCCCATGTGTTTGGGTGGCAGGGGAATCAGGTTCACCTTGATACGCTTCATGAAGGCCAGGGTCCCCTCGCTTCCGGCGAGCAGTTTGCAAAAGTTGAAAGGGTCCCCGCCGGGCGTAAAAACTTCGCTCTCGAGCAGGACGTCGATGGCATAGCCCATGTTGCGACGGGTCACACGGGGATCGGGGAAATTCTCCCTGATGGAGGCCTGGTTGGCAGGATCGGAGAGAATTTCGCAGATGTTGCGGTAAATTCTGGTTTCCAGGAGGGTGGGGTCCCCTTCGCATTTGGCCCTGAACTCCTCTTTGGTAAGGGGCCCGAAGGTCACTTCCGACCCGTCGGAGAGGATCACGTCGGCTTCCAGGATATGCTCGCGGGCGCTGCCGTAAATAATGCTGTGGAGTCCGCACGAGTTGTTGCCCACCATGCCGCCGATACAGCAGCGGTTGGCGGTGGAGGTCTCAGGACCATACTGGAGACCGTGGGGTTCCAGCCATTTGTTGAGTTCTGCGGGAATCACCCCCGGCTCCAACCATACCCAATGCTCTTCCTTGTTGAATTCCAGGATCTTGTTCATGTATTTGGAGATGTCCATGACAATACCCGGACCTACCACCTGTCCGGCCAGGGAAGTGCCCCCGGCACGGGGAATCACCGATAGCCCGTGACTTTTGGCGAAGTTCATAATTTTCAGTACGTCACCGTTGTTTTTGGGCCGGGTGACCGCCGCAGGTTTTTCCTTGTAGGAAGAGGCATCGGTGGAGTAGAGGATCCGCTGGACGTTGTCAGTGAACAAGTCGCCGTCGAGGGAAGCTTTCAGCGCATCAAATTCCTGCTGTGAGATCATAAAGCTGGGTTTTGGTGACAACAAAGATATTAAATTGATCTTTAAAGAGGATCGGAAAGTCTCTTACTTTGACTTCATCGGCGGAAATGATTATTTTTGTTAACACAAAATGAGATTGCTATGACTGCTAATGTGATTAAGTCGCAGGAAATCGTCGAGAGGATATTTGGACTCTCCCTGGAAGAAAAGGAGAAGCTTAAGAATTTGATCGAATGCAATATTGCTTAAGAAAGGCGGAACGAAATTGCGGATAATGATAAGTTGACTATAATCAAGGAAAAAGAGGGAAAATTGAATTTTTCTGATGATATTAACCACTTGAAGCAAATAGGTTTATTAATGTAGAAAGGATGTTTTGCGAGAATGTTAGTCTTTGTAAATAATAGACGTGTAGAGGTTTTTTGTGGCGCCACATTGCTGGATGTAGTCAGGGCCTACTCTCTGACCAGTAGCAAGCGGTTACTCAGCGGCTACCTGGCCGTTTACGACCGTTTCGGTTACAAAACCGAACCCGATGGACCGGCTGTGGAGGGGGGTCATTATTTTCTGCGGGTAGCTGCCCGAAGCAAAAGGTGATGATCAGCCTGGAGCATTTATATATTCTGTGTTGAAGTAAGGGCGGGAATCTGAATGAAGTAATTGTTTAAGCGAATATTATATAGTTATGTATTTCAATAGGATATTGATTTTTTCCTTTGTTCTTCTTTTGTCTGTGCCCCAGGTATCGCAGGCGGGCAGAAAGTGTAAAAAGGGCGTTGAAGTGGTGATTCTCCATACCAACGATATGCATTCCAAGATCGACAACATGGCGAAGCTTACCTGGCTGGCCGACAGTTTGCGCCAACAGCACCGCTATCTTTTTCTGGTCTCCGCCGGCGATAATTTCACCGGCAATCCCATTGTCGACATGTACCCCGAGGTAGGGTATCCTATGGTTGATCTGATGAATAAGGCGGGTTTTGTGCTGTCGGCCATGGGGAACCATGAGTTTGACATGGGTCAGGAACAGTTTTCCCAGCGGAGGAAAGAGGCCGGTTTCCCCTTTATCAGCGGCAATATTGACGTGAGCGGGTCACATCTGAGAAAAATCAGGCCCTGGGTGACCCTGAAAGCCGGTAAGTGCCGGATTCCGTTGGTTTCCTTTATTCAACTCGAAAAGAATGGGATACCCTCGTCGCATCCTTCGCGCCTGGAGGGGATTAAATTCACTCCGGCAGATGTGAAGACTGCTGATTTCCTGTTTTTAAAGGAAAAATATGGTATGCTGGTCGGGCTGACTCATTTGGGCATTGAGGGGGACGTTCAGCTGGCCCGGAAATACCCGCAATTTGACCTGATCATCGGGGGTCATTCCCATACGGTGATGGACAAACCATTGGTTGAAAATGGTGTAACCATTGTCCAGGCCGGCTCCCAACTGAAGAGTGTGGGGAAGACCACCCTGGCTATTGAAGCAGGTAAGATTACCGGTATCGATTATGAACTGATCTCCCTGGATGCATTCGAAGGAAGGGATCTTGCCGTTCAGGCGGCTATTGACCATTACAACGACAATGAGGAGATGAACCGTGTTCTTGCCTCAGCGGTCACCCCGATGACCGGAAAGGAGGAGTTGGGAGCCATGATGACCGATGCCCTGACGGCCATGAGCGGTGTCGACATTGCCTTCCAGAACATAGGCGGCATCAGGATTCCCTTACTTTCTGCCGGGGATATCCTTTATCGCGATATCTTCCGTCTCGACCCCTTCGGAAACCAGGTGGTAGTGTTCGAAATGACTCTTCCTGAGATCAAATCGCTCATTCTGAATGCCTATAACCGCAACAAGGAAGCCGACCTGATGGTCTCAGGGATGACCTATACTGCGCTGGTGGATGGTGACGGTTCTTGTGTCGGCATAGAGATGAAGGGAACGGACGGCCAGCCCCTTGACCCTGCCAAAACCTATAAGGTGGGTATGAACAGCTACATCAGCGCCAGCTACACCTTTGACCATGCCGACCCGGGAACGGTCAACTACGAAACCACTGCCCAGACCCTTATCAGCTACCTGAAAAAAGTACAGAAGGTCGATTACCAGGGCACCCGCAGAACCGCAGTCAGGTCAATATGATCAGCATTTTTTCTAATTTTATACTCTATTTTTAAAATATGGCAGAATTTTTATATCAGAAACCTTTTCCCATCTTGAAGGATGAGACCCCTTACCGTTTGGTAACCCGTGAATATGTTTCTGTGGGGGAAGCCGGAGGCCGCAGGTTGCTGAAGGTAGCCCCCGAAGGGTTGGAGTTGCTGGCCCGTGAAGCTTTCACCGATGTTTCCTTTTACCTCAGGCCAGGTCATCTGGCCCAGCTTTCCTCCATCCTGGAGGATCCGGAAGCTAGTGACAACGACCGTTTTGTGGCCTACACCATGCTCCTTAACCAAGTGGTTGCGGCAGAAGGGCAGTTGCCTACCTGCCAGGACACAGGAACGGCCATCGTTATCGGTAAAAAGGGCGAGAATGTCTACACAGGGGTAAACGATGCCAAACACCTGTCGAAAGGGATTTACGATACGTATACCGAAAAAAACCTCCGTTACTCGATGATTGTTCCGCTGACCATGACGGAAGAGAAAAATACCGGCACCAACCTGCCTGCCCAGATCGACATCTATGCGGAACAGGGGGATGCCTATGAATTTCTTTTTGTCACCAAGGGGGGAGGATCTGCCAACAAAACTTTCCTTTATCAGCAGACCAAGGCATTGCTCAACGAGGAGAGCCTCGAGAGGTTTGTCCGTGAAAAGATCAGGGACCTGGGCACTTCTGCCTGTCCGCCTTACCATCTGGCGCTGGTTATCGGGGGCACCTCCGCGGAAGCCACGCTGACAGCAGTCAAGAAGGCTTCTGCCGGGTATTTTGACCATCTTCCCACGGAAGGGAACGCCGGGGGCCAGGCCTTCCGGGATTTGTACTGGGAAGGGCGGGTAAAGGAGATCTGCCAGGAATATGGATTGGGCGCCCAGTTCGGGGGCAAGTATTTCGTTCACGACGTGAGGGTGATCCGCCTTCCACGTCATGCGGCTTCCTGTCCGGTGGGAATAGGGGTGAGCTGCAGTGCCGACCGCAATATCAAGGCAAAGATCACCGAGGAGGGGATATTTGTTGAGCAGTTGGAGAAGAACCCGGCCCGTTTCCTGCCCAAAGAGGCTCCCCATCTGAAGCCAGCAGTGACCCTTGACCTGGACCGTCCCATGGAGGAGGTGCTAGCGGAACTTTCGAAATACCCGGTAAAGACCAGGCTCAGCCTCAACGGCACTCTGATTGTGGCTCGCGATGCCGCCCATGCCCGTATCAAACAGATGATCGACAGCGGTGAACCCATGCCCGACTACTTCAAGAACCATCCGGTTTATTATGCCGGTCCGGCCAAGACTCCAACCGGCATGGCCTCCGGAAGTTTCGGGCCTACCACGGCAGGACGGATGGATGTCTATGTGGAACAGTTCCAGAGCTTGGGCGGCTCCATGATTATGCTGGCCAAGGGGAACCGCAGCCAGGCCGTTACCGACGCGTGCAAAAAACACGGCGGCTTCTACCTCGGCTCCATTGGCGGACCGGCAGCCATTTTAGCCAAGGAGAATATCAAATCGGTCGAACTGGTGGCCTTTGAGGAACTCGGCATGGAAGCCGTACGGAAAATCAGGGTGGAGAACTTCCCCGCCTTTATCATTGTCGATGACAAGGGAAACGACTTTTTCCAGCAACTCTAAAAAGCTAAATTGCTATATATGAACACTGTGTGATCTCTAAAAAGAGTGTACAGCGTTTTTACCAAACCAGCCCTGGAAAGGTTGACAGGTATAAACCAGAAGCAATTGCACCATTATGCCACCGGACTGAAAAAGCTTCGTCCGGCGCAGCGAAAAAAATTGAATCTGCTTTGCATAAATTAGGTAAAGAACTATTAACCATTCAATTATAACTTGCTCCAACTAACTGGAACTTATTGCTGAAGGCCTGATGTATCCCCATTTTCCAAATTTTAAAATTTATTCCTTTTTCAAATTTTAAAATTGTCACTTATGAGTGCTGCCATTGTACGCATAGAAGGTGAAATAATTGATCATCAACCGGCTCTTGAAAAGTTGGTCGCTTTTCTGACCAGGCAGTCCAAGCCCCATTTGCTGGTGGTGACGGCTCTCCCTGGGCTATCACAGGCCATAAGGAATGAAATCGATAAAACCCATGAGAAAGCCTATTCGCAGGCTTCGATTGAAGTCATTCTTGAAAGCCTGGAATCCCAGGTTTTTTCCTCTTCCGGAACCGATGAGGCATCTCCAAAAAATGAGGAGTTCCGCCGGCAGTTCCTGCGGCTTACCGGATTACTGCGGGGGATCCATCTCACGGGTGATTATTCAGTGGCCCTGAAGGACCAGGTGATGAGTTTCGGGGAGTTGCTGACAGCATGGCTTGTGGCAGCCCAGCTTGAGCAGATCCTTACCAAGGTCGTGTCCCATGAATTCCGCGGGCAGGCAGGGATGTTCCCGGAAACAGGCAAACCGCTCGTTGCCGTCCTCACTCCGGAAGAGCTGGGACTCCGGGTTACGGCCGACCATGGCAACGCCACAATCATCTCACTGGACCATCCCAAGGCGATAGCTTCCACTGCGGGGCAGGTCGTAGTCGTTCCGGGATCCTACGGCATCGCTCCTCACGGAAAGATTGCCCGCGCAGGGCGGTCGGCGGCTGACTACACGGCAGCCTTTCTGGCGGGAGCCCTCAGGGCGGAGCAGTTAATTCTTTGGAACTTGAGAATGGAATTCACCAGCGTCGACCCGGAAATTGTTCCCCAAGCCGGCATCCTTCGTCACCTCACCTATGCCGAAGCCAGCGAACTCTCCTATTTTGACCATTTTGATTTTCATCCCCGGACGGTGGAACCACTTCAAGCTAACCATATCCCTATCCATATCCTCAGCGCTTCGACCCTTGATTATCAGCCAGAGACGGTCATCAGCTCCGAGGAACATCCTTCGGCGACGGTTGTGAAAAGCATCGCCGGCACCGATGACCTGTCGGTTCTGCAGCTCAACGGTCCGGGTGTGGGACTCAAGCCGGGCATCCTGGCCCGGATTACCGGTAAATTAGCCGAAGAAGGAATCAACATCAAATCGGTCATCACCAGCCAGGTGAGCATCAATATCCTCCTGGGCAGGAAAGAGGGAGCTGTTGCGCAGCGGATTGCAGGGGAGTTGGGATTTACGGCGGTCAGTGAGATCACCCTGCTCGACGAGGTTACCCTGGTTGCCATCGTGGGCCATGGTATGCAGAACCATTACGGTATCTCAGCCACGCTTTTCAAAGCCGTAGCCAACCACCAGATCAACGTAATCCTTAGCGGTTCGGGCGCTTCCGACCTGGTCAGCTATTTGGTGATCGCGGAACAAGATAAAAGCAAGTGCGTAAAAGCCGTCTATCAAGCCTTTATAGAATCTTAATTCCTGTATCACATTAAAGATAGATACACAGGAAAATCATTCGTTGTACCAGTTGATTTTACGGGTGAGGTACATGATCATGCCCAGGATAAAGAAGAGGACCACGCTGCCTGTCACCAGCGCGTAGGTTTCCATCTGGAGGAGCACAAAAATGAATATAAAAGAGGCAGCCAGCACGGCGGTGAGCATCAGGGAATTGATTCGCTTCTTCAGGAAAGATCCCGAGTAGGCGAACACCATGGTGAGTACGGCTACCGAGGCAATTAGATAGGCGATGTTAAAGCCCAGGTGTTCCGAAAGCGAGAGAAGCAAAAGGTAAAAGAGGAGAAGAGCAAAGCCCACCAGGGCATATTGAACCGGATGAATGCGCTCCCCGCTGATCACCTCGCTCAGGAAGAAAGAGATAAAGACCAGCACGATCACCAAAATTCCGTATTTGGCGCTGCGGATGTTCTTTTGGTAGTGGTCTGCAAGAGTCACCAGTTCTACACCGAAATCAGCTCCCCCTATTTTGTATTTATCCCCTTTCCAGGTTTGGGGAAAATTCCGGTTGAAATGGAGTATCTTCCAGTCTGCGGTGAATCCGCCGGCATCCACGGTATGATTGACGGGGAGGAAACTTCCGGTGAACCCGGGGTCATTCCAGGCTGAGGAGAGTGTGACCGTGGTGGTTTCACCCAGCGGACTAAAGTGGAGGGAGTGGCTCCCCTTGAGGTGAAGGATGCATTCAAAGGTAGCAGGGAAAGAGGTGGCTGGATCTAAGGGAAGGGACAGGCTGATGCCGCCAGTGCCGATCACCGGATCATCCATTCCCGGAAGAAAGGTGTGCTTCTCACCGTTCCACACCAGCTCCACCATGTTGCTGATACCCCGCAGATCGGATAACCCGATGGAGAGTTCGGCTTTGCTCCATTCTGTTTCTCCGGAAACTTGCAGAACTTCTGGGGAGGGTAGGGCAAAGGTTCCGGAGATGCGGAGCTCTGATTCGTAAACCACTACCTTGTAAATGCTCCGGAAACGGTCGCGGGGAGTCAACTGACCGGCAATGGTCAGTTCCTGCGGTAAAAAGTACTGAAGCGTCTGCACAACGGCGGGGTTCTTTCCCTCTTTATCGGTGACCGTTTCCCGCATGGGCACCATAAGAACCGGACCACGTACCACCTGGTCTGTTGACCACTTCTCCATCACTTCCCTCCGCGCTGATTCTGCAGTGCTCTTGCGCTCCTCCATCAGTCCGACGATCATTAGCTTGGGAATCATCAGCACAAAAAAGACCAAACCGATGAACACGATTTTCAGCATCAAATGCCTACTGATCTCACCTGATTTGACGGGGCCGTTGTTCCCGGGTCCCGCGGGTTCCTGATTGATTGTTTCCATCATGAAATCACTGTTTTGAGGATTGTTCAATAAGTTTTGTATTTCAAAGTTAAAAATCAAAAAATCTATTGGAGCCTGATTATCTCCTCCAGGGCTTTGAGGTGGGAGAGGAAGGCTTCCCTGCCGAGGTTGGTAATTTCATAGGTTGTGACAGGTTTCCTTCCCGCAAAGCTTTTATGGACGCGGACATAGGCCAGGTTTTCCAGTTGCCGGAGGTGGCTGGCCAGATTGCCGTCGGTCAACTCGAGGGTATTCTTCAGGTCGTTGAAGGGTACCCTGTCGTTGACAGCCAGGATGGACATGACGCCCAGCCTAATCTTGCTGTCAAAGGCTTTGTCGAGTTGTCGGATGATATTTTTCACCTTCTGGAATTCCTGGATTCTCGTTCATGCGCATAGTATATATAGAGGCCATAAACTATATGGACCCCTCCGAAACCGACCGCCCAGAAGAAAAGAGCATATCGGGGCAGGGCGAGGGCCACCAGTCCGAGCAGGATTTGTGTGACTCCCGCCCAGTAAAGTTCGTGGTGTGTAAAACGGGAGGCGATGACCAGAGCAAGACCATAAAATACCAACAGGGAGGGGGCAATCAACTGAAAGAAACGCCCCGCTGCCAGAAGCAGGACAAACACTCCGCCAGTGGCCAGGGGCAGCATCAGGTTAAACAACAGTTGTTTGGAACCGGGCCCCCAGATCTGCTGATCACTCCTTTTGGCCTTGCGGATCGAAAGCCAGAGCGCCGTGACCAGCGATGCCACCAGGACCATTGTG
>Ga0302240_1003040_pt1 | contig 10176 bp, 7 predicted proteins | sample AAG_UR_His_MG_FD_193538 | JGI IMG/M metagenome (GOLD analysis project Ga0302240, IMG submission 193538) | Enriched activated sludge microbial communities from anaerobic digester in WTTP, New Holstein, Wisconsin, United States - AAG_UR_His | ecosystem: Engineered > Bioreactor > Anaerobic >... | reverse complement strand
TATTAAAGGATTGTTTACCATGCAAAGCAGGCTCATTACGGGGTGCAATATAGACTGGCATAAACTTCCCAGGTTTTGCATTTATGACGATGTTCAAACCTTCTATAGAGAATTGTGTGGGCAACTCATTAGGTATTGTATTAGAGGTTTTTCAAAAAACTAGTGGTATGGCAATCTCTGTCATAATTCCTGTCTATAATGCAGAAGAATGGGTGGTTGATTCGGTAGCATCAATCGTTGATCAGGAATATGTAAGCGAAGTAATTCTTGTTGAAGATGGCTCAAGCGATGGTTCACTTGCTTTGTGTGCAACTATTGTGGATACCAATCCGAAAGTCAGATTGATCAGGCACCCAGATGGCAAAAATCATGGTGCAGGCACCACGAGAAACCTCGGTGTGCTCAACGCCCAGTGTGATTTCGTAGCCTTTCTGGATGCTGATGACATTTGCTTGCCTAACAGGTTTAATCTGCCGATGAGCATTCTCAAGCAGAGTCCATCAATTGATGGTGTTTACGAGGCTATTGGCACCATTTTTCAAAACCAACAAGCTCAAGATAGGTGGGATAGTTTGAATTGGGGTGAATTGACAACTGTTAGGAAGACTTTGAAGCCTGAAGAGCTTTTCTATTTCCTGGTAATGTGGGAAGCAGGACACTTCAGCTTAGACGGACTTGCTATAAAGAAAGAGCTTTTTTTGAAAGTCGGGGGGTTTGACGAACCGCTAAAATTGGGTGAGGACTCAAATTTTTGTATGAAAGCGGCTGCACTTGGAGTCCTGGTGCCTGGTCGCTTGGACCAACCGGTTGCGTTAAGGCGTTTACATGATTCTAATAGTATCTTCAAACTTAAACGAGACGCGTTGGCTCATCAACTTTTGGGTTGGCGTACCCTGAATGAATGGGCAAAAAAAAGTGGTCAATCGAAAGGAAAGAAGTTGCTTGTGCGATACCAGTTTTGGCGAGTGTTGGCACGCCACCGTAAAAGGAGCCGAAATTTCCATTCTGCTTTGTTCTATTATATGATGAGTCGGTTTATGCAGCTTGAAATTACCATTCGAAAGAAATTATTTGGTCCAGCATCATTTTAGAATATGCAGGGATATTTTGTGAAATTTAAATAAGCAGCCTTTTATCAAGGCTTTGTCTTTTTTTTATTTCAATTCCTTTTTTTAGCCTGTGGAGCACAGTAATCTTCACAGGCTTTTTTTCTCTGATTCAAATCCCATGTTCTAGGCCGTTTCACTGATAAATCGATTCATTATAACGCTATTCGTATAGAGTTGATCCTTTTTGGATGACCTTGAACCGTTTTTCACCTATCATAAGGTAAGCAATTCGTTTTTCAGGATCAGGATTTGGGTCAATAGAATAGGTTATAAAGCCTTTGCCAGCGTGAACCTCATCACCCTCCATAATTCTTAGCCAGCTCTGGTCGCTTTGTACTGACCACTCACACTGAGGCTGGGTTCTGACCCTGATCTTTTTCACACCCCCCGTTGCATTGAACACTCTTTTTTTCTTAAAAAGATTGTATGTACAGGTAGTTATGGCTACTTCATCTGAGAAATCACTCTCCTGTCCTGCCCCATTCAAAGCGGTTACTGCAAAATAATAATTTTGCCCTTTTTTGAGACCGCTTATCTTTTTTAACGTTTCACCTACAATCTCAACCATAAATCCATAATTTCTGCTTTCATTGCCGTAATAAAGCCGGTATCCCACAACATTCTCCGCAGGTGAATTTGGATCCCAGGCAAGTGTCACAGATGTACCATGAGCATAGTGGGCAGATGCTGTAATGGCTGAAAAAATGAGGATAATAAAGAAGATAGTTTGAGTAGTTGAACGTTTGATCGGTTTATTGTTGGCTTTGCTGTGATGCATATAAGCACCTCCTGAACACTTCTTTAGCCGGCGAATAGCCAGCACTGGAGATGCTGTTTTCGCCTGGCAACCCTGCTGCCGTATCTTGCAGAAAAGACTTAGGCCAGTAGTTTTGCGTCCCAGTTTTTCAACTGGTTTGCCTTTGTCAAGCTATGGTCATTCATAACAGGTTTTTTTGTATTAGGTTCCACAATGTTTTGCCTCTGTTCATTATGACCATGATATGGTTGTCGGTTTTTTTGAATTAAAAAAAATGACAAAAATCACAAAAGCATAATTGTTAATGAATAGGCGATAAATCACAACCGCCCCCTGGTCTTTAGAATCCTTTATGCCCAGGGGGCGGTTGTGTAATCAGTATCTACTGTTGGAGAGAGGCGTATTGGTCGGTGTATGATGGTGGCGGAATCGACGTATCCTCGCCAGTATCATATGAATCAAATTGTTGCGCCTCTGATATGTCGCGATCCTGAATATCCTGCAAAACTACTTGTTTTGCAATGGTTTTTTTAAAAGGATTCTGAATAAATTTTGCCTGAGATTCAAACCTCACTCTTACGCGATGATTACGTTTGATATTGGCAAAGGTCAATGTATCGACAGCCTCAATTGGCTTACCATTCACAATAATCTTTTTAATATAATGTTCTGGCTCTGGGTTTATGTGGTAAACAAGCTGGCTTCCGTAACTGACGGTGATAGCCTGTTTACTTCGCTTGATTTTTGTCTTATTCTTGATCTTTTTATTTTTAATAGAGGCTAGCCCTTCTACTGATATTGAGCCATTTCCTATGGCGGTTGCAATTAATTTGAAATTTTTCTGTTCAAATGCTGCATTGATTTCGGCGTGCTGATTCATTATCAATGTACATTTTGACCTATTACTTTCACAATCACCTGAGAAGCCACCGAAATTGGAACCTTCTCCGGCAATAGCTTTTAGTGTTATTTTTGTTCCCGGGGCATAGACCGTTGCTAAAGGATTGGCAACAACGTGTCCAGAGCCAGTTCCGCTTGTGGTGATCGATAAAGTATAGCCTGGGACGAAAAGAGCATAAATTGTGTGATCACCAGTGACATTTCGAAATGTATATGAACTGACAGCTCCCACTGAGGACCCGTCAACCAAAACATCCGATATTGCATGGCTTGCATCAGGCGAAATTGTGAATGTTTGACTGCCTCCATTCGGTACCGAAATACTTTCTGATGGCGAAATCGTCCCTCCAGGCCCTGCTGATGCAGTGATTGTAAAACTATTAACTTTAAAAACCGCTGAAATAGTGTGGTTGGATGTGACATTACTAAAAATATACGAGCCGGTAGCTCCCTGAGAAACCCCATCCACTATAACATCTGCTATGGTGAAACCGTTATTTGGTGAAATCACGTATGACTGATTTGCCCCATGATTTACTGATTTGTTACCGGATGGGGAGATGCTTCCACCAGGTCCAGCAGAAGCGTTTATTGTGTAGGTTTTGACAGAAAAAACTGCTGCAATTGTGTGATCTTTAGTTACATTGCTAAACGTGTAAGAACTGGTTGCCTCTTGCGGGACGCCATCAATGGCGACATATGAAACCTGATAACCGGCATTAGGGGTCGCAGTAAAGGATTGATTTGCCCCCTTTGCTACAGTCACTGATCCTGAGGGTGTAATGATGCCTCCCTGACTGGCTGATGCTGTGATCGTATATGTCGTAGCGCCCGACTGTGCAACTGTGAATACCTTGCCTGCGAAAGTGGAACTTGCAGTCCGTGCGTCTGTATTGGTGTTGGCTGACACTGAATAGCTTATGACACCATTCCCTGTCCCGTTTTTGCCTGAAGTAATAGTCAACCAGGAAGCACCGCTTGAGGCTGTCCAGGTACATCCTGGCTGTGTGGTGACAGATACACTTCCGGTACCACCGGAAGCGCTGAAACTCGCATTCGTTTGGGAAATCGAATACGTGCACATATCTTTATTTACTTCATCAGAATACGTGCTTTCAATGGGCGGATTTGAATTATCATAGGCTGTAGCAGCAAAATAATAGGTTGACCCATTGGGAAGGTCAGTTATAGTAACCTGGGTTACGTTGCCAACATCGATGAACCAATCATAATTACGGCTTGCTTTGCCGTAATAGATTTTGTATCCAGCCACGTTAGGCTCATTGTTCATATCCCATGCAAGCGTTACCTGGCCGGCACTACCAATGTTTGGAGTGAGAAATATAGACAATGACGAGAGGGCGAGTATGAGGACTAATAAAGGACGAGTTATCATCTGCAACACCTCCTGCTGGATTCAATTGGCCTAGCGAAATCCAGCACTCAGAGATGCTGCCTTCGCCTGGCAACCCCGCTGCCATGTCCTGTCATCAAAGGATTTAGGTCGGTGGCTTTGCGTCCCACGCTTTCACGTGGTTTGCCTTTTTCAAGCAAATCTTTTCTATGATATGATTAGTATGGCCGGTTGGGTGGACGAACTAAATGATGAAAATCACCGATAAAAGCTGACGATAGAAATTCAGTCAGTACAGCATCAGTTTGCAAAAGATAAACTATAACTTGGCGGAAAGTTCACACATAAGAAAGTTTGCACATAAAAGGGGCCGCGTTGTGTGACCGGATATGCCGGCAAACCAGAACAAAAACCGATGAATTGTTATTGTCGCATTGACAATGCCGGGCCATATCGCATACATTATATGAACACGGAAGTGCCAGGGTCCTGGTGGGCCTCCTGGTCTTCAAAACCAGTGCGCCGGTGACGAGCCGGCGGGTGAGTTCGATTCTCATGCACTTCCGCCATCAGTAAAATCAGTCAGTTAAAAACCTGAGTGTTCAACCATAAGCTGCAAGAATAATAATAGGCTGGTTATCGTAAAACATATTACCAGACTCCAGAACTAGAAATTCTAACATGAGAGAAAAACAGGGCTGCCTGGAATGGGCATCCGTCTCAAGCCACTGGTGTGGATATGAAACAATTCTTTTCCAGTTTCCGAAATGTTTGCCCCTGTCGGATCTACCTTCCATGGTATGTTATTTACAGTTGGCGGGGTATGCGTGAACGTGGGCTTCTTGCACCTGCCGGCATGAGAAAGAGAAGAGGAACAGCAACAAGAGGCATGATTCCAAAGGAAATAAACACAATCATAAATCCGGTAAAAGCATCGGGGCTCAGATGTAATACAAAGGTAATGAGAGAGATAGCGAGTGCACCGCCTATATTTCTGAACATATTTCTGAGGCCGACGATTGTACCCACTTTCTCAGGCATCAACTCTATGCACGCGTTATTGGCAGAGGGAAATACCATCCCTGCACTGATCCCATTGAGAAACATAATAATTGAGAATGTTCCGATGACTCCTCCAAGGGCGCCGCCAGCGCTGGTCAGGAGAAGGCCGGGTGTGAGCAGGATAATTCCAAGCCCCATAGTGATAAAACCTATTACCATTGGCCATCGATAGCCGAGTCTCCTGAGGAGGAAACTGGTTGCAGCAGAGGTGACAGTCATTGCCAGGGAGCGAGGGGTAAGAATCATGCCGCTCATTAAAGTGGAAAATTTATGAACAGATATAGCATAGAGAGGGATGAAAGAGAATAAACCCATAGAAGTCATCCCTACAATGAGATTTGATACATTTGCTGCCACAAAAGCCCTTGATTCAAGAAGTTTGGTGTCTATGATAGGCGCATGGGCTCGCTTTTCCTGTTTCAGAAAACAGATACCAAGAAAAAAGCTGATGAACACCAGTATCCCCGCAAGAATCATCGAGACGGCCGAGGGCCTTTCGCCGACGAGATTCAGTCCGAGGAGGAGCAACAAAAGAGAACTACTCATGAGCCCGATGCCTATAAAATCTACTCGGGGGCGGGTAATATTCTTGGATTTCTTAAGGAGCATCATAGTCAGGCAGATTAAGGCAGCACCTATGGGGACGTTGATGTAGAAAACATAGCGCCAGGAGTACTGACTCACAATCCAACCACCGAGATTTGGTCCAACAACAAAGCCAACCCCAAATATGCTTGACAGAAGACCGATTGCAGTTTCACGGCTCTCAGGAAAAAAATCGCTGGCTATGCCGGATGCTGTGGGAAGAAAACAAGCACCCCCAATTCCTTGAAAGAATCTGAAGGCTATCAGAGCATAGATAGAGCTCGCAAAGCCACAGGCAAGAGAGCTTCCTGTGAAGACAAGAAGGGAAAAAAGAAACACCTTCTTACGGCCGAAGCTGTCGCTCAGATTCCCTGCAAGGGGCATTGTCATGGTGACAGCAATAAAGTAAATCGAAATTGTCCATGCTGACAGAAGAACGCTTGCATGGAGTTCCTTGGTGAAGTTAGGGAAGGCCACGGAGATTACAGTGGCATCTATGGCGTACATTAGGATGCTGACGCCGGCAATAAAGAAAACCAGGTACTTGCGCATCAGGACGACACTTTCTGTTACAAGATGACGGGAGTCTACTAAATTGCCTGATAACCGTCAACAGAAATCAGGATCATAAAAGGATAACCAGAAGTATAGCCTTTATCATAAATGATGCTTAAGATACATGCATCTTATATTAGAAGGACACTTCACGAGACAGTGTCCATTCACGGAAAAATGAAGGAGATAGGACGGTGAAACGAGTAGGAATGGCTGTTTTGGCTATGGCAATTTTTTTTGGTTTCTCCGGAATAGTGTGTGCCCAGGAAAAGAGCCCTGATGTGATCCGCAGATCATATAGCGTTTACAGTACAAACCTTTTCCAGGGAAAGCAGTTACTAAAACAGGGTGATTTTCTGTGGGCTCGAGCGCATTTTGCGAAAGCCCTGGAGAGTCAAAAGTGGCCTGAAGCCGTCGCATTTGCAGCAACGGCAAGCTACAAGATGAATGACATGAGGGCTGCGGAACACTATATAGCAGATGCGGAGAAAATGACTGGCAAGGGTGTCTTTGAGCTGCGGATTGCCGGCTACAAAGCATTAATTTATCTCAAGGAAGGCAGGCAGGATGAAGGATTAAAAGCCTTGCGGGAGTACGTAGCCCTGTATAACTACCTCGATCCGCTGATGAGTATCAGGGAGGTTGAAGCCATGGCAATAAAAGGAATGGTAAATCTAAGTATGCTGGAAGCGTTGTTGGATGAACAGATTATCTGGCGTGAGGATGAGATAGAGCAGTACGAGAAAACAGGGACAGGGTTTTATGGAAGATACGGTGGGCCATAAGAATCACAAAACAGGTATGGATACTATCAAGAATTGGAGCATCCTCCAAACCCATCCTCCAAAAACATCATAGGGATATACGAAAGACGAGGAGCGATCATATTCTGATGTTCTTCTGTCACACTGGAATATGGCTGACAGCGAACAAGGGCTGAAGCTTGCTGGTTTTTACAACAACTCTCTGTGTGGAATAACAGGGCATGCTTCATCGCGAAACATTGTATCTTTGGAGGGTTTACGTGACACACAGTCTCACTTGTACCGATGCAAACGGTGGAGGCGATGTTCAAGCGATTCACGTTCAGTGTTGCTCAAGTTCCTGGCTTCGTCCAAGAGCTTACGAACCATTTCCAGAGCTTTTCCGAAATTGCGGGTATGATGCTCGTAGAATTTGGCCAGTTCTTCTACCGCAAAAACATCGTGGGGATTTATTGCCACAATTTCCTGCCAGAGTGCTATGGCATCTTTCCATCGGCGGGCTTTCTTGTACATAAGAGAGAGTGATCGCCGTGCGCCTATTGCCACGTCTAGACGATTGGACCCGAGTAAGGATTCGAGCATCTTCTGTGCCTTTTCAGGGTTACCCCGTTCGTAGAGGAGTGTGGCCATTTTGAGGAAATCGATGTGTTGTCCCTGTCCTGTCTCCTGACAGGTCTCTGTAAGGTCTGCGAGGTGTTTCAGGAGTGATGCCATAGATATGATGTCCATTCTGTTGTGTGTGAAAACATCCTCAAGTAATTTTCCATCGCGCACTCGGAGCCAGTCAAAATAGCGCTGGGGTATCTCGAAGCCGGGCACATCTCCATTTCGCCACACCCCGAGTATATTCGTTTCTATGGTTGAAAGACGGACGTTTTCTAGGCGGTGGGCAAAGACTCTCCTGCTTGGATGGAGAAGATCAATGTGAGGTTTCGCTGTCAGTGTGTCTTGAAAACGATTCAGGATGAACCGTGTTGCCAGCAGGTTCAGATCATAAGCTCTGCCGTTAAAGGTGACAAGGAATTGCTTGTCCGATGCAATGTCGCTCAGATAGCGCAGCATGGCCTTCTCCTCAGAGAAATCCCGTGCAAAGAGCTGGCAGGTGATAAACGAACCTGCATCGAACCACCCAAGCCCGATGAGGAAGGGAAAGGTGCCGGTGCCTCCTGCGAGGCCCGTGGTCTCAGTATCGAGGAACAAGCCGTCTTCTAATGCCAGGTCTATGGTCATGGGCGGGTAGGAGAGAAAGGATGTTGCCTCCATATTCAGGCATGCAAAGTCAGAGATATGTACATGCCCGTGACTATCATTTCCTTTCAGGCTGTTGCGGGATACGAAAAGATTACCATGTTGAGTCCGGATCTCCTCGCCGGCAACAACATGCTCCAGCGGTATTGCCTTTTGCCATGCCTCCGCAAAACGTGGCCGGGCAATGCGCTCTCGCCGGCTCATGATCTCGTCTATTTTTCTGCGAAGTTCGCCGATTGCCTTTTGCGGGGAGTCAGCCTGGTTGGGTATGGCAGGTTCGCCGGTTAATCGGCCCAGGCGGTCTCTGAGGCTCATGGCGTATCCATAAGATCGAGAATCTTAAGTGCTGCACTCTTGGCTGAAGGCCCAACCTCCATCAGGGGCCCCACGCACATGGGGCAGCCATGTTCGCACGGGCACGAGGTAATGACAGACCGTACCGCCCGTACAAGCTCGTTGTGCCTTTCGAACAAATTTTCTGAGAATCCGATCCCGCCAGGATAGGCATCAAAGATAAAGACAGTAGGGTCATAGGCGTTTTCCATGACATTCACAGGTTTGCTGGGGCTCGTAGTTATCATCCTCCGGTTATCACCGCGACGGACATACCATTCACCGCTCTTGTCACCAATACACCAATCGACATCACGTATATCCGACATGACGAGCATGGCGGCAATGTGGTGGAGGCAGTAAGTAAGACCGGCAAGGCCATCAAGGATGTCCAGGCGGCTGAGTTGCAACGAATAAAGGAGGTCCCAGGGGATGGTGAACCAGTAGCTGGTTGTGTGCATCTCTCGTTCAGGCAGATCTACATCGCCGTAGCCCACGTTCTCGGAAGTGTAGAACTTGATCTTCTTGTAGCCCACAACCTTGCGCGTTACCTGGACCTCGCCGTGCTGGACAATGAGCCTGCCTTTCATCTTTGTGTCGAAGTCGTCCATAACGCGGACACCGGTATAGGTCATGGCATCGGTGTAGTAATCGACGTCCACCTTCTTAACATACGCCTTCTTGCGCTCCAGATCGAGTTTGTCCACATGGTACTGTTGCGACTCTACCATGTAGATCGCGCTGTCGTGGACTGCTGTGAAAGCGCTGTCCCAGTCTACTTCTGCTATGACTTTGTGGTTTCCTGTATCGGTGGTGTCAATCACCACAATGTTTTCAGGATTGACCGTTCGCAGGCTCACCTCGTCAGCAGGGTAGCTCTCTGCAGACCAGTGCCAGCGCTGGTCTACCCGGTGGATCACTCCTTTTTCCTCCAAATAGGTGAGCAACTCCACAAGATCTTCCTTGCCAAATTTTTCACCTTCTTCAAAGGGAAGCTCAAATGCCGCACTCTTGATGTGGTGGAGTAGAATCAGCAGATTATCGGGGTTCACCCGGCAGTGCTCAGGAGAGCGGGAAAAGAAATAGTCAGGGTTTTCCACAATGAACTGATCCATGGGATTGCTCTTAGCGATCAGGATGGCAAGGCTGCTGCCTGTTCTGCGTCCTGCTCTGCCTGCCTGCTGCCAGGCACTGGCAATGGTTCCCGGATAACCCACCATGATGCATGCCTCCAGGTCGCCGATGTCGATGCCCAGTTCGAGGGCATTCGTACTTACCACCCCCATGATGCTGCGTTCACGGAGACCCTTTTCGATCTGCCGCCTGAGGTTGGGAAGGTAGCCACCGCGGTAACCGGTCACATAGTGGTCATCTTTGGGGATTTTGCTTTTGAACGTATCCTTGAGGTACTTGGTGAGCACCTCCACATTAAGCCTGCTTGTGGTGAAGGCAATGGTCTGTATCCTGTTATCTATGAGGTTGCTCGCTATGGTACGTGCAGGGGTTAGA
>Ga0302240_1003035_pt1 | contig 10195 bp, 8 predicted proteins | sample AAG_UR_His_MG_FD_193538 | JGI IMG/M metagenome (GOLD analysis project Ga0302240, IMG submission 193538) | Enriched activated sludge microbial communities from anaerobic digester in WTTP, New Holstein, Wisconsin, United States - AAG_UR_His | ecosystem: Engineered > Bioreactor > Anaerobic >... | reverse complement strand
CTTTGCGGTATCGATGATACTCGGGCTTCTGCCCGCGGTGGAAAAGGGCATAATAGAGGGCCCGACAATCATCTGCGACGGTAAAACCGGCGTTTCCGGCGCGGGCAAAAACCCGGGAGAGACGAACTTCTATCCACAGCGGTACGAAAACGTCAACACCTACCGCGAGGGACGACACCAGCACATTGTGGAGGTGGAGAACGTGCTGAACGCGCGCACGGAAAACCAGCACCGCATACTGTTCGTTCCGCAGATAGTTCCGCTGAACCGCGGCATACTGACCACCATCTACGCCGACTGCGCGCCCGGCATGACCACGGCCGATGCGCAATCACTGTACAGGGAGTACTACAAGGGCAGGCCGTTCGTTTACATCACCGACAGCTCGCCCAACACCACCGACGTGCGCGGATCGAACCGCTGCGAGATACGCGCAATGGTCGACGAGCGCACCGGAAAGCTGTTCATAACATCCGTTATCGACAACCTAATCAAGGGCCAGTCCGGAAACGCCGTTCAGAACGCCAACCTCATGCTGGGCTTCGACGAGACGGCGGGGCTTTCGGCGCTGCCCTTCTATCCATAATTTGGGCGGAAACCGGGCCGCTCCTCAGGCCGGGCCGGAAGTCCGCTCCCCGCGAAACCGGTCCATCTCGTCGATAAGCCCGGTCGGTATGGGCAGGCCGATCCTGTAATAACCGGGCCGTTCGCCCGCCTCCCCGTGGAAATCGCTCCCGCCGGAGACGAGGAGGCCGCGCCCGAGCGCAATCGCCTCGTAGCGGCGGACCTCCTCTTCCGTGTGCAGGGCCGCGTAGGCCTCAATTCCTGCAAGGCCCATCGCCCGCAATTCATCGAGCAATTCCCCGAAGGCCTCGAAGGATGGCAGGCCGAGCGAGGACGGGTGTGCCAGGATGGGAAGGCCGCCGGCCTCCAGCACCAGGCCTATGGCCTCCGATGGTGGAATTTTTTTCTTCGGCACGTCCCCGGGCCTGCCGTCGACAAGATACCGTTCGAACACCTCCTCCACGCTGCCGGCGTAACCGCGGCGCACCATCACCCGCGCGAAGTGCGGTTTTCCGAGCGCGCCGCCCGCCGCCTCGGCGACGACCTCCTCCAGGGGAATGCTCACCCCGGAATTTTCGAGCTCGGCGATTATTAGTCCCCCTCTGTTCTCCCGAACGGCCTTCAGCCTCTCCACCGCGGCGGTGATGGCGGGGGAAAGGTGGTCCACGAAAAGCCCCACCAGATGAAACGAGCCCGAGGGATACTCCACGCTGAACTCGATTCCGGGGATAAGCCTTATGCCGTGCTCCGCCGCGCTCGCAAGGGCCTCGTCTACACCATCCATTGTGTCGTGGTCGGTAACGGCGAGCGTCCGTACGCCCTGCCGGGCGGCCAGCTCCACCAGCCGGGACGGGCGAAGCAGGCCGTCGGAGGCGCTCGTATGGGTGTGGAGATCTATCATCGCCCTAATGCTCTTTTTTAATCAGATGCACGGAGGTCGCCTTGAACGAGGCATGGACGCGAAGCCCTTCGCGAAGGCCCATCTCATCCATGGACTGCTGCGTAACGTAGGCAACCAGCGGAAAACCGCAATCGATGACGGCCTTGTAATAATGCGCCATCGGCATAAGCCGCTCCACCCTGCCCTGGTATGTATTGCGCGCGCTGGTCTTCGTCCTGCCCGCCGAGGCCAGGACGATATTCTCCGGCCGTATGCAGAGCGCCACCCTCTGACCCTTGTTCGCCTCCCCGGCCGCCTCCACCTCCAGGCCCGAGGCCGCGACAACGACGATGCCGCCTCCGCTTCGCGCCACCCTTCCGGCCAGGACGGTTTCGGTGCCCGCGAAAGACGCCACAAATTCACTGGCGGGCCGCCGGAGAACATCGATAGTCTCGCCCTCCTGCAGGATCTTTCCCTTTTCCAGCACCAGGACCCTGTCGGCAAGGCGCAGCGTCTCCACCCGGTCGTGAGTTACAAGCATTACCGCCGTGCCCGATCCGGAGAGCGCCCTCTCCAGGTCGTCGAGGATGGATTCCCGTGTCGGGGTATCCAGCGACGCGAAGGGCTCGTCCAGAAGCAGAACCTCCGGAGAGGTGGCCATGGCCCGCGCGAGGCTTACACGCTGGGCCTCGCCGCCGGAGAGCGAGAGGGCCCTTCTTTCGCCAAGCGCGGCTATACCGAAGCGCTCGAGCTGTTCGTCGACCCTCTTCTTCACTTCCCCGCGCCCCACACCTCTAATCCTCAGGCCGGAGGCCACGTTGTCGAAAACCGAGGCGTTGAAAAGCAGCGAATCCTGAAAGACCATGGAGAACCCGCGCCTATAGATGTGCGGGGGCGTGCCGGGAAAAGCCAGATCTCCCCGGGTAACGATCCCTTTGCTTTTATATCTCTGAATGCCCAAAACCGAGGTAAGCAGCGTGGTTTTACCGGCCCCGTTCGGCCCAATTATCGCCAGCACCTCTCCGGGCGCAAGGGCGAGCCGGGGTACATTTAGTATCACCGTCCCGCCAACCTCAACCAGCAGGCCGTTTACCGTGAGGGCGGTTTTGCCCCCGCGCTTCACCGGCCGCCCCTCTGCTGGATGGACGTCAGTATGTAGTTGATCGTAAAGGTAAGCATGAGCAGAATGATCGACAGGGCGATGGCTACATCGAAATTACCCCGGCTGGTCTCCATTACCGTGGCCGTAGTCAGCACCCTTGTGTACCCCTTGATATTCCCCCCCACCATGATGGAGGCGCCTATCTCCGAGATCACTCCCCCGAAACCGGCCATCACCGCCGCCAGTATAGGAAGGCGCGCCTCGCGCATGAGCATCCAGACCATCTGCGCTCTGGTGGCCCCGAGAGACAGAATCTGCAGCCTCAGCTTGTCGGGAAGGTGCTGAATGGCCGCAAAGCTTATGCCGGTAACGATGGGCGTTGCGATGATGGCCTGCGCCAGCACCATGGCCGACGGGGTGTACAGCATGCCGAGAAATCCGAACGGCCCGTTGCGCCATATGAATATCGTGACGAAGAGGCCAACGACCACCGGCGGAAGCCCCATGCCGGTGTTTATGGCGCTCACGACAAGGCGTTTGCCGGGAAACTCGGAAAGAGCGATGGCGGTGCCTGAGCTTACTCCCAGCACGAGGCTTACGAGGGTCGCGCTGCCCGAGATCTGTAGCGACAGAAGCGTAACGCGAAGTATCTCGTCGTCCAGCGTTACAAGAAGGCGGAAGGCCTCCACGATTCCCGTAAGTATTAGATCCATTTTCTCCGGCCTTTAGTTCATGCCGCGTCTATGCATGCGGGGATGAAACCAAAGCAGAATCCTTAAAGGGTCAAGCGTCAATCATTTTCTTCCGCCGGGGCATGGAGGCCTTTAAAACCTCCACCGCACGCGCCATGGGCCCGTGGCCGGGCGCCGTCAGGCCTTGGCGGCGTCGGAGGCCAGCCGGGCGACGGCCTCCATATAGTCCTTGAGTCCGTATTGGAACACGGTGTTATGGTCGGCCTTTTTGATTTTCAGCAATCGCTTGTTCGCTGAGCCGCTCATCGAATGGAGCATAAGCCCGTCCTCGAAGGGGATGATATGGTCGTTCTCGGCATGGATGATGAGGGTCGGCCCCCCGTACGCCGCGATCTTTTGGCCGTTGTCGAACGAACCCTCCTCGGTTATGCCGCAGCGCTTCGCGTCGATGCCGAGCAGGCGAAGAAGCGGCACTATCCGCGCGAACCCGCTCTCCACCACAAGCCCGCCGATACTCTCCGGATAATGAAAGGCCAGTTCGATCGCCGAGGCGCTGCCGAGCGAGCGCCCCATGGCTATCAGCGGACCGCTGTGGCCCCCGGCCGCCAGATGTTCGATCGCGAATTCGAATATCGCGTGGCAGTCGCTCATCATCGCCGAAACGGTTGGCGTACCAGTGGACCTTCCGTAGCCGCGATAATCCACCGGCATAAAATTGAGCCCCATGCGGGCGTAAATGGGGCCAAGGTCGTGATAGTCTTCGACGATCTCCCCGTTGCCGTGGAAGAACAACAGCGTCGGCGACATGGTTCCGGCCGCGTAGAAACGGCCGCCGATGCGCTCGCCCCCGGACACGGGGATAAAAATCTCCTTGTAGCCGTTTCCCGGTCCGAAACCGGTTTCGGGCCGGGGGTGGAAAAGATACATCAGTATCTCCGGGCGGTCAAAGATGGAATAATCGTTATGCCGGTTTTGACTCATGCCGCCACCCATACCTTATCTGCGCCGCGAAATCTCGGAGAGGCTGGACGGAACGTCCTCGCGCTTATCCACCGTGTCGCCTAAAACCGCGCGGACCTTGCCGCCCGACCTTAAGGTAAGCGAATAGCGCCTTATGGTATCGGTCGATTCCTCCTTGAACTCGTTGGCGTATTCCAGTTCGATCGTATTATCGTTGGCGTTTTTGGACCGCCATGTAAACCGTTCGCTCAATATCACCCCGTACACCTCGAGACGCCGCTCGTTTTCCGGATCCTCCATAAAGGACCGGAATTCCGAGGAGTCTATTACGATCGAGTACCTCTCGGCGACTATACGAAGGGCGTCGTCCAGGGGAAAATCGCGCATAAATTCGAAGGCCGTACGCCGGTCCGCTCCCTTTAGGTAATAGGAGAATCTCTGGAAGTAGAAGGACCTGTCCTCCAGGTTCTCCCACTGGCGGGCGTTCCAAATTGTGCACGAGGCGGCAAGCGCCAAAATCGGGACAATGGACATCTTTAGGGCGCTGCGAAAGAGTGTTTTCATGAACGCGAGTTCTCCGGAAATCCCTTGAATTCGTTGATTGGAAAAGGATAGCGGAGTTTGAATGTCGAGGTCAAGCCATTAAAGAATCGTCGGCCGGAATAAAAAATGAGTGAGCGGGGGAAAAATGGACATTATAAAAGACGAAGGGCTTATAATCTTTCCGAGTCCGGATTATAAGCCCTTCGCGGTACGAACCTTCCCCCTCACCTGTGGGGGACCACTCTGTTGATCCATCTACTCTCTACCTACCCTCTCTTACCTTATGTATCCCCTGTCTCAATATAAATGTAGCGCATGTCCCTGGAAAAAGCAAATCGAAAGGCAAATTTTTCGGTGAATTTTATTTTTTTCGTCATCCGGAGGCACCGATTTCCCCTTATTCATTAAATACCGTAGAGATAATGGCAGACACCACAGCCCTCGGGCGGTTCGGGCATGGACCTAAGCGCCTCCTCCTCCAGGCGCCTGAGGTGCTCGAGCGAGGGCTCGCGGTCGTAGGTGGCGAGCTTTTCATTATAGGCCCTCTCCCTCTCCTCGAAGCGGGTGCGGTATAATCCGCAAAGGGGGGTCTCCCACAGAGCGTCGATGCCGTGGTCGTGAAGCCTGCCGTAGTGAATGGTCGGCATCGTTACGTCTTTTCCAAGCCAGGTGGTCCTGCCGCCATAGGCCAGGTTGACACAGGGAGCTACATGGCCGTCGAAACGAACAAAGAGCGAGGACCGGGGATCCTGAGCGCAGACGGGCTGTTCCTCCGGCACGAACGAAAAGCCGGCAACCTCCACCCCCAGCCGCCTCCCCAGGCGGTGCGCCTTTTTCATTATCCTCTCGTAGCTTCGAATCTCCCGACTGCGCGAGCCGCCGAAGAGGCCATATCCCTTCCCCGATTCCCCGCGAATTACGTCGCACTGCTTGAAATTGATCCGTCCGAATGAATAGCGGGCCGCCAGCCTTACCATGTCCTCGAGTTGGTGGATGTTGCTCTCCATCATTACAAAGTTGATGATTAGGCGCGGCCGGCCCCCTGCTATGAGCGAAACCAGACCCTCCAGGTTCGCAATCAGCCTCTCGAAGCTCGCTCCCCTTCGGATGGAATCGTAAACATCGGCCGTGGCGCCGTCGATAGAGATTGCGATCCAGTCGACGCCAGCGTCGATGATTGCGCGGGCGCGGCCGCTGTCTAAAAGCAGGCCGTTAGTAAGAAAGCCGGTTTCGCACCCGGCGTCCCTGGCCTCGCGAATCCAGCGGGGAAGCTCCGGATTGAGGAGCGCCTCGCCGCCTCCCGAAAAATCGATGGAGGATACCTCGGAAAGGCGGCCCCTAAGCGCGGCCCACACCTCCTCCTTCATGAGGCCTCCGGCCCCCGCAGCGACGCGTTCGCTTCCCCATGGGCACATGACGCAGTTCAGGTTGCAGGCTATGGATGTCTCGACCTGCCAGAGCCGCCATTTACGCGGCCTCGCCCGGCCTCCGGGGCCGCCCACGGCGCGAAGCTTTAACGGTTCGAGCCTTTTCTCCACGCGACGGGGCCACAACAGGGCGAGTATGGCCATCATGCGGCCGCCGCGGTCCAGCCACTTCTCGCCGGGCGGGCCCTTGGAAGCCTCGAACACGGCACGGGCCACATCGTCGCGCCCCTCTCCGCAGCTCTCCCTGGGGCACAGCCTGTCGCGCCCAGGCTCGCGAAGCGCGTTTTCCTCGAAGGAGGTGGCCGCGGTGCCGGGGTAGATGTTCAGCACGTCGACACCGGTCCCGGCAAGCTCAAGGCGCATGGTATTCATCATGATGGCCAGGGCCGACTTGCTACCGCCGTAGGCGCCGTTCGTAACGATCGGCACACGTCCGGCGAAGCTGACAATGTTTACGATTCGCCCGCTTCCCCGCCTCCTCATGTCCGGCGCCAGAGCGCGAGCGATGGCAAGCGGAGCGAACAGGTTCACCTCGAAAAGATATCTCAGCCGTCCCTCGTCCGCCTCCTCCATGGTGGCGAAGTACCCAAGGCCCGCGTTGTTAAATACAACATCGACCCCGCCTAAAACCGCCACGGCCTCGTTAGCCAGCCTGACCGCCTCGCCGGGTACGGAGAGGTCCGCCGTGAGGATATGCGCGGCACCGGGATCGGGGAGCGAGGAACGAAGCTCCCCGAGCGCCGTTTTGGACCGGGCCGAAAGGATGAGGCGCGCCCCCTCTCCGGCGAGCATGCGCGCGAGCGACGAGCCCAGCCCGCCGCTGGCCCCGGTCAAAAGAACGGCCTTTCCGTAATAATCATATCGCGAAGGCATGATAAAATTCCATTGAAGTCGAAAGCATACCATGGCCCGGGCTTAAAGTCAAGATGGCATGAAATTCGATAGATGACAACCGTCAGCAAATCTGCTTGCAATCATCGTCAAGCGCGATATAATAGTGTCCAACCTATCCATAAGGGAAGACGATACTACATGAGAAAAACCCGTGTCCTCATCGTTGAAGATGAAACCATAATATCGCTCGACGTGCAAAGCATTCTTGTCGGGCTCGGCTATGAGGTCGCCGGGACAGCCGCGACAGGCGAGGCCGCAATCGAGAAGGCCCTTTCGCTCGACCCGGACATCATATTGATGGACATTCTTCTTGCGGGGAAGATGGACGGAATCGAGGCCGCAAGGGCGATCCGAAGGAATCGGGACATCCCCATAATCTATCTAACCGCCAACGCCGACAGGGCGACCGTGGACCGGGCCCAGGACACGCTGCCTTACACCTACCTCAACAAGCCAATCCACGAACGCGACCTGTACTCCAATATAGAGTCCGCCGTGGTGCTGCACCGCGCGGAAGCCAAACTCCGCGAAAGCGAGCGCAGGTTCCGCGATTCGCTCGCCAACGCCCGACTCTTCGCCGTACAGCTCGACATGGACGGGACCATACTCTTCTGCAACGACTACATGCTCGAAACTACGGGCTATACGAGGGACGAATTGCTCGGCTCGGACTGGTTCGCCGTTTTTCATTCCGGCAATAACCCGGAGGAGTTGCGGCGGTCACGCCGGGAAGCGCTTCGAACCGACCGGCTGCCCCTTCACTTCGACGAAACACTCGTCAACAAGGCCGGGAAGCCGATGATTGTCCGCTGGAATAGAACGATACTGTACGGTCCCGGCGGGGAGCCTCTTGCAACCAGCAAAATCGGAGAGGATATTACCGAAGAGCTCAGGCTGCGACAGGCGCTGCTAAAGGCAAACGAGGAGCTTACCGCGGCCAACGAAGAGCTTCAGGCCGCCATAGAGGAACAGGAGGTCACCAACGAGGAGCTTATTCATACGCTGGAAGCGCTCACAAAAAGCGAAAGCGATTACCGCCTGCTCTTCGAATCCCTGCTCAGTGGCTTCGCGGTGCACGAGATAATCCTCGACGAAAAGGAGAGGCCCATCGACTACCGCTTCCTCCATGTCAACCCGGCGTTCGAAAGGCTTACCGGGCTAAAGGCGGCGGACATAGTCGGCAGGACCGTGCTCGAAGTACTGCCAGGCGCCGAACCGGAATTGATAGAGCGATACGGGGCCGTGGCCCTCTCCATGAAGCCCGATCACTTCGAATATTTTTCCGCTCCGCTCGCCTGCCATTACGAGGTGGTGGCCTTCAGCCCCGTCCGGGGACAATTCGCCACCTTGTTCAGGGACATAACCGACCGAATAATCTTCGACAGGGCGCTGCAGGCCTCGGAACAAAAATTCCGCTCCCTTTTCGAAACCATGTCCCAGGGGGTCGTTTACCAGTCCGCGGAGGGCCCCATTATAGACGCCAATCCGGCGGCGGCGCGGCTGCTCGGCATGACCATGGACCAGCTTATGGGGCGCACATCCGCCGACCCTCGATGGAAGGCTATACGCGAGGACGGCTCGGTCCTCCCCGGCGAAGAGCATCCCTCCATGCTTTCTCTGGCGACCGGCAAGAGGGTTGAAAACTTCATCATGGGAGTATATAATCCTGAAATCGACACATACCGATGGCTCTCGGTAAGCGCGAATCCCATCTTCAGGGAGGCCGAAGAGTGGCCCTACATGGTCTTCACATCATTCACCGACATCACCGATATCCGCAATGCGCACGATGAATTGAAATCCAACAAGAGCCTCATGGAGCGCGCGTTCGACATGTTCGGTCTTGGGTACTGGGAGTTCGACCTCGAGAGGCGCGTGGCAACCGGCTCATCGGAGTCCAGGCGGATTTACGGGCTTGGGGACGGCGACCTTCCACTGGCCGATGTCCAGAACCTGGCCCTGCCCGAATACCGCCCCATGCTCGACAAAGCGCTTGAGAGGCTCGTAAAACACAATGAAAAGTACGAGGTGGTCTTCAAGATACGCAGGGCCGACAAGTCCGTACTTGTGGTACATTCACAGGCCGAGTACAGCAGGGCAACCAACAGGGTATTCGGGGTGATAAGAGAGATGCCACAGGACGCCACCGGGGCCGCCGGGACATCGAAAGCCGAAGAGCCTTCCGAGTCATCTGAAAACAAACGGCGGAAAAAGGGCTGATCCACTAGTTGCGCGCCCGGCAGGAGTCGAACCTGCGGCCTGCGGATTCGAAGTCCGACGCTCTATCCAGCTGAGCTACGGGCGCGTGTTTTAGCCACAAAATGAGGTCCATTCTTGACAGTTACCACTACACTGTACACCAATAATTACACAATCCCGGGGTTGGAATTATATCAATGGCAACCTAGTGGCAACGCAAGAGCAACCTATAGGCCATGCACGCTAAGCCCGATACTGATAAGGATACAAAGCGGAGGTCGCGATTATGTATTTGGATAAAAGTATCAGAATGGAAGCGGAGACATGGAAGAGTCTTGAAAGCTTGGCTTCGATGCACAAGTTAAGCTTGAATAACTATATAGCCAGAGTACTCCGAATACACGTCGGCTGGATAACGAAACCACCGCCGCCGGAACCGCCAGAGAAGAAGAAACGAATATCGAAAAAGATGGATGAACTTTTCGGCCCTGACGTGCTGACTCATGGCTTCGCGCCGGTGCCCTGGGTGTTCCTTACAACCTGGAACAAGGAGCCGTTGAAACTTTCCCCGATGGAGGCGATGCTGATTATAACCGTTCTCCATTATGAGGACTGGCAAGCTTCGGATAAACAGATTTCCGGTGCCATGGGTATATCAGTTCGTTATCTTCGGACATTGAAAGCCTCCTTGCGCGCCAAGGGGGTTGATATCTGGTCTAATAGGAGGTTCTGGCCGAATGCAGATAAATTGGCTGCCAGGAGCGAGGCTGTCCGCGAGCTCATGGTTCTCCTTCGCACGAAATATCACTTACGGGGTTTGTTTGCTCGGTGCTTGACTCACCACGACATGCCAGACTACATAAATGAATAGGTGATTGATCTATCATTAACACTACTTATTAACGGTCTCTATTATCGAGGAATCACCGAGAGC
>Ga0302240_1003029_pt1 | contig 10218 bp, 3 predicted proteins | sample AAG_UR_His_MG_FD_193538 | JGI IMG/M metagenome (GOLD analysis project Ga0302240, IMG submission 193538) | Enriched activated sludge microbial communities from anaerobic digester in WTTP, New Holstein, Wisconsin, United States - AAG_UR_His | ecosystem: Engineered > Bioreactor > Anaerobic >... | reverse complement strand
TTCTCAAATCTTCAGGTTTTATTTCCAAATCGACTTCTTCGGCTTCAGGCAGCACTGCTACGCTCACTGCTGAAGTATGCACGCGTCCTGACGCTTCAGTCTCAGGGACTCTCTGTACTCTGTGAATACCTCGTTCAAATTTAAAATATTTCCATACTTTAGAACCTTCAAGAGTAAAAACTATTTCTTTAAATCCGCCGATACCGGTAGGGTTACTGTCAACAACTTCATATTTCCATCCGTTGCTTTCGGCAAATCTGGTATATGCCCTGAACAAATCGCCTACAAAAAGACCGGCTTCATCTCCGCCCGTTCCGGCTCTTATTTCAACTATTATATTTCTATCTTCGTGCGGATCAGGAGGTATCAAAAGAAGTTTTATTTCAGAATCCATTTTTTCTTTAGCCGCCAATGCCTGAGCATATTCGTCTATGGCAAGCTCGCGCATCTCTTTATCGTCAGAATTTTTTAATTCTTCAAGATTTTTGATATCGTTTAATAATTTAAAATATTCTTTTGATTTTTCTATAGCCGGTGCAAGATAAGAATGTTCTTTTGAAAGTTTTTTATACTCGTCCTGTCTTGCTACAATTGACGGATCGCTTAAATTCCTTTCAATTTCAAAAAATTTCTTATTTAATTCTTCGAGTTTCTCTTTTAACATTTTTCACCGTATAAAATAAAAAATATGGCAGCGAAATATATTCCCGCTGCCATATTCTATAGTGTAATTATTTGCCTTTCTTTGTCTCTTTAGCGTCTTTCTTTACGGCAGGCGCTGCAACTTTCGTTTTCTTCGGCGTGGAAGTTAAAAGCTTCTTTGAAGCTGCTTTTTTTCTTGCCGGCTGTTTTTCAACTTTTTTTCTTAAGACAGTCTTTCCTTCAGTAGCCACAAATCTCTTCTGGAATTTTTCAACTCTTCCGGCAGTGTCTATAAGTTTCTGTTTACCTGTAAAATAAGGGTGGCAATTAGAACATATTTCGAGTTTTATCGCCGGTTTTGTTGAACGGGTCTTAAACGTATAGCCGCATGCGCAGCTTACCGTAGCTTCTACATATTTTGGATGAATACCTTCTTTCATTTCTGCATACTCCTCTTGTTTATTTAAGTTTCCGTAGATTATGCCTTTTTTTGAGCTTTTAGTCAAATGTTTTTTATTTTAAAAAATACATTATTTTTGCAATTATATATTTATAAATAAAAATACTGTTTCCAAAAATTGACGCAAAGAAAGTTTTCAGCTCTATATAACTCGGAAATATAAGTATAAAAACCAGCGATATTACAACACAGTTTACAAAACATATGAAAACAAACGAAAAAAATACGCCGTAAGATTTAAGATCTTCCTGTCCCATGCTTATGGCGTAAAAAGTTAAAGCAAAATGGAAAGCAAGAGCCGCTCCTGACAAAAAAAGATAATACGGATAAAAAGGCGCCGTATCGGCAAACCAGCTTAAAATCATATAAGCAGTTATGATTATCAAAGAATAAAATGGAATAAAATAAGGAGAAAGCGTAATAAATATATTGTCTTTTGTAAGCGTTACGCTGCCGCCGCTTTTTGATATCTTAATTTTTTTTATTTGCGCGCCGCTTAAAACGCCTGCCAGAGCATGAGTCAATTCATGTCCGAAAACATAAGTCCTCATAGGCTTGAAAAAAACAGTCTGAAACAGCATATAAACAATAATTCCTATCCAAAAAGGAATAACCGCCATATCGCTTCTTACTGCAAAATCAAGTATCAGCTTCACAACCGAATAGACGGCTGAAAAAACAAACGGCAAAAATAAAACAGCTGATATAATTCTTATAAATTTCATTGTCGTATTTTAGCATAAAAAAACACAGATTTTTCATCTGTGTTTTTTTATTTTGGCTTTTTCGAATTTTATGCTGCCGAAAGCACAGCCTTGAAGTTTGCCATATTAATTATTCCTGCCGTTTCCAGTGTAATTGGCTCATAAACCTCTCGATCTGCATACAGCGTTAATAATTTTATAATCCCGTTTACCGCTTCAGCCTGTCTATCATTGCTTACAGACAAATGCTGTTTTGCAAATTTTAAAGCATATGCATCATCGGTTAAAGGCATAAGTCCCATCAGAACTTTATTGAGCCTTTGCTGTCTTTCTATTATCGTCAGATCTTCAGCCTTAACGCCGGCTCTCATTTCTTCTTCCGTAACTATATTTAATTGGCTATCTGAACCGCTTTCTTCACCGATACCGTTTAAATATTTTTTTACAAGCATGCGGGTCAATAAATCCTCATGGCTTTTATTTGCAAAGCCATTTGCAATACCGTTATTTGCAAGATAGCCAACCAGCAGCATTCTCTCCATAACAGATCTGGCAAATGCATAGCGCAACTGAGGATTTTTCAATGAATTAAAATAAACGATTACCGAACTGTTGTTCTTAAAGAACGCCTTTAAGACATCCGTATAATCGATATTTTCATCTGTTATGCGCAATACGTCTATAATATTATTTTTATCATCTGCCGATAATTGCGGAAACTGATCAAAAGCAAAATTTCCGACCGCCTGCTTTACAAAATCTATATTTTTTTCTTTTAAAATTTTTGATACATTGACGGATTTCAAAAATGTAAATATTGAAGATGTTTCCTTTATATTTTTAACGACTGAACTTAATTTAAAAACATATAAAACGCCGTCACAGCTCAAATCGTTTAAATCCGATATTTCTTTTATATCCGACGCGAAACCTGATATTCTGTCATAATACTTGCTGCCGAATTGTGAGTCAAAAATAAAAGACGTTATGCCGTATCTGCCATATATATCTTCTTTTCCAATGCCTATATCAGCGTCGTTTGAATATCTTATTATGACTGAAAGATTATTTTTAGGATTATTTGCATCCTTTGTAAGTTTCAAGAATCTTTCAACCGTCAAATTTTCCAATTTTTTTGAAGCTGTATTTTTTGATAATTCGATACGTATCAGCTCAAGAACTTTTTCAAATTCTTTTTCAGAGAATATTATTTTTGTATCTGCTGTTTTTGCATCTGAAATAAATTTTTCCAAGTCCGAATAAGCCGATAAGCCGTCTAAAACATCAATCTGTATTGCGCTGTTTCTGTTTACGGTTACGCCGTCCACAACGGCATTATGCAGCAATGACACGACCATTCGGCCGTCTATATTACCGTTTGCATCAGACACGCCGTTAACGCCTATTATAATACTGCCGCTTTCGGAATATTCCAGCTGTCTGTCAGGGTTATTGAAATCTATTTCTATCGGCTTTGCGTTTACACCGTATTTTTCCTGAAAATATCTTGATTCCTGCAGCATATTTATGATTTCGCCGTATTGTTGTTTTATTAAATCATCATATCTCAGCCATTCAACATAAATAACTGTTGCGCCTTTGCGGTTTCCAAGCCATGTTTTTGCAACTTTTTTACTGTCTAATATAAAATTTATCGGAACAGGTTTGAAATTAAATTCTTTTGAATTTTCAGGTTTATCCGACACGATATATACTGTTTTTTTGTCCACTAAATATTTTGCTTTAAATACTCTTAACGGATTATCCTTTATTGCAACTCCGTCCTGTGTCAGCATAATATTGTCTTTGCCGTATTTTTTTACAGCCTCTTCAAGGCCAAGCGATTTTATATGTCTTAAATCTATCACTGTTTGTGTTATCATGCTTGCCGGAAATCTTACGACAAATGCGGCAATTAACGATATTGCCGTTAATGCTATAACGCCTACTAAAGGTATTGCAAACGCTGGCACTATTACCGTTGCCAAAGAACCGGCCATCGTAAAAAAAGCAACAGCCGATGAAACTCTTACGGCTTTGGCGACTGTACCTGCCCCCTGTTTACCAAGAGCCGTTGGATGCGATTTAACAAATCCTGCAGGACTCATTACGGACTGCCATGTCTCTTTCTTAAGTATGGTCATAACAATATTTGCCGCAGTCGCTTTGCCGCTGCTTATAAGACCGTTTATAAAAGGTATGGTTTGAGGCAATATTGCGTTTGGTTTTTTAATCACTTCATCGTAAGTTGGAATTTCAGGCTGATATCCGGTTACATATTCTTCAATTGTCCCGTCCTCCCTTTCTATTGTAAAAGACTCTATCTCTATTTGAACAGGTTCTTTATTTATTGTATCGGTGAATACTTTTTCACCGGTCATAAATATAATTTTAACAGTACTCCAATCAAAATTTCTTTCATTTGTTTCACTGTAATAAACTGAATTTTTTATCATTTCTTTTGTTACGGTTATTTCTTTTTTTTCACTGTCCAAAATAAAATCAACATCTTCAAGATATCCCATATGCCCGCCGTCGTTATATATCCCGAGCCTGTCGGAAGGCAGAAACTGCATCCTCATTTTTTTTGTTTCAGGATTCAAAGCAGATTCCTGATTGAGCCGTATTTTAAAAGTTATGGTTTTCAAATCTTCAACGTCAACAGGAATATCACAAACATATGACATCCAGTTTGCGCCTGTATATTTTTTAAAGCCCACATAATTAACATTTCTGTCATAAAGCTCCGTATTCAATTGAGACGGGTCATAATTAGATTGGTCAAATTTCGGTATAGGATAATACGGATAAACATTCACTGTTTGCCCATTGCTCCACAACTCCTGCATTCTCTTTACTATTTGCAAGTAAACTGTAGGTTCAACTTCAGCTATATCATAAACTTCATATCCATAACTGCTCAAATGTTGAGCATAATAACCGTCAGTGGTGGGGATTATAACTTTACTTCCGTTAATAGAAACCGATTTTTGTTCAATCTGTCTTATTATTTCTTCTGCTTTTTTTGCATAAATATCGGCTTGTGCATCATTTCCGTTATTTTTGCATTCAGCAGCCAGAATATAATAATCTGCGGCTACAAAAGAGGACCAACCGAGACTTACAGGCATAGAAGGATCTTTATCAAACCTGTATAAGCCGTTACCCGCAGAAAAATTATTTTCAATATACTTCATAATATTTTCCAAATTTATATCGGATTCAAAAAAAGCAGTCTGTTCGTAAATATCAGGTCTTATACTTTTAAATAAACTCAAAACCTGTATACCCCATGCATTCACATCCAGGACCTCAAAAGCATCTTTTTCTTTTGTTCCTCTATAAAACATAGAATTTTGTTCATCATAGCAGTTATCATAAATATATTGTGATAATAACAAAATTTTTTCTTGGAGTTCGGGAGTATCATATTTTTCATTTAATGATTTTAATAAAAAATATCCCAATACATCCAATTGGTGTTCAGTTGAAATATATGCAGTGTCATAAGATGTATACGGTTCGCCGTAATAAAAACCTTTCGAATCATTAACTTCTTCAGCGAGATATTTATCAACTCTTTCAATTATACAGTCAAAATTACTGCTGCCTGTTAAATTTTTATATTGCATAGCTGCTATGCCCATCCAAACAATTTCACCTGTAACAATATGCTGTTCACCTTCCATATTAGATTTAAACATAGGGCTATATGCAACAGGAATCATTATTTCTTCAGCTTTTTTTATTTCTCCGGCTTGAAGCAAATCTATAACTAATAAGGCCTGGCTATATAAATTTTGCAGAGATTTCACGGAATCTGGAGTTTGAACATCTGTTTCATCAACGTCAAAAGTGTTAACCAAATAAGGCCCCTCTTCCTGACCGTCAGGATATCCTCCTTTTACAAAAGCATCCCATATAACATTTAAATTTTTATCGTCTTCCATAAAAAAATTCTGCAAATCGTCAGTTTCACTGATAACCACCTGTTCATACTGGCTAGAGTTCCCGGGAGGAGTGTCTTGTTGATGTAAAGAACAAGACACGTTAACAAGCAACATGACACCGATAACTATTGATAAAATTGTCCTTTTTATTACATCTCCTATTTTAAACGCATGAGTATTTTTAAGAATTTTTTGTTGTTTTTCTAAAAGAATTTTTTGCATAAACCCTGGCATATATTCATATACTACCGGCTCTACTCCGTCTAAATTTAGCTCGCTATCTCCGTTTCGCCTCGCCTGCTCTATCTCCCATATCGCCCCGTCACCAAGATACCACTTGTTATTTACAGCAAATATACACAATCCCTTGCTTATCTCATATACCTCTGGCGCAAATACACACTTGCCTGCCTCAAAATATCTCAATACATCTTTCAACTCTTCCCCGGCTACCCTTACTATCTCCTCTCCAACCTTAGGCACTTCCCTCAATGTCTGCCTCTCTATCTCTTTTACTGCCGCTTCCGATGCCTCTATATTTATTATCCGCCCATCTTCAAATTTTATCGTTATTAAACCGCTGCCATCCGTACTCACAGCCGTCTCTTTACTCAATATATCTTCCGCTATCTCGGCTACATCGCTTATCTCAGCCTTTGTACCCTTATCCATAACCATCGAAAGTATTATCTGCTTCGTCTGCTCGCTTATCCCTTCGTTCGACAACAACTTCAACGCTATCGTCTGCGTCTGGATCTTCTTCTGGTTCATTATGCTTTCATATTTCTCTCGGGCCTGCTCCGCGCTTACTTTCCCTAAATTCGGCGTTACCGTTATCGTCGTAACATTGTTGTCAGCCAATATCTTATCCATACCGCTGCTGTGAAAGCCGCCTGTTACCAATATTATTACACTCTTACTCTGCTCCAATACTTCCTTTACGCTTCTTCCTCCCACTTCTCCTCTGCCAGACCCCTTCTCCAAATCCATATTGCCTGCAAATATCTCGTCCCTTTTACAATTTACTTCATAAAATTCATTGAGCATCTTATACTTAGCTCTTATCCTGTCTACATCGTTGCTTATCGAATATTTCGCATATAACTGCCTGAATTTGTCAAATCCTACTTTGAAATATTCCCACTGGCCTGCCGTAAGCTCTGCCCTTAAATATTTCTTATATACCTCGCTAAAATCACTTATGTACGATATCTCTAAATCCGTCTTGTCATCCGAAAGATAGGCCCTTATATCCGCCACCAAAACCCTCTCTTCTCTTATCAACTCAGCCTGGTTTATATCCCCTATATTGCTCCTTAATTCAAAATAATATCTCAAATTCGGATACCGTACTTTAAAATCTATATCGTTTACTAAACAAAATTTCTCCGTTATTGCCTTCAACATCGTCACATCTGTCAAATTGTCCGTCTTGGCCATTATCTCTTTGTACCGGTTAAATGATACTGTCTCCCTCATTATACCCGTCAACTCTCTCATCTCTGCCGCTACTTTCTTTACATCTACCTCTTTCTTCCCGTCATATATCCCTAAATACCTGCATATATTCGGATATCTCAATACTGAAATACCGGCCTCTTTTAAATATTTTATAAGACCTGCAAAATATTTATCCTGACTTATCTCGCCTCGGCCGTATCCGTCAACTATCTCGCTAAACTTCCTGTTTGCTCCGCTTAAATATTTTGCCCTTAAATATTCTATCTCTCTGTCTATCTTTCCTATATATCTCTCATCTTCCTTACCGCCGGCCTTTATTACCCGATATCTCGCCATATTCTCACTGTATAACTTCTCCTGCTCTAATCCGTATAACGGCACCTTATTGCCGCTTCCTATCGCATACAGCTCTGCTCCGCTTAAACGACCCATCTTTACAAGATTCTCTAATACCTTGCCTCTCGACTGCTCTTTTACTAAATTTATCCAGTCCGTCTTTATTTCTCCAATTCCGCCCTCTACATATATCTTTTCAACCGCGTATTTGTCCGCTAACTCTTTTATTATACCGCTTATATTCTTCTGCACGCTGTAATCACAATGCAAATCCTGTATGTTTACCACCACTGACCCGCTTGCTAAATCCCTAAATCCTGTCACCTTGCCTAATTGTTCTGCAATTACAGCCTTGTCTTTTATCGCCAAATCTATATCAACGTATCTGTCTTCTCTGCTCACATTATCGCTGACACTCCCGTATACGTTGCCGCTCATCGTCAATAAAAAACAAAATACCGTAAAAACTGCACAAGTTTTTCGGTATATTCCTGTCATCGCAAATCTCACCGTTCGTACCCCCGTTTTATATGTAATCTTTCTTCCTATCTATTTTAACCCCGGAACAATTTCCTTAAAAATTATTCCGGGGTTTTACTATTACTTTTTATGCAGCACTCAGCGTCGCCTTGATTCCGTCAAGCGTAGCTATCGTTATCTTGTCGCCCATATTCTCTACATTGACACTGTCAAATATCAACGCGTGTATCTCGTTCATCATGCTCATCGCTTCTTTCTCACTAACCGCTACCTTCATGTCCGTCTCATTCCACATTCCCTCTATTTCACCGTTTGCCGACATAACTCCGTTTACTATCTCCGTCAGCGTCTTCGTCTGGTCTGCCTCAAACTTATATCCCTTCATCGTCTCTATACTGACTCCCTTCAGCATCAACTGCATTACCTTATATATCACTATCTGTCTCTCTGATAACTTCATGCCGCTTATATTAAACGACATCTCCTTGCCTATCTCTGGCAATACTTCATTTCCTATGTAACTTACCATTACTCCTATAACATACTGTCTTACCGCTTTTATCTTTTCTTCACTGCTTAAACCGCTTCCTTCTATCTCGTCCAACTCTCCCTGATCCGCAAATATTCCTTTTATATTCCCATCCTTATAAAACTCTTCATAACTCATCGTTCCGTTTAATACTCCCGCCAATATACCCATCACTTCTTCCGCCTTCCTGTCTCCAAATACACTATCGTACTTCGCCTCTAATCCTTTCGCCCTGTATCTGCTTGCTGCATCTGCCTTAAATATCTCAAGCAGTTTGTTACGGTTCTTTACATACGACTTCTGCACATTTATCGATAACTTCGTTCCTTCTATCTTCAAAGCCGATATCACTGCCTTCAACTGCTCTATCGCTCCGTCTTCATTGTCGCTCTTTATCCTCAAGACCAACTGTCCGCTCTTTGCAAGGTCTCTTACCGCTGCTATCATATCATCCCTGCCAACAAGCTTCTCGGCATCTGCTACCAATGTCCCTTTGCTCTTCTTCACTAACTCTATCTTCTCCAAACTTATCGTATCGCCAAAATCATACGATATATTTATTGCGCTTATCGCTCTTATATCTCCTACCGCTCTCTCAAGCGTTACTGCGCTTGCTCCTTGCGCCTCTAACCTTATTCCGCTTAATTCCTTTATTCCCAAATACTTACCTGCTTCTGTTTCTTCGCCCTCTTTTACCTTAACACTTACTATCGCCTCAAAACCGCGCGACCTGACCAACTCTATCGTGTCTGTCGTATAATCGCCCTTCAATACTATCGTCGTTGTACCGGACCTCTTCTCCAAATCCAACCTTCTGACTATATCAAGCTTACTCGTTACCTTCAGCTCGCTCTCTTTTATCCCTACAGGTATTACTCCCTGCTCCGCTTTTATTCCAAGCATCTCCGCTATCTCATCTTCTCCGTATCCCAATTCTCTTAATCTTTCCTGCGCTGACTCGCCTCGGCTCTTTATCTCTTTCTCATATTCTCTTATCAATCCCTTATTCATCAGCATCGCTTCTGTCGTCAATCTGCCAAACAGCTCCCTCATCATCTTATCACTAACGTATCTGTCCTGTGACAACCTCGCCTCAAATAACGCTTTTGCCGTCTCTATTATTTTTTCCCTCTCTGCCTGTCCTAAACTATCCAATACCTTCTTTGAACTGCCCAATGCTACAAATTCTACAACAACGCTGCCATCATCCTGCTTCTTTACCATCGCGCTCAGCTTAACTTCAACAGGATTTCCCTTCTTGTTCAATACCGTCTTGACCTTTATCGGTATCGAAGCTATTCTCTTATATCCCTCTTCTTTGCCTACTTTCGCCGCATATCTTATCTCTATCTTGCCTTCTGATACATTCTTGTAGACTATCTCAAGAACTTTCTTCTGCGTATTCATCGCTACGTTTACTGTCCCTTCTACCGCCGCTTTTACTGCTTCCTCTATCACTTCTATTACTTCGCCACCGCCTATCTCGGTCTCAGTTACCGTTATCTTACCGTCTGTCTTGTTTATTGAGCCAACAACTGTCTTATTCTCAGCTTCAATTCTATATACAACAACTTTGCCGTTTTCTATATTGACTTCATATTGACCAGGCTTGGTTATCGCTATTTCTAATTCTTCGCCCTTTACAAATCTGTATCC
>Ga0302240_1003019_pt1 | contig 10245 bp, 8 predicted proteins | sample AAG_UR_His_MG_FD_193538 | JGI IMG/M metagenome (GOLD analysis project Ga0302240, IMG submission 193538) | Enriched activated sludge microbial communities from anaerobic digester in WTTP, New Holstein, Wisconsin, United States - AAG_UR_His | ecosystem: Engineered > Bioreactor > Anaerobic >... | reverse complement strand
TGCGGTTCGATTTGCAATCACTGTCGGATATTGTATAATATAAGGTAGCATTTCATTGAACCACTAGAGGAGCTGAGCTGTTGAATCCAAGATCCAGAACCAGATCCATGACAGAAACAGGTATCGTTGCCGCCATTGGGGCAGTTGCCACCATAATGGGATATTATATTCCATTTCTCAATATATTTTTAATCTTCACTGCCATACCTTTTGCCATAATTACACTACGTAACGGGATTTCCTATGGAATCTCCGGGGCTGTTATTGCCTCTGTCATAGTCGCCATGGCTACGAATCCAATTTCAGCCTTGATAACACTTTTTTCAAGCGGCTTTAATGGCATCTTTTTAGGGATCGTTGTTAAAAAGCAATTTAAAGCTTGGCCGGCTATAGTCGTGACAACATTGGCAACGCTCTTTTCGCTCTATTTATCCTACTATGTCGTATTGCCGCTCACGGGTGTTGATCTGAATGTTCAGATGGACCAGATGATTGCGGAAATGAAGGTCACTATGGAAGTTATGCAAAACAGTATGAATGCTGACGCTCAGGCAACAGAAGAAAGTGCCAGACTTCTCGAGAGCTATACGCGGAATATGAAGCTGCTCATCCCCTCAGCCATTGTCATGAGCGCGTTAGTGAGCGCGGCTGCAAACTATCTTCTGTTCAGAGCTATTCTCAAACGTATGGGCGTCGCATTGCCAGAAATGCAGCCCTTTCGGGAATTCAGGCTGCCGGGCAGTGTCTTTTTTGGAATGCTGATTATGATTGTTATGAGTTATCTGGCGGGTTACTTTAAACTGATCCAGTCGGAAGCACTTCTGGCCAACGTCTACATGGTGTTTTCCATGGCTTTTGTTCTACAGGGTGCAGCGGTGATTGTCTATTTCTTCAAGCGCATTCCAGGCCAAAAATTACTCAAATGGCTGCTGGTCTTCATGCTGGTTTTTACCGGCGGAACTGTTTATTTGGCGCTGCTTGGAATGTCAGATGTCATGCTGAATTTTCGAAAACGGTATGAAAACCGTTTAATGATGAGGTGATGAAATGGGAAATGCCAAATTCCTCAAATTATTTAAGCCGGATGCGAAAATCTATCTCGGCATCATAGGCGTTCTCGTTCTGATCCTGATGTTTTATAACCCTTATATAGGCGCTATAGGCGTATTGGTATTGATTTACCTCAATGTCTATGCCTGGCGGTCGAGCAGGCAGAGAAACAAACGCTGGCAAAAGTATATTGAAGAATTGTCGAGCGACATCGATTCCGCCGCCAGGTACGCGATCCTCAATTTGCCTATACCGCTGACACTGGTGGACTTTGACGGCAGAATCACCTGGTACAACTCCAAATTCAGCGAGATCATAGATGAACGCGAACTGATCGGTGCAGAGCTGGAAGGCGTAGTCCCCAGCTTGGACCTCGATGAGATCTTGAATAAGAACGAGTCGCCAGATGTTAAGGTTGGTGAGCGCTATTATAAAGTATACGCCAACGTCGTCAAAACAGACGAAAAGGATGCTTCCAGGGTCATAGTGATGCTATACTGGATTGACGCGACGCCATTCAGAGTGCTTAAGGACCAGTACGAGGATGAGCGCCCTGTGGTCGCTCTAATCCAAGTGGACAACTATGATGATGTGATGAGTGAAACCAAGGAGGACAAACGGCCGTTTCTCACCTCGGAAATCGACCAGAAGGTCAATCTATGGGCTTCCCGCATGAATGCGCTAATCAAAAAATATCAGACAGACAAATATCTCGTGCTCTTCGAGGAGCGGTATCTTGAGAATCTCGAAGCGAAACGGTTTTCAATTTTGGACGATATCCGTGAAATTGAAGTGGGCAACAAATTTCCTATGACCCTGAGTATTGGGGTAGGCGTTAATGGCAGAAATCTCAACCAAGCTGAAGAGTATGCCTTCAGTGCTCTGGAGCTGGCGCTTGGAAGGGGCGGCGACCAGGCTGTTGTCAGGAAGAGGGGCAATTTCGAATTCTATGGCGGCAAGGCTAAAGCGGTCGAAAAAAGAAACAGAGTAAAAGCGAGAATTATTGCTCACGGTCTCAGACCTCTGATTGATGAAGCATCCAACGTCATCATTATGGGGCATAAGTACCCTGATATGGACTGCTATGGCTCTGCGATCGGGATCTACAGGGCGGTCATCAACCGTGGCAAGGATGCGCATATCGTTTTGACGAGTGCCAATGAAGCGATCAAGAGCGTTCATAAAATGTTTTCTGACAATCCGGTTTATCATTTTGTAACAGGGGAACAAGCTTTAAATATGGTACAGAAAGATACGCTTCTGGTCATTGTGGATACCCATCGCCCAAGTTATACCGAATGCCCGGAATTGCTCGAAAAAATTTCAAGAGTCGTATTGATCGATCATCACAGAAGAGGAACTGAGTTTGTTGAAAATACCGCGTTGAAGTATCACGAACCCTATGCGTCCTCAACTTGTGAATTAGTCACTGAAATTTTGCAGTACATGGACAACAAAGTCACGGTTGAAAAAATTGAAGCCGAAGCTCTAATGGCCGGCATTGCTGTCGATACCAAAAACTTCACATTCAAGACGGGCGTTCGTACGTTTGAGGCAGCCTCTCTGCTCAGGCGCTTCGGTGCGGACACAACCGTTGTCCGGCAGTTGTTTCAGGATGATCTTGAAACCTTTATCGCCAAGTCGACCATTGTTGGCAGCGCCAAGCTGTATGACCACGGCATTGCAATTTCTTACTGTCTGGAAGATATTCCTAACGCCCAATTGATCGCGGCACAGGCAGCAGATGAGCTTCTCGATATCCGGGGGATTTCAACCTCGTTTGTCATTTCAGTCAACAAAGACCAATTGATTTTCATCAGCGGCAGATCTCTCGGCGACGTCAACGTTCAGATCATCCTGGAAAAAATAGGCGGCGGCGGCCATATGACGGTAGCGGGCGCCCAGCTTTCCGGCTGTTCGCTTGAGGAAGCTACGAATCAGTTGCTGAAAGCCATAAAGGACTATTTTGAGGAAGGTGATAAGTCATGAAAGTCATACTATTGAAGGACATTAAAGGAACAGGGAAAAAAGGACAAGTTATTGAAGCAAGTGATGGCCATGCTCGCAATTATTTGTTTCCAAGGGGACTGGCGAAACCCGCTACAGATTCCAGCGTTCGCGAACTGGAGCATCAGAAGGCGTCTGCGGATAAACGCAAAGAAAAGGAACTGGATGAATCCAAAGCGATGGCTGGGCAGCTCGAGGCGATCAGCTTAAAATTTGCGGTGAAGATTGGCGAAGGCGGAAAGCTGTTTGGCTCCATTACGACAAAAGACGTTGCTGAAGCCCTCGAAAAACAATATGGCATCAAGGTAGACAAGAAGAAACTTGAGCTCGCTCCGATCAAGTCCACTGGAACAACGCAAGCTGAAGTCAAGCTGGCTCACGGCGTTCACGCCAACGTCAAAATTGAAGTCGTTGAAGGCTGATCAGGACCAAGTGCCATGTAAATTGCAGACTGTAATTAGTAAAGCTTAAGTATTTGCCTGGCACCCGTCTCTCATAGCTACTGTTAACCGACCCTGCTGATGAACGAACTTCTTCATGCAGGGTTTTTTCAGAAGGAGAGTGAATTCACTGTGGTCACAGTACCTGAACCCGGAAATGCCGCAACTTCTGAACAGAATCCAAAGGCTTACTGCAGAGCCAGGCTGATAGAAATGGAGCAATCAATGCGCCGGTTTTTCATGGGACGCGAAGAGACCCTGAAGATGGTGCTTGGGGCTTTTTTCAGCGATGGTCATGTCCTGGTGGAGGATGTGCCAGGCGTCGGTAAAACCACACTTGCTAAAACACTCGCTCAGTGCATGGAAGTGGCATTCAGAAGAATTCAATTTACTCCGGACCTCATGCCTTCGGATGTCATAGGGGTAAGTCTCTTCGACCTCAAATCCGGCACCTTTAATTTCAAGCGCGGTCCGGTTTTTACGAATATCCTGATGGCAGACGAAATTAACAGATCTTCACCCAAAACTCAGTCCAGTCTGCTGGAGGCAATGGAAGAGAGACAGGTTACTATGGATGGACAGGTGTATCCCCTCGAAAGACCATTTATGGTCATCGCGACGCAAAATCCTGTCGAGTTCGAAGGGACGTTTCCCCTCCCTGAAGCGCAGCTGGATCGGTTTATGGTGAGAATTGACATTGGCTATCCAGATGCTCAAACAGAGATAGATATTCTGAAAAAGGAAACTTTGCTTCAGGAATACCCAATGAGCCAACCCATATCCAAGACGGATCTACTGATGATTCGAGAGACGGTTGCGGCAATAGAAGTCAGCGATGCCATCTACAGTTACGTGCAAAGGCTCCTGGACGCTTCCAGGCACCATCACGATCTGCACTACGGATTAAGTCCAAGAGCGGGGATCGCCATGGTCAGAATGTCGAAATTTATGGCACTCATGGCAGACCGACCTTATGTGACGCCGGATGACATTCGCCTGGTGGTCTTTCCCGTCATGGCCCACCGCCTTGTTATTAAACCAGACGCCATGTATCGCGGCATAACTGAGCGCGAGGTCGTTCGTCAATTGATCGAGATGGTTCCGGTGGCGAAAAAACAATGACCAGAGTGTTTGAGGTTGATCGCGGCGTCCTTCTAAGAATTCTGATGGTGGTGTCAGTCTCGATCCTATTGGTGCTGATTACCGGCGCCAAGTTTTTCTATCTGACAACGGCCCTCCTGTTGGGCGTCTTCCTGGTGGACGGGTTAATTCTCTGGACCAATATCCTCCTTCTCGTATCGACTTTTCACATAAGCGCCTCAGTCTTGACAGCCGGTGAAACCCTGACAATCCAGTACCGGCTGCTGAATAATTCAATTCTTCCAATTTTTCATTTGTCAGTAAAACCCGTCATTTCAAAGGAACTTGGCGAGGTCGAGTTTGATTTCAGACATTATGCGTTCAGGCCTTATGAAATCCAGCAAATCGAACGCCAACTGACGTGTGATCGAAGAGGGTTTTACACGGCAGGAGAGATTGTCATCAAACTCAGCGATCCTCTGAAGCTTATGACCTGGACCATGACCAGGCTGAAGCCTATTGAGGTTGCCGTTTATCCCAGAGTCTATCCATATCGAAAGCCTAAGCTCGAGGCAGTGGAGCTCTTTGGGGCACGTCGTTCCTCAGATCAGCGAAAGGAAGACCAGACCTCGGTGAAATCCGTCAGGAAGTATCACGAAGGCGACAGCGCTCGCAGCATCCATTGGGCACTCACCGCGAAAATGGCGGAGCTTCAGGTTAAAGAGTACTCTAACGCCAGCAGCAAAAAGACCTATGTGTTTGCCGATGGTTACGAATCCCCTCAAATCGCCGAAAGTCCCTCCGAAGCGAAAGCTTCAGCGCTCCGTTTCGACGGCATCGCAGAAGTGGCAGCGTCCATCCTGACCGTGCTGCTGAGAGAGGGCACTGAAACCGTGATGCTGATCAATGATCGACACCGAACGGAAGCCCACGGCAGACAGTACCGCCATCTAGGTCTGTTTATGGATAAACTCACCGCTTTTTTGCCGGATGGCCCCTTGGCCTTTCCGGAATTTCTGAGCCGTGAATCCAGACGCTTTCAGGAAGGCGCAGAGTTGATCGTGATTTGCGGACCGCTGGATCCTGTGATGCTGGAGACGCTGAGAAGTTTGGTGAAACGACATTTCAGAGTGATCTGCTATAGCCTGGATCCCGAATGGGACGCTATAGGTCCGCATCAAACCAATGAAATGACCCAATCAGTTCAAGAAGTCAAAAATCTTCAGATTTTCAGACTGTCTGAAGCGTCAGCGCTGTCTAAGTTATAAATTACGTTATCCATGCGCAGGGTAATGACCGGCACCTTGTGTTGATGCGCCACAGCCGCAGGAGGTGAGCTTAAATGCCGCAAAACGATAGGATCCCTCTGGTCCTTGCAGGATTGATGCTGGCAGGCATGCTCGTGCACCTCCGCGCTGTGACGGGAATTGAGGCGTCATCCCTTTTTATTGGTGTGCTGACGGTCAGTTCGGTAGGGGCGATTTTCGGTGCTGAGCGCTTTCCAGCCTTCAGAGTGATGGCGCTCATTGGAAGTCTGATCCTGGTTTTAATGATGCTGGTGAGTCCGGTGAGCCTTCATCCCCTCATGCCTGCCTATCAGGCAATGAAAGCGGCCCAAACTTTTGAGCAGGTTTTGATGGGAATTCGTGGTTTCTCAAACCTGTTCAATAGTCTCTTTTATTACGCTCTGGATTACGAAAAATATCCTTTTCAATCACCGCAGCTGTTTTTCGCTCTGCTCGCCTGGGGGCTGGCTTTAACGGCGTGGCTGATCTTCAGGAGTCCTAAAGGCAGACGAGTAAAACTTTTTTTGCCGATGGTTGTGCTACTGTTCGCCTGGTTTCAAGGTTATAGGATCGATACAGGCTTTATGCTTTACTTTGCCGGCTATACGGGATATTTATTCACCACTTCCGGTGAGCGCGGCTACAGCGGCCTACTCCTGTCTGGACTGGCCATCCTTATTGGAATTGGCATTTATACGGTTTTTCCGGTGGAAAAGACCATCCAGCTGCTGGACGAACGTTTCGGCCAAGTCGCCTGGTTGAGGTCAGAATATTCACCATTTTCAGGTGGAAATTTTAGTTTCTCAGATACGATCTATGAACCCCTTGGCGAAAATCGCCTGGGAGGCCCGGTTACTCTGAGACGGGACCGCGTTTTTTCGGTGCGCAGCGATCACGGTGGCCATTTGTATCTCAGAGGACGCGTCCTGACGATCTATGACGGAAAGTCTTGGCAGAGAGAGGCAGGCGAAATTGAAAACTTCTATCTTGATCAGCCGGCGCCGCTCAGAGGGTCTGGAGAAGTTGGGTATGATCTCGAGATCTTTGGAATCGACTTAAATACAAAAACCTTGTTCGCACCCCTTGGCGTTGCGGGTATTGACGTCCCACACGGGATTCTGCGGCGAGACCGCTATGGGATCATTTATTTGGACCGGCTGATTGAGTCACTCGAAAATGGTTACCGTCTCGCGACAATTGAGCCACAACCCAGCCGCCTGGAATCAGGGATTGAGTATTTTCAACTTCCCGAAGATTACTCCGATGAAGTCAAGTCATTGACGGCCTCTCTGACAGCCCAGGCAGCAGATACACGCGGCAAGGCAGAAGCCATTCGGGATCACCTTCTGACCTTGACGTACAACTTAAGTCCTTCCGTACCTGGTGATGACGTGGATTTTGTGGAACATTTCCTGTTTGAAGAGCAGCAGGGCTACTGCACCTACTTTGCCAGTGCCATGGTCGTCATGTCCAGGGCAGCCGGCATCCCTGCCCGCTACGTAGAGGGTTTTCTCACACCTTATGAGCCAAATGCTGACGGTGATTACATTGTCACCGCAGACCGGGCGCACGCTTGGGCCGAGCTCTATCTTGACGGCCGGTGGACCGTCATGGAAACCACACCTGCATATGTGGCGGAAACCGTAACGACGGATAATGGTTCAGCGCCAGTCCTGGAGCCAAATGCAACCGTCGACCTCCCTGTACGGCCTCAAGATGACATGGAAGAAGACCCTTTTGAAGCAGATGGTCAACCGTCTCAGCGCTTTCCTGCTTACGTTGTGTGGCTGAGTGTTACAGCACTGCTCCTCATTCTATTGATTTTGGCATTTTTTGTTCGCCGATGGTGGCTGGACACCCATAATGAAATTCATCTGACTATCAAGCTGGCGGATGACGTCATGACGCTCCTGATTCTGAAATGCGGCCTTGACGCCTGGACTGGAATGACACCGAAAGAAGTCATTTATCAATGTGCCTCACAGATGCCTGGTCAAAACGCAGATCACGCTGCGAGCATAGACCCTTCAAAACTTACTGGCTGGGTTGAAAATGCCTACTATGGCAATTACAGAGACGAATTGACAGCATCGTCGCTAAAACAATTTAGAGACGACTTTGTCAAGGGGGAGCGCAACTGGGTAAAAAAATGCTGGTATTTGTACTGGATTTACTTGAAAGGGGAAAGATCAACATGGAGTTGAATCCGAAACTGCCTCCGCACAATATTGAGGCGGAGCAGTCGGCGCTTGGCGCCATGATTCTGGATAAAGGCGCCATCAGTGATGTGGTTGAGATCATTGAGAGCGGAGATTTCTACAAAGAGGCCCATAGCGAGATTTTCAGCGCCATACTAAGGCTATATGGAAGAAATGAGCCGGTGGATATTGTAACACTGTCGGACGACCTTACCAGAGCTGGCATGCTGGAAGCCGTGGGCGGCATTGAGTACCTGTCGGACCTGACGAGTTTTGGCGTCTTGTCGACCAACGCGCGTCACTACGCAACAATAATTGAAGAAAAATCCATGCTCAGAACTTTAATCCGAACGTCATCAGAAGTTTTGGAGAGAGGTTATGATAACGAAGGTGCGGACACGCTGCTTGAGTTTGCCGAGCAGACCATCTTCGATATTTCACAAAAGAAAAACAGGATGGGACTCGAACCAATAAGAGAAGTTCTTATTAAGGCCTATGAGCGCATTGAAGCGCTGTATGCCTCAAAAGCTTCAATTACGGGTTTGTCAACGGGCTTCAAGGATTTGGATTATAAATTGAGCGGTCTGCAAAAGTCGGATTTGGTCTTGGTTGCTGCGCGACCTTCTATGGGGAAAACCGCATTTGCATTGAATCTTTGCCAGAATGCTGCGCTGCGCAACGACGCTTCTGTCGCGGTCTTCAGTCTCGAGATGAGCAAAGAGCAGCTGGTACAGCGTATGCTGAGCTCAGAAGCCCAGATCCCCATGCAGAACATGAGAAATGGCAAGCTGGCCGAGGATGACTGGGTGGCATTGACAAAGGCGATGTCCAAACTCTCTGCCGCGCAGATTCATATTGATGATACTCCGGCGATAACACCTTTGGAGCTTAGAGCCAAATGCCGGCGTCTTAAAATGGAAAAAGGTCTGGACATGATCATGATAGACTACCTTCAGCTCATGAATGTCTCCGGACGCGCTGAGTCGAGACAGCAAGAGATTTCGACCATTTCAAGGTCGCTGAAGGCTATCGCCCGTGAAATGGATTGCCCGGTAGTGGCACTCAGCCAGCTTTCGCGTGCACCGGAACTTCGAGCCGACCATCGTCCAATGCTCTCTGACCTTAGAGAATCAGGCGCGATCGAGCAGGATGCAGACGTCGTCATGTTCCTTTATAGGGACGAGTATTACGACAAAGAGTCAGAGCGCAAGAATATCGCTGACCTGATTATCGCCAAGCAGCGTAACGGCGAGGTGGGTGATGTCGAGCTGGTTTGGCTGGGACAATACGCAAAATTCGCCGACAAAGCCCACTATGTGGACGAACCGGTTTTCTAGGAGGTATGTCGATTGCCTGATGTTGAGGTGCGCCCGCTGAGGCTGAGAGACGTGGCACAAATGGCACGATGGGGAAAGCATGAGGATCTCCGGTTTCAAGCTTACAATTTTATAGGGCGCAATTTTTCGGATTTTTTGTCCTGGTACCTCATGAAGCGTCAGCCCTTCAGAAAATGGGTCTACGGCGTATTTGCAGATCAACTCCTGATAGGTTATATCACCGTGAAGCAGTTCCACAGAGAACAGAAGTCAGCGGAAATGGGCATCAGCTTCAATCCCGACTGGACCTCCAAAGGCTTTGGCACTAAAGCGGTGAAACGATATCTTGAACTTGTTTTTGAACGGTTTGACCTCGAGCGGGTGTGGCTCAAGACGGCATCCTTTAATGCCAGGGCGATCCGTTGCTATGAGAAAGCCGGCTTCGTGAAGTATGATCTGCAGCGTGAGCCCTATGAAGATCAATCCATGCCGATTACGCTGGTCAATCAATGGCCGGAGTGGTTCGAGTATCACGATGAACTGGCTTGGATGGATTACCTCTATATGGAGATCGAGAAACGTGATATTCAAAAATAATGTTCGTTATAATACGAACAATAAGTGCTCTTGCTGAACAAATATACGAAAAACGTTTGACTTTATGACGTAACTCTGTTACGATAATGCCTGTGATCAATTAAACCAAGAATATCCAATCTAATGAGGTGACCAGAATGGCAACAGTCGTCATAGTAGGCGCTCAGTGGGGCGACGAAGGCAAAGGAAAAGTGATCGACTATCTTGCGCGTGAAGCAGATGTCGTCGTTCGCGCACAGGGCGGCAATAATGCCGGCCATACTGTAGTTGT
>Ga0302240_1003013_pt1 | contig 10257 bp, 6 predicted proteins | sample AAG_UR_His_MG_FD_193538 | JGI IMG/M metagenome (GOLD analysis project Ga0302240, IMG submission 193538) | Enriched activated sludge microbial communities from anaerobic digester in WTTP, New Holstein, Wisconsin, United States - AAG_UR_His | ecosystem: Engineered > Bioreactor > Anaerobic >... | reverse complement strand
CTGCCCGTACACCAGCACCTGGGCTTCGGGAATCAAGTTCTTGATGCCGTACACGTCGGTCGGCCCCCAAATATCCTTGACGCCCCGCAAGATCGGGTGATCTTTGTACTTGTCGTTGATCGCCCCGCGAGTGCTTTCGACTCGATGGAGGCCGTGGTGGCTGATCCACGTTTCGCCCAAAACCTGCTGGCCAAAGCCGCCGGGCCAGTCCTTGTTGCGCCAGTCGTATTTGGCGTAGGCGCTGTCTTTGTTCTTCGAATAACTGAAGGCGTGAGTCGCCGTCCGCAGTCCCAGGATCGGCTTGCCGGAATTCACGAATTCGTCGACATACTTCATCTCACTGTCCGGCAGTTCCCGGAACCGCGAGGCGATGATCATCATGTCCGCGGTTTGCAGGTTCTGCAGTCCGGGGATGTTATTCTGATTCAGCGGATCGATCGTTCCGTCAGCCGGATTGATCGAGAACAGCACGGTACACTTGAAGCCGTGATGCACGGCGAGGATCTTGCCCAACATCGGCAAGGCCTCTTCGGAGCGATACTCCTCGTCGCCGGCGACCAGCACGATGTGCTTGCCCTTGCCAGGGCCCTCTTTGCCTTCGTACACAACCCACGGATCCTCGGCCGAAGCCGTCAGACCGCAGGAAAACGCCACCGCCCCCAGGACGAGTCCAGCTAGTTTCATCGCCATCGTCATGTTGCACACGGGAATACCTCCCTCTCTCTGGAAACCTGTAATTGGGTGCTCGAAACGTTCGTTCGACAGACCGATTGCCGCGACTCGCCTGTCCACGTTCGAGGCATTCTGTCACGGACCGGCGCCAACAAGATAGCAGAAGGCCGCAGCAGTAACGAGCCCACAGCCTGGAGGGCAAGGGCCACAAGAAACGCCGTCAAGGGCCTAGCGGGGGCGCCAATCCCGTGTGCTGCGAAGGACCCGAATGCGATCTGCGGCGCCGAATTTCTCGTACAGTTGCTGCGTCCAGGCATACGCGTCCGGCATTTTCCCCACGAACGTAATTGCTCGAGGATAGGCGAGGGCCAGGTTGTGAGGCAGGTCGCCAATCCGCAGCACGCCCAGGAACTCCGGGGTCTGCGGGTCCTCGTGACTGGTGGGACAGTCCGCGAGCACGATCTCGGTGATCTGCGGGTCGAGCAGCGCGGCATAAATGGCCAGCGGCGCGGTGTGTCCCTGGCCGTACACGGCCACGGGTCCCGTCACGGCCTCCTGCCGTAACACCGCGACGGCAGCGAGCAAATCGCTGACCTGACGCTCCGGGAGGGTTTCGCCCAACAGCGGATAGGTGCGCCGCGCCGTCCAGAGATAGCCGGGGCCGAGTGACGTTGTGGCCGTGTTGCGCACCTCGACCGCCGCCGTCGCCAAATCGCCGCCAATGCCCGGCCGGGAAGAACCGCCGCCTGCAAAGGTGCTGCGCGCGTCCGGTTGCACCGCGAAAGCGAGCGTGGGGACGGGCCACTCGGCTTCTTGTGGCCGCTTCGTCTTGATGCCGATCGTCATCCCGTCGAAGCTGTCAAAGACGTACGTGGCGAAGACGCCACCGCCGTCGCTGCCGTCCGCTCGGAAATCCCGCCGGCGCGGGGCGCGATCCGAGCAAGTGTGGCGGAACGTGAGTTCCCGCAGTCGCTTCAGCGCCGTCTCTTGATGCGCACGCCACGCAGCCTCGCCGGTGATCGCGGGCAGTTCGCCGCGCCGCACCAGCAGCGTGTCAATGCGGCGCATCTCGTCCTGCTCCGGCAGCTTGCCGCCGAATACCAGCAGATTTTCTTCCGGCTCCACGAAGTCCGTCACGTCGTCGGTGACGGGCGTCGGGTCGTTCTTCAGGTGCGTGTTGAACCACGTGAAAATGGCTTGACGGAGTTTCGGTGTATAACCGTGGGGCGTCAAGTCTTCGACGAGGTCAAAATCGCTGCCGGCGCCCAGCGCCGCGTACTGACGGCGGATGCGATGAGCGACATCGCGGTACCCGTAGGGCCGCCACAGGACATCTTCGGAGCCGGAGGCAATCAGCAACGAGCGGGGAGCGATCAGCGCGCCGATGTCGGGCCAGCACCAGCGGTAGTAGTTGATCCAGAACGCGCAGTCGCAGTGGCCGTCGGTGGCGCGATCGAAGACCACGTGTTCGATGCTGCCGGATTGGCACACCGGCACGACGACCTTGACTCGTTCGTCCGCAGCACCCAGGCACCAGGAAATGACGCCGCCTCCGCTCAGTCCCGTGACTCCCATCCGGCCGGCGTCGACGTCGGGCCGCGTCTCCAGGTAGTCCAGTGCTCGCATCGCGTTCCAAACTTCGGTGCCCGCCGGCGTGTAGCCCCGACTGGGCCAGTCCCAACGTTCTTCCCGGTACGTGCCGTGGTGCAATCCCTGGCACTCGCCCAGCTGGATCGGGTCCAGCACCAGCGCCACGTAGCCGTGTTGTCCGAACCACCGCGGATTCGCCTGGTAAGGCGGATTCACTTTGCCCTTGCTGTGACCGCACAGATACAGGACCGCGGGCAACCGGCCGTCGACCTTGGCAGGCCGATACAGGTTCCCGGCCACGTACGCCCCCGGAATACTCTGAAAATGGATCTTCTCCACCACATAGTCCCCTCGCTCCAGCACACCGGTGACCGTCGCGGCCAAGGGCGAGCGGGGCGGCAAGGGGGACAGCCCCAACATTTCCCGCCACATCTCTCGCCGCTGCGCTACGGTCGCTTCCCATTGGGCCGGCGAGAGCGGGACGGCCAACGAGGCACTGGACACCTGGCGCGCCTCCTCGCGAGCCGCACCATAGATCGTGGTCCAGTCCCCGGCTGCCGCGTGCGAGCACGCTCCCAGTCCGCACAACAGGCCAATGCTGACGAATCGAGGGACGTAAGGCATGTTGATCTCCTTAATGAAATGAGAGGACGAGACCGTCATCCGTCGGCGCGGACCCGGTCAGGGCAACCGCATCTTGCGGTTTGGAGCTGTGTTCGACTTACTCCTTGACGTCGATATTGACCCACTCTTTCCGCATCTCCTGCGGCACGGATTCGCGCCAGATGGCGAAGACTTCGTTCACGTCGACGTGCGGATTCCCGCGCTCGTTCCCTTCCTGACCGCCCTGCGCCGGAGTCAGCGGCGCCCAAAGAATGTCGATCCGGGCGCTGTCGCTGAAATATCGGCCTCCGGTGACCTTGCCTTCTGCGTCCAAGTCCAACAGGTAGTGGAACGACTTGGTCCGCTTCAAGCGCGGAGAGCGGGTGTACTCTTGGTCGGTGCTGGCGGCGTACGCTACGTTCATTCTTACTTCCACTTGTTGGCCACCGGACCTTTTCGCCGACGAAGACGAGAAGGCGTAGATCGGATAATTCCAAACTTCCTTGCCCAACTGCGAGTCCATAGCCACCGGATGCGAATGCCGTCCGATCCAGTTCGCCAACACGACGTGCAACAGACCGGGGTTGATGGCGTCGTCCTGCGGGTTGTTCTCGTCGTCGTCGCCACCCAGGAACTCCGCCTCGGAGTACATGTAGATCTCCGCCAGCAGTGCCTTGATATCGGCAGGCGTGAAGGTGACGCCGTTTCGCCGGACGCTCGTCTGCGGCTCCGCATGCCGGATGGCCGCAGCTGCCCAGCCGTTGCAGTGTCCGTGCCAGCCGGGAGTGCGCTCGACCGTCCTTCTTCGCAGTCCGAAAATGCCCCGGCGTTCAACGGTCGGCTCTTTGATCGTGGACGTGTCTTTCTGCTCGAACGCGGCCGCCAACGACCGGCCCTCGTGAAACGCCAGATCGTACTTCCGCATCGCCGAGATCGTGCCGCCGGCGCGATCGGGGTAATCGTGCCCCGAATAAGGAACTCGGCCCTCAGGCACGCCGCCTTCGGTCGGCAAATCGTCGAATCGCCAAACCAGTTCTTGGTTCCACCACCGCTGGTACGCATCGTTCTGCGTTGTGATCTCCAACTCTCGGATTGCAGTCGATGCTTGAGCGAGACTACTGTGCGTGAGCGACAGAGCAATTGCGAGCGTAAGCGACGTCACGTGACTCCTCCTTGCCGAAGCCGATGCTTCGGCCCAAACTTGCCGGGGCAGCCTCCATTAAACAAAAAACGCCCTCGCACGACAACGTGCAGGGCGTCTTTTTTGTGTCCCGTTTTGCGCGAGGGCGAGCCATGGCCTCACCCCCGGTTGGACCGTACGTTTCTCTGATTGGGTTACTTCTGGACGTGCTTGTGGCCGTTCTTCTGGACGTGCTTGTGGCCGTTCTTCTGGACGTGCTTCTGGACGTGGCCGTCCTTCTGGCAAGCGCCGTTCTTCTGGGCCGCGCCGTCCTTCTGGCAAGCGCCGTCCTTCTGAGCCGCGCCGTCCTTCTGGGCCGCGCCGTCCTTCTGGGCCGCGCCGTCCTTCTGGGCCGCGCCGTCCTTCTGAGCCGCGCCGTCCTTCTGAGCCGCGCCGTCCTTCTGAGCCGCGCCGTCCTTCTGAGCCGCGCCGCCCTTCTGGGCCGCGCCGTCCTTCTGAGCCGCGCCGCCCTTCTGGGCCGCGCCGTCCTTCTGAGCCGCGCCGTCCTTCTGAGCCGCGCCGTTCTTCTGAGCCGCGCCGTCCTTCTGAGCCGCGCCGTCCTTCTGAGCCGCGCCGTTCTTCTGAGCCGCGCCGTCCTTCTGGGCCGCGCCGTCCTTCTGGGCCGCGCCGTCCTTCTGGGCCGCGCCGTCCTTCTGGGCCGAGTCACCGGCGTACGCCATGGTTCCAAGGCACAACAGACCACAAATCGCAACGATCAACGTGTGTTTCATGAGCACACTCCCCAGGGAAAAAGGTTAACGAAGTTTACGGAGTTGTACAATCTCCTCAACCGCCAATGTTTTTCTACCTTACCCCAAACAATGTATCTTCGCCAGTCGTGCAACGCAAGATTCTTGCGTTTTTTTATCTGCCGAAGTTTCCAGGCAGTTGACGCGCAGGCCGACATCAGGCTTCCAAAAACCTGGACAGATAACGCCGCAAGTACTGGGCATTTCGGGCTTTCCGCCTTCAGGTGGACGCCCGGCCCATATTTTTTCACCGCCCCAGGTGACTTGCGTTGTTCGGCCACACGCGATAAGGAAAGATTTCGCCCCCTGCTGGAATTCGGCGCGACCTCGCCGATACTTAGACCGCAACAGGTGCTCTGCGCGATTCATTGAAGTAAAAACCGCCGGCCAGCGCGAATTCCAGCCGTGTGTCGCCGTCGATACCGCAGGCCGCCGCTGCCAGCTAACCTGAAACGACCTACTGGAGGATTTCCCATGCGCGCTCACTTCCCTCTGCAGATCGGGCTGGCCGTGGTGGCCAGCGTCCTTGCGACGTCGCTTTCCGCTCAGGATCCCGTGACGGACTTCCTGAAGCGCGAAATCATCGGTAACGAGTTGCCGTTGGCCGAGGTGCAACGCTACGTCGAAAACCGCGTGCCGCGCATGCCGGCGTGCGCGACGGCGGCCGAGTGGCAGGCCGAAGCCGATCGCTTGCGGCAAGCCGTGCTGGGCCGGGTCGTGCATCGCGGCGAAGCGGCCGGCTGGCGAGACGCCCAGACCAAAGTCGAATGGCTGGAGACCATCGACGGCGGACCTGGGTATCGGATCAAGAAGCTCCGCTACGAAGCCTTGCCGGGGCTCTGGATTCCTGGCCTGCTGTACGAGCCGGAAGAACTGTCGGGCCGGGTTCCCGGCATCCTGAACGTGAACGGCCACACGTCGCTGGGCAAGCAGTACCCGCCCAAGCAGATTCGCTGCATCAATCAGGCGAAACGCGGCATGCTGGCGTTAAACATCGAGTGGGTGGGCATGGGGCAGCTGAGCACGGGCGGATTTTCGCACGCCCGCATGAACCAGTTGGACCTGTGCGGCACCAGTGGGCTGGCGCCATTCTATCTGTGCATGAAACGCGGCCTGGACGTGCTGCTCAGCTTGGAAAACACCGATCCGCAGCGAGTGGCCGTCACCGGACTGTCCGGCGGCGGCTGGCAAACGATCATTCTCAGCTCTCTGGATACCCGCGTCACGCTCACCAATCCTGTGGCCGGATACTCCAGCTTCCTGACCCGCGCGCGGCACTTCAAGGATCTGGGCGATTCCGAGCAGACGCCGACCGATCTGGCGACAGTGGCGGATTACACGCACCTGACGGCCATGATGGCGCCGCGGCCGACGCTGTTGACGTACAACGCCAAGGACGATTGCTGTTTCGAGTCGGGTTACGCCCTGCAGCCGCTGCTGGACGCGGCCGGACCCACTTTTCGCTTGTTCGAGAAGGCGGATGCGCTTCGCTCGCACGTGAACGAGGAGCCGGGCACGCACAACTACGAAGTTGACAACCGCCAAGCGCTGTACCGCATGTTGGGCGATTTCTTCTATCCGGGCAGTGCCGGTTTCGACGCCAAGGAGATCCCGTCGGACGGCGAGATCAAGACGGCGGAGCAATTGAAGGTCGAACTGCCAGAGCCGAACGAAGACTTCCACACGCTGGCGTTGGCCCTCAGCCGGAGTCTGCCGCGCGGTGGCGAATTACCTCAAGACGCCGCAGCCGCAGCCGGATGGCAGACCGAGCGTCGTCAGCGCTTGCGCGACGTCGTCCGCGCCAAGGACTACCAAGCGATCATCGGGAGCGAGGCGGGCCGCGAGACCAAGGGGGACGTGACGGCGGTTTATTGGCGGCTGATGATGGACAGCGACTGGACCGTCCCCGTCGTCGAATTGACGGGCCAGCGGGTGGACAAGACGGCGATCTTGGTCGCCGACGGAGGCCGGCAGGCGGTTGCAGCCAACGCGTCCCAATTGCTCCGTGACGGCTGTCGCGTGCTCGCCGTGGACCCGTTCTATTTCGGCGAATCCAAGATTCGGCAGAGCGACTGGCTGTTCGCCCTGCTGGTGGCCACCGTCGGGGACCGGCCATTGGGGCTGCAGGCCGGCCAGCTTGCCGCCGTCGCCCGCTGGTCGGCGGGACGGGACTACGCCGCGCCGGTCACACTGGTCGCGATCGGCCCTCGCTCCAGCGTCTTTGCCCTGGTGGCAGCCGGTCTGGAGACGCAGGCCGTGGGCGCGGTCGAACTTCGCCAATCCATGGGCAGCCTCAAGGAAGTCATCGAGCGCAACGCGGCGGTTGCCGAGTCCCCCGAGCTGTTCTGTTTCGGCCTGCTGGAATGCTGCGACGTCCAGCAGTTGACCGCCCTCGTGGCCCCGCGGCCGGTCCGGTTCCTCGAGCCCGGCGACCGCGCCAAACAGGAACTAGCGGGGCTGAGCGCGTGGTATGAACTGCTGGGCCGCCCCCACGATCCGCTGTCCCCGTGACAAAGCGGACCAATCAGGGGTCAGCCTTCGTTCGGCCAGCGGGGGGCAAATCGCGTCATGGTTCATCCTCCTCAGATGTTCTGCGTGCCTCGGGAATTGGCTCCTCATCGTCATACCGGTTCATCAACTCGCGGACGTCCCAAGCGTGTTCGGCGCTGCGTTGTTCCCATTGCCGAGTTTCCTCCTCGGTGTATTCGTAGAAACCGCGACCGTTGGCGATGCCTTGGGCGTCGCGGTCCATCAGTTCCTGCAGCGTTCGGGGCAACTCGGTGGCCCGGCTCAGACTCGGCAGCACCCTCTGCATCGCCTTGCCGTACAGCGCCGGCCCGCCACTCAAGTCGATCCAGCGAAACGGCCCGGACAGGGTCGCGACCAGTCCCAGCGCGTTGCGGCAGGCACGGTCGATGGTCTCGATGTCTGCCACGCCCAGCTCCAGAAGGTGCAACGCTTCGCGGTACATCGCGTAGGCGATGCGATTGAACAGGAAACCAGGCAGGTCCTGCTGCACCAGACACGGCTGCTTGCCGCCGGCCCGGGCCAGCCCAGCCGCAGCCGCCAACGCCTCGTCCGAGGTCTGCTCCCCGCGGATCAATTCCATAAAGCGAGTGACATGCGCGGGTTGGGCCCAGTGCATACCCAGGAACCGTTCCGGGTGCTTCCGGTCTCGCTGCAATCGCGTGATCGGTAGCGACGACGTGTTGCTGGCGATCGGCACGTGCGGGCCGAGCACGGCTTCGAGCCGCTCGAACACGTCTTGCTTGGCCGCCAGAGCCTCGGCGACCGATTCGATCACGAAATCGCAGCCGGCCAGCGATTCGAGCGAATCGACCGGCACGTAGCGAGCCGGCCATTGCGCCGGCAGGTCGACGGAAAAGCCGGCCCGCTCCACCAAGTCCTGGATCGCTCGCGCGATGTACTCCCGCGCCTCGTCGTGGACCGCCTGGCGGCGGGCGTGTGCGACGACGCGAAAGCCGTGCCCCAGCAGACAGGCCGCAATGCCACGCCCCAACAACCCCAGTCCCACGACGCCGACCGTTTTGATGTCCATGACGACCCTCGTTTTGCCGCACATCCGGAGGGGCTCTAAGAGCCGACTCTCAGAGCCTCTTCCGTGGAACTCTCCAGCCAGGACACGTCTACGCGGGCAAACGAAATGCGGCGGTAACCGTCGCGCTCGAACAGCACTCCGATCGTGCCGTCGGGCAGTTTGGCCAGACACGAGTAGGCCGCGGAACCGCCGTACAACACTCGCGATTTCGCCCACGTTCGGCCTTCGTCGTAACTGAGCCGCAGCGTGAGCTGCTTGCGGGCCGTGCTGCTGGCCGGGTTCGAGAACACGATCCGGCTGAGGGCCGACGGCGACGGCGGATCGGGCCACGAGTACCGCAGGATGCTGGCTTGGCAGACCGGTTCCACCAATTGCTCGTCCAGTGTGACCGGACCCCACGACTCGCCTCCGTCGCGGCTGATCGCCACCGCGCGACGGTGCTGGCCGTGGTACGAACGCATGTTGTCCAAGATCGACCCGTCCGACGACTCGACGATCGTCGATTCGTTGGTCCGTTCGTCGAGCAGTCCGCCCAGCTTCCACGTCTGGCCGTGGTCGTCCGAGTAGATGACGTGGGAGCGGTACGGGTGCTTTTGCGGATCGGAGTGGTCCGAGTGGTTGCAGGGAATGACCAGACGGCCGGCGTGTTGGCCGTGCGTCAGCTGAATCCCCTTGTCCGGCCCGGTGGCATACCAGCGCCAATGTTCCTGGCGCAGATGGGGCATCTCGACCGGCTTTGCCCACGCCGCACCGTCGTCGTCGCTGTAGGTCATGAACGGGCGGCGCGGGTGGCGCGTGGTGCCCTTCATGATCTGCCCTTCGGGTTCGCTGCCCAGGTTCCACGTCAGCGCCAGCCAGATGCGGCCGGTCTGCTGATCGACGACCGGGCACGGGTTCCCGCAGGTGTTGTTCTCGTCGTTCCAGACGACCTGCAGGTCGGACCACGTTTTTCCCAGGTCCGTCGAGCGTCTCAGCACCAGGTCGATATCGCCCGCGTCACCGCCGCCCAGCTTGCGGCCTTCGCAGAACGCCAGCACGGTGTTGCGGCTGGTGACGACGACCGAGGGGATGCGAAACGTGTGGTAATCCGAGCCGCCCGACGTGAACACGTCCACGGGCTCGCTCGCGAGGCCATCCGCCCAGCCCGCCAACAGACTCGATGCGACGAGGTTGCCCTCCGCCGAGAACTCGTGTACCCGCATCCGGCTCCGCCAAGGCCGAAAGCCGAAATCACCTACGGGGCCGGCGCCGATCGCTCGTTCGTATACCGCTTGCCCGTCGATACTGAACGTGACTCGCTCGCCGCGCCGCACGACCTCCAGGCGAAACGGTTGGCCCACGGGCATCATGCCCGCCAAATCCGGCAAATGCGCAGCCTTGCCGCCGAACAAAGGTCCTTCCACGAACGGTTGGCCCTTCCCGCCTTCGAACCCAAAGTGACTGGCGCCGTCGAACGTGAAGGACGCGGCGCTGTCCTTGAGATCGAAGATGGTCAGCATCGCAGCGATCCGGAAATCCCCGTCGCCCAGGGCCTGGCCGGCAAACAGAATCGGGCCCGTGCCGGCACATTCCAGAAAGCCCGCCTGGCGAGTCCACGGGCCACCTTCCTCCTTGACCAGCTTCGGCTGGCCTGATTCCACGAAAATCGCTTCTCCGCCCCAAGCTGCGCCGGCCAGCACGGCAGAAACAAACCACGCACACAATCCGCTTCTGGTCATCTCGTTTTCTCCTGTGGATGGCAAGATCTCCCCCCGACCCGTCGCGAGTCGTTTGTGCTGGTACACGGGCGTTCCCGTTTGGGCTGCTATCTCGCCCGGACCTTCAGCGCGGTGTCGGTTTTGAGTGCGGGAACCGTCAAGGGCAGGCGGCCGTCGCGGACCTCAATCTGCTCGGTCCGAGCCGGC
>Ga0302240_1002994_pt1 | contig 10308 bp, 6 predicted proteins | sample AAG_UR_His_MG_FD_193538 | JGI IMG/M metagenome (GOLD analysis project Ga0302240, IMG submission 193538) | Enriched activated sludge microbial communities from anaerobic digester in WTTP, New Holstein, Wisconsin, United States - AAG_UR_His | ecosystem: Engineered > Bioreactor > Anaerobic >... | reverse complement strand
GGAGAAAGTTATAACTTAAATAAATGCAAAACTGTATATTCTGTAATAACAGATTTCATTGTAACAGGATCATAGATTTTGCGTAAGAGCCCGGACAGGGACAGGCTTGCGAGATGGATACTAACTTACCTGTTGCCGTACTTAGAACCTCGTAATGCGTAGAGCGTGATACGTGATGCATGAGATTAACCCATTACACATTACGCATTACACATCACGAATTATTTAAATTCTAATAAGTTATGAAATATACAGCTTTAACTATCTTCTAAGGCCTCCTGAAATATGAGAGAACTAAAAACCAGACTTAAATCTATCTCCAGACCGTCAAAACCATCAACTTTTATCTTATGGGATTTCGTATATTCTTCAGGATTGCCATAAAGACTATTATCCTGCAACTTATAAATATAAACTTCCTTCTCATAAGGATCAACAATCCAGTATTGTTTCACCTTATTTTTCTCATAAAGCCTTCGTTTCTTTATAACGTCCCTGGAAGCAGTAGAAGGAGAAAGAGTCTCTATTACAATATCGGGAGTACCAAGACAGCCTTTATCATCTATCTTATCCTTTTTTTAGATGGCTGGAAAGTAAAAGGGTCATTCGGAGGAGGTCTGAAAAAAAATTACTCTTCATCGCTGACACTTTATTGCTATAATTTGTTTTTAAAACTTTTTTATGGTAAAATTATTAGCAAGTTTTTTATCTGGAGAATAATGGAATGAAGAAAAAAAAACTATTATTATCTATATGCTCTATTTTAATTATTACTGCTATTTCCTTCTATCCTTCTCTGTATAATGATTTTAACAACTGGGATGATGATAAATATATTACAAATAATCTTATCATACAGAATTTATCCCTGGAAAACATCAAAACTATTTTTACTTCTTTTCATTGTGGTCTCTATCAACCTCTGGTACTTTTATCTTATTCAATAGAATATCATTTTTTTAAATTAAATCCAACCGTTTATCATATAACAAATTTTATACTACATTTGTTAAATTGTCTGTTTGTTTTCTGGTTAATTTTTACACTCAGTAATAATAACCTTATATCATTCATAACAGCTATCCTATTCGGAATACACCCTTTAAAGGTAGAATCAGTTGCATGGGTTACTGAAAGAAAAGATCTTCTATTTTCTTTATTTTTTCTTATTTCTCTTATAGCTTATATATACTATAGAAAAAAACAGGCCAGAAGCTATTATTATATATCTTTCTTTTTGTTTATACTGGCAGTTCTTTCAAAAATAATGGCTATTACTCTCCCATGTATATTAATTCTTTATGACTATTTATTTTATAAGAAGATCACCTGGAATAATATAAAAGAAAAATTGCCATTTTTTTTAATAACTTTTTTACTTGTTATTACTAATATATTTGTTTTATATTCTTCTATGTTTGCAAGTAAGAATCTTTCATTTTCTATAATTAATAATATGTTTATTGTTTCCCATGTATTCCTTCTTTATATCTATAAATTGATTTTACCCATTAAACTTTCACTGATATATCCGTATCCTGCAAATTTGAACACACAATTACCTGTTAGTTACATAGTTTCCCTACCTTTAGCATTAATTCTGTTTGCCTTTATTGTTTTAATAAACAGATATTCTCGACATATAGCTTTTGGCAGTCTCTTTTTCCTTATTACTATTACGCCTGTTCTCCAGATATTACCAATTACATGTACTTCATTAATCTATGATAGATTTACTTATATTCCCTCCATAGGTATAAGTTATATAATAGGTCATGGCTTTAACTATCTATATTTTAAACAATGGAGATATTCTAAAATATTAAAAATATTTTTGATTATATTTCTTGCCTGTATAATAATTATATTTTCCTTTCTGACATGGCAGAGATGTTATGTATGGAAGGATAGTATAACATTGTGGAATAACGTCCTCCATACTTACCCTGATATGTCGGTAGCATATAATAATAGAGGACACGCTTATTTACTAAAAGGAGAAAAAGATAAAGCCATATCAGATTTTACGAAGTTAATAACCCTTTTCCCCGGTATGGCCGAAGCATATTATAACAGGGCATGTGTTTATGACCTGAAGGGAGAAAGGAATAAAGCCATATCAGATTTTACAGAAGCATTGAAAATTAATCCATATTTTGGTGAGGCTTATTATAACAGAGGTAATGCTTATTATAAGGAAGGAAAATATATTGAGGCTATTTATGATTTTACAGAAGCTTTATATTATTGTCAGGATAGAATAAAAATTTATTATAGTCGTGGTCTTGCCTATATGTCTTTAAAATACTATGAGAGAACAATAGAAGACTTTACGAAGGTATTATCCATAAAACCAGATTATTTGGAAACGTATCATATAAGAGGTGATGCTTATTATCATAAGGGAGATTTTAAAAATGCTATTTCGGATTTTACTAAAGCTTTACTTATTAATCCGGATAGTGACATAATATATAATAAAAGAGGAAAAGCTTATTATAGTATAGACGACTACAACAGTGCTCTTGCAGATTTTAACAGTGCCCTCAATTTCAATCCTGATTTGCCTGAAGCTTATCAAAACAGAGCTTATATTTATTTTATAAGGAAAGACTATGAAAAAGCATGGAAGGATATAAAATTAATGAAATCCAGAGGTTATGAAATTAATCCGGATTTCCTTGAAAGTTTAAAAAAAGAAAACATTCTGAACAAATGATTTTTATAAAATACCTTTAAGTGTCAATGTTTTTTCATAAGAAACTATTTTAGTCAATTTTTTGTCTCTATAAAAGGATCTTCTGAAATAACCAGAATTATAATAATCAGTTTGATTTTAAAAAATAAGGAGTGATAAGTACGTTAAAAGAAATAATAAATAAAAGAAGAGCTTACAGATCATTAAAGCCACTGGATGTAACGGAGGAACTCATAAAGGATCTGGCAGAATGTGCAGGTCTTGCTCCTTCCTGCTATAACAAGCAGCCATGGAGATATGTCTTTGTCTATGACACAGAAGCACTGACAGAATTACACAGTGCCCTTCCAAAGGGAAATTCCTGGGCAAAATCTGCCTCTCTTATTATTGCCGTTTTCAGTAAAAAAGAACTTGACTGTATCCTAAAAGAAAGGGAATATTATCTCTTTGACACAGGAACTGCAACAGGTTTTCTCATACTGAGAGCAACAGAACTGGGACTTGTAGCACATCCCATGGCAGGCTTTGATGAAGATAAGGCAAAAGAGATTCTCCATATACCTTCGGATATGAAGCTCATAACCCTTATAGCAGTGGGAAAAATCTCTAAAGAAATAAGTTCTGAATTGAATGAGAAACAGGTAGAATTTGAAAAGCACAGACCTGAAAGATTTCCACAGGAAAAATTTGTTTTCCAGAATAAGTTTGTAAACAGGTAAAAAGTTCCTGAGTACCGCAACAGGTAAAAAAGTATCCAAAAACATATACACCTGTCCCTGTCCGGGCTCTGGAGCAAAAGATATGCCGTCAAAGGAGAAAGTTATAACTTGAATAAATACAAAACCGTATATTCTGTAATAACAGATTTTATTGTAACAGGATCATAGATTTTGCGTAAGAGCCCGGACAGGGACAGACTTGTGAGATGGATACTAACTTACCTGTTGCGGTACTAAGCCTTCAGCTATAAGCAGTCAGCTTTTATAGGAATTACATGTTTTCAGACTAATTTACATAGTCAGGTTTTGTAAGCTTTAACTGATAGCTGATAGCTAACCGCTGAACACTTAACATTATTTAATGAGCTTTTTCATCCACTGTGACATGGTTTCAATAATTACAGGGTTAAATGAAAGATTATTCCCATTATGATAACTTTCACTCATAGAACGAGCATAAAGAAAGCTATGGTCCATATTTTCTATTTGGATTAAAGTCCCTTTGCCGGGATAGTACTTATTTACTATATCAACTATTAATTGATGATCACCGAAACCAGAGACAAAGTCAGACTCTCCCCATATAGCTAAAACACTGGAATTAGCATTTTGCCATTTCTCTGATAAATTAATATCATATAACTGACGGAAAAACATATAATGCCTTCCATACATATGTTCTTCATCATCAAAACTGCCCCTTAATTCAGGATACCTTAAGATTATCTCTTTTGGTGTCAGTTTCTCTATATATAAGTGATATAGAAGAGATTCTCTGTTTTTCATACCTTCTTCCAGACGGACAAAATCCTCTCTTTTTAATAAACCCTGGCGTCGGCTGTTTTCTAATTCATACTCAATCCAGGTTTTAGATACTGTTCCAAAGACTATAATACCTCTCACAGAAATATTATTAGCAATTACAGGAGCCATAACTCCTCCCATACTGTGTCCGAAAATAAAGACATTCTGGGAATCCACAAATTCGCAGGTTTTTAACATCTCCAGTGCTTTTTGAAATCCAAAGACTTCTGTGTTAAAATCAATATCTTTTGCCTGTATACCTTCACTGTCTCCTACAGCACTTTTTTCAACCCTCATTGTTACAAAGCCCTGTTCAGTAAGGGAATATACTATTGATTTATAAGGATTTTTATATGGAGGCTTATCATCAAAGGGATAATCAATAGAAGAACAGGAAAGTCCCTGAATAAGAAGAACAGCAGGGTACTTTTTATCAATTTTCGGTTTTGTCACAATTGTTCTCAGGCATGTTCGTTCATCAACTGTAACAGACATATAAAAAACATCAAAATCAGGACTGCTTTCTTTAGGAAAAGGTTTTAAGATAACTTTTTTTTCTATTCTTTCCTTATTTCTCCACAGTAATATAAGTAATTCGTCACCGCCACGATAAGTATCCATGAGATTTAAAAACTGGGATACATTAACAATATCTATCCCATTAATCTTAAGAATAATATCCTCTTTCTCCATACCTGATTCCTGTGCCGATGTATCGGGAAATACCTCTTTTACAAAGACACCTTTTTTTGACTCCAGATCGCTTTTTAACTGAATTTCATCTGTAATTTCAGTGACTCCAACCCCCAGACGGCCTTTCCTTATCAACCCTTGAGCCAGAAGTGACTGAAAAGTAAGTAAGAGTAAAAAAATAATGGCACAGACCTTAATTGCAAATCCAAATCTTCTTTTCATCATCTCTTTCATCTCCCAAAGTCTGTAAATTTTTCAGAATAATCATTCGAGAAAATTTACTATTTATCCTTCGAAATAATAATGTTATAAAATGTATTTAAATTTTATTTCCAATTTAAAGAAGGACTAAAAAGGGGTATAAAGAATTTTTTATTACAAATCTTGATAATGTGGTGATAATAAAATGATATACTGTCTAAATTGCTGTACCTTAAATAATGAAAAAGAAAAGATATGTTCTTCCTGTTCATCCAGTCTGGAGTTCTGCCCGAAAGAGAAATTAAAAAAAGAGATAATATTAGCTGAAAGATATAAATTAATAACCCCTCTCAATAAAGGAGGCATGGGTGAATTATATGGGGCACTGGATTTAAGGCTCAACTCCATCTGTGCAGTAAAGGAACTTTATCTCAGTTCCATAACAGATGAAGAAAAAGACTACAGACTGAAAAGATTTAAATCAGAGGTTGAAATCCTTGCGAAATTGAGGCATCAATCTTTACCACATGTCTTTGATTATTTTCTTGAAAACGAAAAATATTATCTTGTTATGGATTATATAGCAGGTAATGATTTAGAAGCAATACTGGAAAAAGAAGGAAGACCGGCTCTGAAAGAAAACAGGGTTATTCAGTGGGGCGTAACTTTATGTGATTTATTGGATTATCTCCACAACAACAAACCTCAGATTATATACAGAGATCTAAAGCCTGCAAACATAATGCTTCGGGCAAAAGATAATCAGTTGATACTTATAGACTTTGGTACAGCAAGAATAATGGCACCTCATAGTAAACATCAGACAGCTATAGGAACTGTAGGCTATGCACCACCTGAACAATACATGGGAGAACCTGATTCAAGAAGTGATATTTACGCTCTCGGGGCTACACTCTATCATCTTGTTACAGGAACTCTTCCTCTTCTTCCTTTTGAATTTAAACCTGCAAGAAAAATTAATTCCAGTGTTTCTGCAAAACTTGAGACAGTTCTTGCTAAAGCACTGGAGAAAGAAGCAAAAAATCGTTATCAAACTGCCGTAGAGCTAAAAGAAGATCTATTGTATATAATTCCTACCGAAACTACAGGAACTTCTGTGCCGGTAATCCAGTTGCCACCGGAAAAAGAAGAAAAATGGGATCTTCTGGGAAAGATAAAAAGGAATATTCTGAATTCCATAAATAAATTAAGAAAAGAATTTTATACCAATAAAATGATTAAAATTTTTATTATGGAAGATTCTTCTACTCAACTCTCTTTATACAGAAACTCTATAGAAAGCAGTAGTGATATAGAAATAACAGGTCTTGCTTCAAAAGTGGAAGAACTTCTGGAGAAAATCAAAATATCCCAGGAAAAACCCGATATAATTTTAATGGATATAACAGTTAATGAGGAAAATATTAAGGCCATAACAGATATAAAAAATATAGACCCTTCGGCGAAAATAGTAATATTAAGCAGTACGGATCTTGACAGGGAAACAGTATTGAGTGCCCTGAAAGCAGGAGTAACAGGTTATATTATAAAAAAGGAAAGTCATGAAAACATAATAGAAGGAATAAGAAAAGCTTACGAGGGGGGTTCTCCTATAGAAGCCGAAGTAGTTACATATTTATTAGATGAATTTGTAAATAAAACCAGGGTAGAAAAAGAAACTGTCACAGGTGGATTTGATGGACTTGAACTGGACGAAGTCGATCTTTTTGATCTTCTTATAGAATTCTGTTTATGTGAGATAACAGGAAAAATGTCTGTTAAATCTCCCTTTGAGAACGGTGATATATATGTGGAAGAAGGAGAGATAACTCACTGTGTATATGGAACACTCACAAAAGAAGAAGCTTTTTATCAGACAGTAAACTGGTTTACCGGCAAAGGAAGATTCTACGGTGGAGAAAGACCTGAAAAGAGAACCATATATACCCCTACAGATGAACTTCTTTCAGAGGTTATAAAAAGAAAAGAAAAGTTTGTACAAATAAGGAAAGTAGTAAAATCTCCTGATGATATCTTTAAAGTGCATCTTGCTTCTTCTGCCATCATTACATTGCAGGCAGATTATATGTATATACTCCTCTTCCTGGATGAAAAGAAAACATTACTTGATATAATGAAAGAAACAGGGAAAACATATTTTGATATAGCACAGATTATTTATGAATTGTACTCTTCCGGTATAGTCCAGAGGGTCGGGTAATTTATATTTTCTGGAATTTACTTACTTACAGATTATTTCTCATACTTACCATTATAATATTTATGACATCTGCATTATGGTCAGGAGAAAAAAGAAAACAGGAGAAGGCTCTCCGGGTATGGAATACAAATTTATTACACATATATAATTTTTGCAGTATTCATAATTCATTTTATTTTTCTTCAGATTAATTTTATTTTTTCTATGATGCTTTTTCTGTAAACCAGTAGATAAGACAATTTAAATATCTGCACTCAGATAGAGTTTGTATTTTTCAAGGGCTTCCTGAAAATACTTTTCCACCTCATGTTCTCTGTAGACTATCTTTTCCTCCTGAAATAATCGCAACCCCGACATAAACATACCTTCATCTTCTTCATATTTTGTCACCGGCAGAGTTTTTATGGGAGGGAAAAAAGCCTTACCTAAAGGATAGGGAGTATGAAAGGAAAAAACATAATCAGGAACTCTTTCATCTTTTACTGTCAAATAAAAAAGAGAATAATAATCATCTTCAACCTTATAGCGACAGAGAGGACACTTCAGAATTTCCTTTCTGAAGATTTCAAAAAATTCCCATTTGTCCATATACTCAATACCCCTTAAATCACACCATAGCTCGTAATGTTTATTGCAAAAAAAGATAGATTCTTTTTTATGATATTCGGGGCGGTAAAAGACAACCTTTGAAAAAGGAGACAGAACAAGCAGACGGGTGGCTATATTTTTATAATGGTAATTTTCTTCCATCCTGGTTTTATAAATCTGATATTTTTTAATGGCTCTATGCATTTTTACCCGATTTACTTCTGCCCATCTTACAAGCCAGACTGTCCAGTAAGCAAGTTGAAATGTAGCCCCCAGACTCATATCAATACTGCTCCATTTAACCAGTAATCTTTTCCACTTACCTCTGAAATCTTCTTTTATCATCTCGTTGACATGTTTTGTTTTTACCCGTTTCTGAATGGCTTTTTTCTTATTTACTTCTTTTTCCTCTTTATGTTCCAAACGCCATTTTGCAATCATCTCAGGTTTGATCTGATATACTCTGTATCGGTCGAATACGGGATAGCGAATAATCCTGCTCCATTTACTGAGGGTGCGGTACTCAAAAACAGGTAAACGATCCTCCTCGGCCCAGAGCTTCCGTTCCCTTCCTGTACAATCAAGGGTCTGTTCCAGTTCATAGGGAGACATAGCAAGAAGAGAAACAAACTCTTTATAGAATCGTCTCAGAGCAAGTTCATTTCTGGTTAATTCCGTGACAATTCTGTCAATAAGTTCAGGCTTCTTCACTTTTTTACTCTTCTCTATCTGAAAGAAACTCACAAGCTGGTCTTTATTAAGCCTGTTACAATCTTTTTTCAGTTGTTCTATAGTTAACTGCCCCATAATGACAGATGATTTTCTATCTGAAAATTCCTTTAAAAGTTCCATTCAACAAGTTTTCCTTTCATTAAATATACTGAGTACCACAACAGGCAAGTTAGTATCCATCTCACAAATCTGTTCCTGTCCGGACTCTTACGCAAAATCTATGATCCTGTTACAATGAAATCTGTTATTACAGAATATACAGTTTTATATTTATTTAAGTTATAACTTTCTCCTTTGACGGCATATCTTTTGCTCCAGAGCCCGGACAGGAACAGGTGTATATGTTTTTTGGATACTTTTTTACCTGTTGCGGTACTAAGAAAAGTTCAAAACTACAGTGATTTAAAATTTTTATTACAAAATATTACAAATTATCAAAGTATATTACAAAATTTATAACTCAATTATAATCCTGAAATTATAATATTATCAGTAGTAAAAGTCAACTTTTTTATTATATATTAAGGAAGTGGAAATGTTAAAAATTTAATTGCTTTTTACCTTCAGTTTTGTATATAATATATTTATTCTGTATGTAACTTAAAATTAATATCCGTTCTTATGAGGTTAATATTTACAGAAGTTTGTACGTTTAATTTTAAGGAGGGTTTTTTTTGACAAAATCATTTAAAGGTATCTTTTTCTGTTTAATTCTTTTAATGGGCACTTTTTTACTTGTTAGTTGCGGGGGTGATGGTGGTAGTGGAGGACCAATAATTATTCCCACATCTATTCCCACATCTATTCCTACAGCTATCCCTATTTCCACTCCTTCTTCACCTGGCACTGTAACTGTGCCAAATGGTTTTATCTCTGTTCCTGCAAATATTTCCAGTGGAACACTTAATATATCTGTAGATAATTTTAACAGTGGAAATGAAGGTTATCTTATGCTTGTATATCATTCCACTTCGCCCAATGATACTGCCAATCCATTATCAATACAACTGGAAATTGCCGATAGACTTAATAGAGAGAAGAGTTCTACTGCAGTAAATTACAATAAGAAAGATGGGAACTTACTGAAAACATCTCAGAAACCGTATGAGAGATTTTATAAAAATCACCTTATAAAACTGCAGAAAGATTTTGACCTTGTAAAGAAGTTAACCCTGGAAGGTAAAAAGCCCAGACAGTTAACAGTTGATGAGTTGAAAGCCAGAGGCAGAAAAGTTGATAACTCCGGTATGGTTAGCAGTGTTTCTGTGGGAGATGAGAGAGATTTCTGGATCTGGTTTCCTTTCCCGTACAGTCCGAATCTGGATGGTGGTATGATTTCCAGACCCTGTCAGTGTTATGCAGTGGGAAAACACTGCTATGTCTTTTTAGATACAGATGATCCTCCCATATACTATACTAATGCTACAAGTTATTCTCAGCAACTTGCTTCCTATTTTGATAATCAGGTCTATCCCCTTGTACATCAGTATATAGGAACAGAGTGGAACCCGGGAATAGATGGTGATCCACGTATGTATATTATTTTATCAGCTAATTTTGACAATGCCTATTATCCCTTTGCTGATGCCTATCCACAGAGCAACCTTCCTTTTGATGAATACAGTAATGAAGTAGAAGCTGTTTATGCTGAT
>Ga0302240_1002986_pt1 | contig 10340 bp, 11 predicted proteins | sample AAG_UR_His_MG_FD_193538 | JGI IMG/M metagenome (GOLD analysis project Ga0302240, IMG submission 193538) | Enriched activated sludge microbial communities from anaerobic digester in WTTP, New Holstein, Wisconsin, United States - AAG_UR_His | ecosystem: Engineered > Bioreactor > Anaerobic >... | reverse complement strand
TTGCTGAAAAATATTTAAAAAAGAATAAATATCAAATAATTGATAAAAATTTTTATTTAATAAGCAAGATAACAAATAAAAAAATAGGCGAAATTGATCTTATTGCAAAGAAAAATAAGATCTATGTTTTTGTAGAAGTAAAATCAACCACCAAAAAAAATATAAAAATACCATTAGAAGGAAAAATAAATAAGAAAAAGAAAAAAAGAATGATAATTATGGGCGAAGCCTGGCTTCAAAAAAACAAACTCCCCTTTACCGTCCCCTGGCAAATTGATATAATCACTATTGTAATTAATTTAAATGACAAAAAAGCTCAAATTAAGCATTATCGGAACGCGATTGAAGATATAAAAAAATAATGGAAAAACAAATAATTTTTATTTTTTTCTTGATTATTGGATATTTTTTGGGATCAATTCCTTTTGGCTATATAATTTCAAAATCAAAAAATATTGATATTCGAAAAAAGGGGAGTGGGGCCACAGGCGCAACTAATGTTTCTCGTTTCTTGGGAATAAAATATGCTATACTTGTCGCTGTTTTAGATGTTTTAAAAGCAATAATTCCTATCTTTTTTGCTAAATTTTATTTTCAAGAGGGAATAGAATTAGCCCTAATTTCAATTGCTCCGGTTTTAGGGCATATTTTTCCAGTTTGGCTTAAATTCAAAGGAGGAAAAGGGGTCTCAGTTATTTTTGCTTCAATAATTATGACCATTGGTTGGAAATATTCATTAATTATCCTGGTTTTTTGGGCTTTATGCCTATTTTTTATTAAGATTATGAGCCTAACTAATATTCTTCTTTTTTTAATTCTGCCTTTCCTTTTTTGGCATCTAACCAATTCTTATATATATGTAGGTCTGGGAATTTTTTATGTTTTAATTATTTGGTGGGCTCATCGTGAAAATATTAAACGACTATTAAAAGGTACTGAACCAAAAATTATAAAATAAAAAGTCTTAAAAACTTTAATAAGCAATGTTATATTATTTTTTATCTATTTTTTATTTTTTTATCCCTGCTTATATTGCCAATTGTATTCCTCCTCTTTTAAGTAAGATAAAATTCTTAGATTATCCTCTTGATAATAATAAAATGCTCTGGGGCGCCCCGATTTTAGGAAGTCATAAAACTTGGCGAGGATTAATTGCTGAATTAATTTCCTGCACCTTATTTACTTTTATTTTCTTTGAAATAAACCATTATTTCCAAGGCGGAATCTATGAAAATTTAGGATTTTTTTCTTATTATGAATTTGGCGGATTAGCTTTTGGCGCGCTTTTAGGAATGGGCATAATTTTTGGAGATGTTTTTTTTGCATTTATAAAACGCCGACTCCGCCTTAGGCCAGGGTTTCCTTTTATACCTTTTGATCAAACTAATTATGTTATCGGAGCTTTTATTTTTATCGAACCTATTGCCCATTTTGGGTTTAATTTTTGGCTTATTCTTTTATTTTTAACCTTTTTTATTCATATTGTTTTTAATCGAATTGGGTATAATTTAGGCTTGCATAAAGCAAAATGGTAAGATAGTATAAATTCAAGCATTTAAAAGCAATTTTATATTTTATGCAAAATATTTTTCAAACAATTTCTGAAACTTTTATTATTAATGCTTCTAATTTAGTCTGGGGTATTTTTATTTTGCTAGCCGGCTGGTTTGTTTCTGTTAAAATCAGAAACATGGCTATTGATATTTTTAATAAAATCAGAATTAATCAAATGGCAAAAACTTTAGGCTGGGAAGGATTTTTTGATCGATACGATGCTCATTTAAATATTGCAAAGTTTTTTGGAGCGATTATTGAAGCTCTTTTTTTGGTTGTGTTTTTTACTGTTTTCTTTGATATTATTGGTTTAAATCAATTTAATTCGGTTTTAATGTCTATTATTAGCTACTTTCCGAATATTTTGATTGCCATGGTAATTTTTATTTTCGCGCTTTTTGTTGCCAGTTTTTCAAAAAAAATAGTATTAGTCAGTTTAGAAAAAGAAAAAATAACTTATTCTGGAATTTTAGGAAATATTATTTCTTCGGCTTCTTGGATTCTTGCTGTTTTAGCAATCTTATATCAATTAAATATTGTCCCTACTTTGATTCTTAGTATTTTTATCGGCTTTGTCGCCTTAATTGTTATTACTTTTGGCTTGGCTTTTGGCCTTGGCGGCAAAGATTTGGCAAAAAAATTATTAGAGGGGTGGGAAGAAAAGATAAAATGATAACAAAGGAGGATGCCCAACTCCTCTTTTTAATCTATGGAAACACTTACTTATCAAGATCTGAAAAAAATGTTTGTTTTTTCTGCAGAAAGAGTAGAAAAAGACAAAGAACAAATAAATAAAATAAATGTCTTTCCTGTTCCAGATCAAGACACAGGAAGTAATCTGGCAGCCACACTTATTGGCATAAAGCAGACAATTGCAGAAAAAGAATTTAATGGCATGGAAGACTTTGGAGAAACGGTCTTAGATGCTGCTCTAACTGCTGCCCAAGGAAATACCGGCATTATTTATACTGGTTTTTTGGCTGGATTCATTCCTGCTCTAGACAATAAAGACCCTCAAGCCAAAGAATTGGCTAATGCTTTTATTAAAGGATATGAACGGGCGAAAGATTCTATTCAAAATCCAAAAGAAGGCACTATTTTAGATGTTATTAAAGCTTTTGCCGAAACTTTTAATCAATTTGCCCAAAACGAAAACGATATTACTAAATTATTTTTAGAAGGATTTAAGGCTGCTAATACTGCTCTTTTAGAAACTCCGAATAAAATGGAAATTTTAAAAAAGGCAGGAGTTGTTGATGCTGGAGGTTTGGGATTTTTAATAATTTTAGAAACATACCTTGATGTCCTTTTAGAAAAATCAGAAGCTTTTTCTACTATTAAACCAGAAATTCTTCGAGAAGAAGAGTCAGCAACAAAAAAGTTTGTCCAAATATTATCCAACCGTTACGAAGTTGTTGCTTTAATGCGCCGAACCGATACCAAAGAATCGGAAATGAGAAATCAGCTTAAAAATCTGGGGAACTGCTTGGATATTATCCAAATAGGGGATCGGACAAAAATTCATATCCACACAGATGATCCTTATGATGTCCGAGACATTATTTCAAAAATGGGAGCAGTAGAAAATCTTAGAATCCAAGATATGGCCATGGAAATAGTAGGCGAAGAATCAATAGTTAAAGATGTTTCGATTGGAATTGTAATTGATGAAAGGGCTGGATTAAGCCAAAAAATTATCCAGCATTATGATATTGAAGTTATCCCTTTCCGAATAAATTGGCCCGAAGAACAACAATTAGAAGGTGAAAATGTTTGCGAAAAAATAAAACAAGCTCAAAAAAAAGGATTGCACAATCGACCAAAAATAAATCCAATTTCTCCAGAATTTTTTATGGAATCGTTTAAAAAACAACTGGAAAAATTTGAAAATGTTCTCTGTATTGTCAGTAGTAGCAAGCTTTCAAATAATTATCTTTCTGCTTTAAAAGCAAAAAATATGCTAAACTGGAATCAGAAAGAAAATGTTTTTATAATTGATTCTCGCCAAATAAGCGCTGGCCAATCTTTAGTAGTTTTGGAAGCAATCGAATTAATCAGAGAACAAAGAAAGATAAAAGAGGTGGTCATTAAGCTGGAAAAAATAATTCCACAAATTCATTTTTCTGGAATTTTAGAAAATGAACGCTGGGAAAAAAAGAAAAAAATGCCCTCTTGGTTTCAAAAAGAATCTCAAAAAGAGTATCTTATTATTGAAACAAGATCGGGTAGAATAATTCCAACCCAAAAAATAAGATCAGAAGATTTTGCAGAAATTCTTTTTAATAAAATGGAACGTTTCGCCCGTCGAGATTTGCAAGCTGGAAAAAAAATAAGAACTGTTATTGCTCACGGCGATAATCCCGAACAAGCAGAAAAGCTAAAAGCCAAATTAAAAACAACAAAAAAAGCCGATATTTCCTTTATCGGAATAACTGATCCGGTTACCAGTATCAATGCCTGCCCCCAAAGTTTATTTGTGGGCTGGATAATAAAATAATTTTAATTATGGAAAACCTCTTAAAAAATAAAAAAGATATTGGCTTAATCGCTGACGAAATGGGGGATTTGCCAGAAGATATGGTTCTTGCCAATAATGTTTCGATTGTAAAATTTAAAATAGATTACGGAGAATTAGACGCTTTTCCGGGAAATGTTTATCAAAAAATAAGAGAAGGTGAAAAAAGAGGATTGCCTTCATTATTAAAAACCTCCCAGCCATCGATTAATGATTTTTTAAAAATTTTTAAAGAAAAACTTCAAAATTTTGAAAAAGTAATTTGTGTTACTTTTTCTTCAAAAATATCCGGAGCTTATAATTCGGCCGTTCAGGCAATAAAGTTTTTACCATCATCAGACCAAAAAAATATTTATATTTTAGATTCTTTTCAGGGGAGCGGAGCAGAGGGCTTGATTATTTTAAAAATAGCAGAAATGATTAAAGGGGCTAAATTAAAATTTGAAGAAATTATTGAAGAAGTTCAAAAAACTTAAGTAATTTTAGATTAGTAGCCACTTATGATAAGCCAAAATGGATAGAGGCAAGTGGACGTTTGCCAAAGTTTCTTCCTTTTGCTTTAAATCAAGCAGAAATTAGAAATATTAAGCCTATTTTTACTATTAAAGGCGGCAAGCTGAGTATTATCGGCATCAAAAAAAATATCAATGGGTTAGGCCAGGCAATTTTTGAAGAATTTAAAAAACAAACCGCGAACATTACTACAAAAATAAAAGTAACAATCAATCATGCCGATAATCCTGAACAAGCAGAAAAACTAAAAAATTTAATCCAATCCTTACCTAATTGTGAAATTGCTTATATAAATCTTGCCTGTTTTACAATCGGATCGCACACTGGTCCAGGAACAATGATTCTTTCTTGGCAACAATAAAATAATGCAACCCTTTAATAAATAAAAACATGAAAAATCTTGCTATAATCATCGGTGATAGCGCGCCAATTACTCCGGAAATAGTAGAAAAATTCGAATTCAATATTATTGAATTTAAAATCGATTGGCCTGAAGAAGCTGGAATTTTTGGAAAAAATCTTTTTGAAAAAATGCGCGAAGCTAAAAGAATGAATGTTAAGACAACTCCAAAAACTTCCCAACCATCAATCGGAACTTTTAAAAAAGCTTACGAGCAAGCTTTTGAAAAAGCTTCTAATGTTTTAGCAATCACGATAAGCTCGGGAATTTCTGGAACTTATAATTCCGCAATTCAAGCAAAAAAAATGTTTAGCGAAGAAGATCAAAAAAGAATTTTTGTGATTGATTCTTTTAATGCTGATGCCGCGGAAACAATGCTTGCAATTAAAGCCGCGGAAATGGATAAAGCTGGAATGAAAATTGAAGAAATCGTTAAAAAAATTGAAAGCTTAAAACCTCAAACAAAATTATTTGGCATGATTGAAAGCCCTTATTGGCTTGAAGCTGGGGGCAGGTTAAGCCATCCAATTGCTGTATTATTAGAACAAATGCAAAAAATAGGAATGAGACCTTTATTGTCAATTATTGACGGCATGGTTAAACCAGCTAATTTAAAAATGCAAGCTAAAGATACGGCCAATGCTTTATTTAAACAAATAGAAGAACTTGTAAAAGAACCATTGGCTCAAGGAAAAAAAATAAGTGTTGGTATTTCTCATTCTGATACTTTGTTTGAAGCAGAAAAACTAAAAGATTTAATTGTTAAAAATTTTCCGGAAATAAAAATAGAATTTTTAACCACCATGGGTCGAGTAATTGGATCGCACACTGGTCCAGGAACTTTAATTTGTTGTTTCGTTGAAGATTAATAATATTTTAATTAAAATATGGCTTTATTTCCAATTTTATTGATTATTGCTATTTTCTCTTATCTGATCGGATCTATTCCTTTTGCCCTTGTTTTTAATAAATTAATTTTTAAACAGGATCCTCGCCAAACAGGATCTAAAAATATTGGCGCCTTGAATACTTTAAGAATTGGAACAACAAAGGGGGGTAAAATGATCGGAGCTTTATCTTTTTTGGCTGTATTTTTATTAGATGCAGGCAAGGGTGTTATTGCTGTTATTTTAGCTCAAAAATTAGCTTTAGCCACAATAACTAATCCTCTTTTGCTTGGTCTAGAAGGATCCGCTGTTATGATTTTAATCTCTTCAATGATTGCTTCCTTGTTTTCAGTTGTTGGACATAATCATTCTATATTTCTTAAATTTAAAGGCGGTCGAGGAGCAGCAACTTTATTTGGTATTGCCTTGTTTTTAAATTGCCAGCTTGCTTGGCTTTGGGCGGGAATAGTTCTTTTAGCAATAATTATCGGAGAAATTTTGGCTGGCCAAAAATTTAATAAAAAATTAATTGCTCGCGCTATTAATAATCAGATCTTAGGCCGCTTGATTGGAGAAATTTTAGGATTAGGATTAATTTATTTCTTGAATCCTTATGTTTTTGCAATTGTTTGTTTGCCTTTATTGCCAGTGCTTTTAGCTCATTCCGATCGATTAGAAGAACAAATGAAAAAAATAAAAGCACAAAATTATTTGACAAAATAAAATGTTTCAACTTTTATCATATTTTTTCCTTTTTATTTTTTCTTATCTTTTAGGATCAATTCCTTTTAGTTATTTAATTACAAAATTTTTTACTAAAAAAAATGTTTTTGAATTGGGTTGGAAAAAAAGCTCTGCGAGCAATGTTTTGAAAAATATTGGAAAACTGCCAGGAATTTTAGCTTTTTTGTTAGATGTTGGTAAGGGATTTTTAGCAGTTTATTTAGCTCAACAATTAGAATTTTCTTTTTTTATTCAAGCTCTAGCTGGAATTTGCGCTATTTTAGGCCATAATTGGTCTATTTTTGTAAAAGGAAAGGGAGGGAGAGGATTGGCTACTTTAGTCGGTGCTGTAATTGCCTTTTCTCCTGTTTTTCTTTTTATTATTGTTATTCCTTGTATTGTTTTTACTTTTATTTGGACCGCTTCAATCGGCACTATTTTGTCTTTATTGTTTGGAATTTTTTTAGGATTTGCTTTTACAAAATGGCAGGCTCCCGGATTTTTAATTTTAATTTCGCTTTTCCCAATTTTTATTAAACGATTAAGCCCGATTAAAGAAATAAAAAATATTAATGACCAAAAGAAAAAACAGGAATTAATAGAAAATCGTCTTTTGTTTGATCAAGATACGGTTCCTGCTTTCCGAATAAAGTTTTTTAAAAATAAACTTTGACTTTTAAGTAAATACGTTGTATTTTTTATATCCGCCCCCGTAGCTCAATGGATAGAGTTCTGGTCTTCGGAACCAGCGGTGTGGGTTCGAATCCTGCCGGGGGCACTCTAATTAAAAAACAGCCGAGTGCTGTTTTTTGATTAGAATTGATTCGAAGGCGGAAGCGCGACGGCGCTGAGCCCGGCCTGAGAAAAATCTCACCAGAGATTTATTCGAAGGCGAGTCCTGCCGGATAAAATTAGCAAAAGTTTTCGAAGGTGGAGGCTTTCCGCCAGCTGGCGGAGGGCCCGAAACCGGCCCTGAGGAATTTTCACCAGAAAATTACCGAAGGGCGAGTCCTGCTGGATAAAATTAGCAAAAATTTTCGATGGCGAGTCCTGCCGTATAATTTTCGAACTCGAAGCCGGAGGCCCTCCGCCAGTTGGCGAAGAGCCCGAAACCGACCTTTAAAAGCCTTGATTTTTTAAACAAAATAAACTATACTCAACCCAGAATAGCAACCTAAAAAAGATGATTTTTAATAAAAAATATAAATATTTTTCTTTACTTGGCCTTCTTTTTTTAGTTTTCATTGCTTTTCCAATTATTACCAGTGCTGCCACTTGTCCAACGTGCGACTCAATTGTTTGCTGTGGAAATGAGGGCCAGACTGCCTGCACCTTGGCAGACTTATTTTGTTTAGTCCAAAGCATAATAAATTTTATTTTATGGCAATTAGTTCCGCCATTAATAGTAATTTGGTTTGCTTATGCTGGATTCTTAATGTTAACATCTGGAGGCGATCCAGGGAAAACAAAACAAGCTAAAGATATGGTTACTGCCGCTGCTATTGGAATAATTCTTGTCTATTCAGCTTGGATGTTAGTGTACTGGTTTATCAGTTTTATTGGAGGACCAACTCAAAGCAATTGGCTATTACAATTTTTCACCACGCAAACCACGCCTTAATTTTAATCAAGAAACTCTGTTAATCTAAATAGGCCCCGTTAGCTCAGTTGGTAGAGCAGGAAGCTCTTAACTTCAAGGTCGTGGGTTCGAATCCCTCACGGGGCACAACGGAACCCTGCGATAAGAAAAAATATGATAAATGGATGCCCGACACAAAAAGGGGATTCGAAGGCGGAGGGCCGACGGGCCCGAGCCCGGCCTGAGAAAAATCTCACCAGAGATTTATTCGAAGGCGAATCCCTCACGGGGCACTACCACGAAGCAAAACAATAAAAAAATACATAATATTAAAAAAGAAGAATTGGCATGTGTGGATTCGAAGGCGGAGGGCCGACGGGCCCGAGCCCGGCCTGAGAAAAATCTCACCAGAGATTTATTCGAAGGCGAATCCCTCACGGGGCACAACGGAACCCTGCGATAAGAAAAAATAATCTTATTAACAATTAAATATTGAAGAGACACCTGTTTTGGTTAAAAAACTAAAACAAGGCGCATAATAAAAAGTAAAAAATAAAAAAATGTTATCACCAGAAGACAAAACAAGTATTATTGATAAGTTCAAAACTCACGAAAAAGATACTGGTTCAGCTGAAGTTCAAGTCGCTTTATTATCAAAAGAAATTGAAAAGCTGTTAGAACACCTAAAAGAACACAAAAAAGATCTTCATTCAAAAAAAGGACTTTTGAAAATGGTTTCTAAAAGAAGAAAACTTTTAAAATATCTTCAAAAGACCGATGAAAAAGCTTATAAAGAAATCACTAAAAAAATCGGCCTTAAATCTTAGGGCCGTATTTTTGTATTTGTAAAATTATGGAAACAAAATTATTTAAAACAGAAATTAACAATAAATTGCTAGAAATAGAATTCAATGGCTTGGCCGAAAGAGCAAACAGTTCTGTTTTTGTAAAATACGGCGATACTGTTGTAATGGCCAATTGCGTTATCGCAAAAAAAGAAATTGAAAATGCAGATTTTTTTCCTTTAACAGTATTATACGAAGAAAAATATTATGCAGTTGGAAAAATACTTGGCTCCCGTTTTATGAAAAGGGAAGGGCGGCCATCAGAACAATCCATCTTAACATCAAGGCTAATTGATCGAGCAATTCGCCCACTTTTTCCATCTGATTTACATCATGAAGTCCAGGTTGTTGTCACTTGCTTGTCTTGGGATCAAGAATCAGACCCAGCTTCTTTAAGTTTATTGGCAGCCTCGGTTGCTTTACTTTGTTCTGATATTCCTTGGAGTGGTCCGGTTGCTCCAATTAGAGTAGGAGAAAAAGATGGTCAAATAATTATTTTTCCAACAGCCAAAGAAAGAGAAGAGGGGAATATGGATTTAATGATTTCCGCTTTAAGATCCGAATCGGGAAAAGAAATTTTAGTTAATATGATTGAAGCTGGGCTAAAAGAGGTTTCTGAAGAAATGCTTTTAAAGGCTTTTGCGGAAACGAAAAAAATTCAAAAAGAAATTTTAGACTTTCAAGAAAAAATTCAAAAAGAAATCGGAAAAGAAAAAATAAAAATAAAAGAATACCCGATTAACGAAGAGCTAAAAAAAGAAGTAATTAATTTTCTTGGCAATCGCCTGGAAAAAGCTTTATTTGAAAAAACAGACACTATTGAAAATTTAAAAAATGAATTAGCCGAACATTTAAAAGCTTTAAATGACGATCCTCAACAATTAAGACAGGGTTTGAATATTTTTGAAATGGAAACAGAAAAAACCATGCATCATGGAGCAATAAAAATGGGTCTTAGAACAGATGGCCGAAAAATAACCCAATTAAGGGAATTAAATTGCCAGACAGGATTATTTAAAAGAGCCCATGGCACCGGCTTGTTTACCCGCGGCCAGACAAAAGTTTTATCTTTTCTTACCCTTGGTGCACCAGGTGATCAAAAAATTATTGATGAAATGGAAATTCAGGGCAAAAAAAGATTTATGCATAATTATAATTTTCCTCCTTATTGTGTCGGCGAAACCGGACCCATGCGTGGCCCTGGCCGAAGAGAAATAGGGCATGGAATGTTAGCAGAAAAAGCTCTCCGTCCAATGATTCCTTCGGCAGAAGAATTTCCTTATACAATCAGGGTTGTTTCTGAGGTTTTGTGCTCAAATGGATC
>Ga0302240_1002977_pt1 | contig 10370 bp, 9 predicted proteins | sample AAG_UR_His_MG_FD_193538 | JGI IMG/M metagenome (GOLD analysis project Ga0302240, IMG submission 193538) | Enriched activated sludge microbial communities from anaerobic digester in WTTP, New Holstein, Wisconsin, United States - AAG_UR_His | ecosystem: Engineered > Bioreactor > Anaerobic >... | reverse complement strand
GGATAGGGCGCCCGCCCAGCATGCGTCTGGCCACGGATGCTTCGTGGCCCAGGCCGGCCACGTACAGCAGGTCAATTTGATCGCGATGGCGGCGCAGCCAGCGCGCTAAGGCGATCAGGTAGCGCAGCGTTCCCCAATTCCGCGTGCGCGGGTGCGCCAACCGGACGACAGGGATGTGACGGTAGACCATCTGCGGCGACCAGTGCGGATCCCAGCGGCCGGTAACCACCGTCGGCTCGACTCCGCGACGCTGCAAGCCTACCGCCAGCGTCGCAACGACATCTTCGGGACCGCCGAACAGCGGCCAGAAGCGAGGCGTAATCAAGACGACACGGAGACCGGGCATGGCGGCAAGGCTCGCGGAATTGGCTTTCCTCCATCGTATCGACAGAGACTCGGGTCTGTCGATCCGACTTGTCACAAACGCCGACAGGCAGGTCCTCCCGGATCACGCAACTCCCTTTGTGGCGCCATGCTTCCCGCTCGATGTGCCGACTTGCGAAGCGGGCGACGGCAGTGTAAAAGACCCGCCATGCGAGTCTACCTGGATTTCCTGCGGCACATTCTGGATAACGGCATCGAAAAGCGCGATCGGACCGGCACCGGAACGTTAAGCGTTTTCGGCCACCAGATGCGGTTCGATCTGGCGCGCGGGTTCCCGCTGCTGACGACCAAACGGCTGCACGTCAAGTCGATCATCCACGAACTGCTGTGGTTCCTGCGGGGCGATACGAACATCCGCTACCTGCAGGAACGAGGTGTTACCATTTGGGACGAGTGGGCGGACGAGAACGGCGAACTGGGGCCGGTGTACGGTCGCCAGTGGCGCAGTTGGACGGCCCCCGATGGCCGCACGATCGACCAGATCCAGGAAGTGGTCCAACGAATTAAGACCGACCCGGATTCGCGGCGGCTGATCGTCAGCGCGTGGAATGTCGGCGAAGTGTCGCGCATGGCCCTGCCGCCCTGCCACGTGCTGTTCCAGTTCTACGTGTCCGAAGGCCGGCTGTCCTGCCAGTTGTACCAGCGCAGCGCGGATATCTTTCTGGGCGTCCCGTTCAACATTGCATCGTATTCGTTGCTGACGTTGATGGTCGCTCAGGTCACCGATCTGTTGCCCGGCGAGTTCATCCACACGTTTGGCGACGCCCACTTGTACTTGAACCATGTGGAGCAGGCCAGGACACAGCTGCAGCGCGAACCGCGGACGCTGCCGGCCATGCGTCTGAACCCCGAAGTGCAATCGTTGTTCGGTTTTCGGTACGAAGATTTTGAATTGCAGAATTACAGCCCGCACCCGCGGATTGCGGCGCCCGTGGCTGTGTAGCGAATCGCGGGCTCAGGCACGGCCAACGAGTAGGCCGCGCCACAGTGGGGTTGGACATCGATGATGAACCGCAAGTCCCTGATCGTCGCCATGTCAAACAACCGGGTCATCGGCCGCGACGGCCGATTGCCTTGGCATTTGGGCGACGACTTGCGGCGATTCAAACAGCTGACGATGGGCCACACGATCGTCATGGGCCGGAAGACCTTCGAGTCGATTGGCCGGCCGTTGCCGGGGCGGACTTCGATCGTTGTCACGCGGCAACCGGATTACCATCCGCGGGGCGTGATCGTGGCCGCGTCGTTGCACGAAGCGGCGCGACTGGCCGCGGGCGGCACGGAACTGTTCTACATCGGCGGCGGCGAAATCTACCGGCAGGTGCTGCCGCAGGTCGAGCGGATTTACATGACGCGAGTCCACGCCCAGATTGCGGGCGACACCGTGTTCCCGGAACTCGCTCCAGGCCAGTGGCGGTTGATCGAGCAGACGGACCACGCGGCCGACGAAAAAAACGACTTTCCCTTCAGTTTCCTGGCATACGAGCGAGTGAAAGCCATGGCGGAAGATGTCAAACGCGAACTGCTGGAGTTGACCGAGCGGCTGTTGGCCAGCATCTCGGGGGGCGACTGGGACACGTACCAGTCGCTGTGCGCAGCGGACCTGACCGCATTTGAACCCGAGGCCCGCGGCCAACTCGTGGAAGGCATGGCCTTTCACAAGTACTATTTCGATTTGGGCGGCGCCAAGACGCCCCGGCACGTGACGATCTGCTCGCCACACGTCCGGCTTCTGGGCGAGGACGGGGCCGTCGTCAGCTACGTGCGTTTGGTCCAGCACGTGGATGCAACCGGGGCGGCGCAGACGGCAAAGTCGGAAGAGACGCGCGTCTGGCAACGCCGAGACGGCCGCTGGCAGCACGTGCATTTCCATCGCTCGGCCAACGCGTAGCGACCCTATCGTCGCGGCGGACCGCCGGGGGGCAGTTGAGCTTGATTCACGCCGCCGGCGACGGCCGGGGCAAACTCCTGGGCCTCGGGGGGCACATCGTACTTCTCGACGACCTTCTTCCAGCCCAACGGCGGATTGGGTTCGTAGAACTCGCGATTGAAGATGTTCAACTGCTGCAGGGCAACGCTCCAGTTGACTTCGCGGTTCTCGAACGTAAACGTCGAGCGGGCTGGGTTGCGGACCGGATTGAAATTGCGGTCGAAGATCACCAGGCCCTTGGGCAGAAAATCATCCTGAGCGATGATGACGTGGACCTTTTGGTAGTTCACGGCGTCCTGCCGCCACTTGGGATAGGCCTCCAGCCAGTATTCCCCTTTCACATCCGCCGGGACCGGCAAGGGGTGAATCCAGTAGCGCTGCTTGACTTTGGCCGCTTCGGCGCCGAACAGGAACGGCAGCGGGCCATCGGCGATCGCTTTGCCGCGCATCTGCGGCGGCAGCTCGCGCTGGATCAGCTGCTTGCTCTTGTGGTCGTGCTCGAACACCGACCGACCGTCGCAGATCCAGTGCTCGCCGACTTCATCGGGCCGCTGCGCGAAGTTCGGTTTTTCGCCCGCCTGGGCGGGCGGCGACCAGTGCAGGATCTTCTCCACCTTGTACATGCCCTTGTCGGGTGCGGAATACTTGATCGTCCCCTCGCTGTAGGTCTTGAACGTATTCTGCGGACCGAACACCGGATCGTAATCCCAGCGGCGGAAGGTGCAGCGGTAGCGTTCCACCGCCCTGCTGCGCTGCTCCCAGTATCCGAGCACATCGTCCAGGAACTTCTGCTCCTGGGCGGTCATGGGCGGAAAGGGAGCGGATGCGACCGCGGGCGGCGCCGGGCCGGCGACGGGGCCTTGAGCCCGTGCTAGCTCGACTTCGCCCAGACACCCGATCACGATCGCGGTCACCAGCACTGTGCGACGGCTCATGGTTCCCCTCCCCGGCATGCTTCGGAATTCGCCCCTGTTCGACGGCGGGATTCTAGCATCCGCTGGCAAGCCACCCTAGAGCGATTTTCTTTCGAGCCGAACGTCCTTATGCTGGTGCTATCACCGCGTGCCGTGGCACGTACCAGAAACCATCTTTTGCGGGAGGTCCATCCATGAAGATCGCGTTGACACTCGGTTTTGTCAGTCTGGCACTTGCTCTGACCGGTCTGACGTCGCTGCCCGCCGGCAGCGAGCCAGAACCGGCATCGCCGGGGGGGCTGCCCGGCGCCCGTCCCACGATCGACGCCGCCCAATTTCCCACGCTGCAGGCCGCCTTCGATGCGTTGCCCGCCGAAGGCGGCATGGTGCGCTTGCCGGCCGGCACGTTCGAGATCGACCAACCGCTGGTCGTGCGCACCGGCGACGTCTGTATCGAAGGTTCGGGCACGGCGACCCACATCAAGAACCGAAACGAGGGCCAGCAGGCCGCGCTGATCCTGGAGCATCCCGAGGGCGCCCAGAACCGCAAGAACGAACTATGGCGCATCCGGCTCGCCAACTTCCGCATCACCGGCAATGAAAAGAGCGGCCACGGGATCGAGGCCCGGCTGGTCAACGAAATCTTCATCGAAGGCGTCACGGTCAGCTACCACGGCGGGGACGGCATTCGCTTGGACCGTTGCTACGAGGACCCGCGGATCTGCGATTCGCTGATCACCTACAACCGCGGGACGGGGCTGAACTTGATCGGCTGCCACGACATCGTCGTGGCCGCCAACCAGTTCGAGGAAAACCAGGACGCGCTGCACTGCACGGACGGGTTCAACCTGACGATGAGCGGCAACGCCCTGGACGACCACTTGGGTCACGGCGTGGTCATCGAAAACACCTACGGCAGCGTGGTGGCCGCGAACATGATCGAAGAGTGCCAGGGGACGGCGATCATCCTGGACCGCGACTGCTACGGCATCACGCTCAGCGCCAACGTGATCGCGCACAACGGCGGCGGGGTCGATTTGCGGGACGCCCACGGCTGTGCCGTCTCCGCCAATACCTTCACGCTCATGAAAACCGACGCTCTGCGAATCGGCCCGGCCAGCGGCCGCATCGCCGTGAGCGGCAACAGCTTCTGCAACAGCTACATCGGCGACGGCGCGGTCAAACGCGGCACAGACGACCTGCAAGCCGCCGGTCTGGTGCTGGCCGGCGCCAACGACGTGGGCATCAGCGGCAACGTCTTCTCCGGCCTTCAACCCAAGGCGTTTGCTCTGGAAGGCGACGCGCCGTCGGACCGCGTCTTGTTCTCCAACAACATCACCGTCGATGCGGAGACCGATCTGGCGAAACTGAAAGACTCAGCCGGCAACCTCGTCACGGATAACCTGGGCCAGCCATCCAAGTAGCCATCACGCTCCGCGTCAAAGTAGCCATCACGCTCCGCGTGATGATCAGCAATAAAAACTGGACAGCTATTTCTCGAATGCTGCTTACGACCAAGGCTGGTTGTGGCCGCGGGCGGCGTCAGGCGGCCGCCTTGACCAGCACCCAGAGGAAAACGACCCACGTGCTGCAAGCCACGGGGAGGGCGTAGGGGAGGATGCGGCGGCTGGTCTTGCGCTTGATTTCCGCGGGCGAATTCGGATCCGACTTCTTGTTGCTCTTCACCTCGCCGGGCCGGTTCAGATGACGCCGCTTCACGTAGCCATACCCGTGCTGCATCAGGCCGGTGATCAGCACGGCCATGCTGAAGGCCGCCGCGAAGCCGGCACTCAGCAGAAACACGATCAGCGTGTACCAGGCGCCCAGCCACGCGCCGACCGCGCCCATCAGCTTGACGTCCCCGCCGCCTCCGCCGCCCAGCAGCCAGAGCACAAGCAAGATTCCGAAGCCGGTCGTGAAACCGCCCACGGCGGTCCACAATCCGCCCAGCCCCCCCGTGACGACGTGAAAGATCACGCCTCCCGCCAGCACGGGAACCGTGAACCAATTGGGAATCCGTCGCGTGCGCAGGTCGATGATCGCCGCGACCAGGGTGATGGCGCCGATGATCACGACGGGTAACCACGGATAAGAGTTCATGACGCGATTGGCTTTCTATGCAGGACCACGAAACACGAACCGACTGCTGGCGACAAAGTTGAACAAGGTCCCGGCCACGATGCCGATGATCGCCGCGAAAATGGGGTACTTGGTAAAGAAGGGAATCAGGTGCCACAAACCGACGCTCGTCGCCCAACTGACGACCGCACCGACCAGGCAGGCGCCGCAGAACAGGACGTACTGCCGCAAGATGCCGTGCTCGCGGGATTCAAAGAACGTCCACCGCCGGTTCCAGTAAAAGTTCCACGTCATGGCCACCCAAATGGCCAGCGCCCGCGCGACAGGCACGGGCAGCAGCAGCAGCGAGACGGCAAAGGCGATCAGGTCGACGACGCTTCCCGACGCGCCCACGAAGCCGAATTTCAGCAGCTTCGGCAGATGCCGGAACTTGTATTCGGCCAGTCGCCCCAGGTGCCGCACGTAATTGAGTTGTTCCCGGAGGCTGAGCTTGCTTTTTCCGTGCAGCCGGTTGCTGAACTGGATCGGCACTTCCTGCACCCGCTGGCATCCGCACTTGACCATCAACTCTAAGCCGATCTTGTAGCCGATGGGGTTCAACTCGTGGCCCTCGTCGGCGCGGCGGAACGACGTCCGCCGCAAGGCGAAGAAGCCCGCCATCGGATCGGCAGCTCTCGTAAAGGGACGGGCCATCCAGGTGGCGATCTTGGAATTCAGCCAGCGCGCCAGTCCCCAGTCCTCGTCCGTTCCGCCGCCGCGTACATACCGGCTGCCGATGACGAAATCCACGTCCGCCTCGTCCAGGGCCTCGACGAGTTCGGGAACTTTTTCCGGCGGATGGGACAGATCGGCGTCCATCACGATCAACAGGTCGCCCCGCGCCTGGCGGAGTCCGTGCAGCACCGCGCTGGACAAACCACGCTCGCTCTGACGGGTCACCAGTCGCAGGGGGTATTGCTCCGACAACTCCCGGCAGATTTCCGTGGTCCCGTCGCCGCTGTAATCGTCGACCACGATGATCTCTGCGGCCAGATGAGCGTTGCTCAGCACCTCGTTCAGGCGGGGAATGATGACGGGCAGGTTCTCCGCCTCGCGATACGCTGGGATGACGATCGACACCACGGGAGTGGCAGCGACACGGCGGTCTTCAATGACGACACTCATGGTTTCATGCCGGGCAGTGAGGCTAAACTTCGCGTCCGCACGTCTGAACCGCGACAATTCGCGTTCCTTTCGTATTCTGGGCACCTTTCGCGATTCTATCAAGTTGTTTCTTCACATTGCCTTGCGTTTCAAGGTTCCCAAACGCCGGCGGCGTCAACGAAAGTTAGCCTCGGTTGACAACCGCTACCGCCGGGCTACAGCAAGCCGTCGACTGGCTGATGCTCCGAGGCAACGACTGTATTCTTATGCCAACGCCGGAGGGGACAACCTCCGGCGGAGTCTGGCCTGATGACCGCACCGGCGGGCCAAATCCGGGGGCGCGGGATGATTGGCAGATCGGGGCCCGCGCAACGGCCACGAAGTGGCGCGGCCCCAATGCGGCACCGGTGTGACAAGAATCAAGGGAGAGGGCGGAGTTGGCTCTCTACGCGGTCTCGGCGTAGTCGTGAGAGCCCTTGGTTTCGCGCACCAAGGCCAGGAGGGGCGGCAATTTGCGGCGGTCGCTGCCCAGGGCGATTCGCAGCACGCGGGCGCCTTCCGGCACGTCGGAACTCGCGATCCGTTTCAGCTTCTCTTTGCCGAACAGCAGGATGTCGTGGTTGCTTTCGGGCTCGACCGCGTAAATCACGTCGGCGTGATTGAGCAGCCGGCGAGCGTCTGCCGGCGTGGGCGTCCCGGCGGGCGCGCCCGACAGCACCGACTCGACCGACACGGTAAAACGTCGCCTCTCCATACGCCAGTTCTCCTCAAGAAAAGAAAACGAAAAGAATGCCTCCTCCATCCCACACGCACGTGTTCGGACAGTATTCGGCAAAGCGCCGGGCAAGTCTTGATGAAATCCGGCGCGATTGCCTTCGCGCCATCCAACTTCACGACAGCACGGCGTTCGGGGAGAATACCCCTGCGTTGCGATCGGCTTCCCGTTCTGTTTTTGCCCTGGAAGGAGGTGACAGGGAAGGGTTCGTCGGGTTTTTCAGCTTCCCACCAGGACCGGGATTTTGGAAACACGCCAGTCCACCAGGTGCATCTCGACACTGCGGCGGCCGTTGAAGTCGTTAATCACGGGCCGAAAAGCGAGGTCCAACGGCGCTGCCAAGCTCGCCAGTTCGTCGGCCGCTTCGCCCTGCCCAAAAGCCACGCCGCGAACCGTGACGCCGTGTTGCCGCACGCGGACGGCCAGGTGCCGTTCGCCGCTGCCCATCCGTCGCGGGGAGTCGGCCAACGTGACGCCGCTGGCGCACAGGATCGGGCGCGGATTGCCATTCCCGAAGGGCGCCAACTGCTCGATCTGCTCCACGGTCTTCAGCGTCAACTGGCTGAGGGTTGCTTCGGCATCGATCCGAACTTCAGCAACGCGGTCCTCGTGGGACAATTCACCAGCGACGTACTCGCAAAAATCGGCGCGGAAGGCATCCAGCTTGGCCTCCTCGATCTTCAACCCGGCCGCCGCCGCATGGCCGCCGTGCGACAGCAGATGCTGGCTGCAGGCGGCTAATGCCTCGTGCAGATTCAACTTGCCGACGGACCGCGCGGAGCCGATGCCCGGCTTGGTGCCCAATTGGTCCCAGGAAATCATCACCACGGGACGATGGTACTTTTCGGCCAGCCGGCCGGCCACGATGCCGATGACACCCGGGTGCCAGTTGACGCCCGCCAGGACGAGCGCCGATTCCGCTTGCGGATCGAACTGCTCCTTGAGTTGCTTGTGTGCCGCCAGGTAGACGCTGCGTTCCAGCGTGTCACGGCTGTTGTTCAACTCGTGGATGTACTCGGCCAGGCTCACCGCACGTTCGGGCGATTGGGTCGTAATCAACTCGACGCCCAATTGTGCTTGCCCCAATCTTCCGGCGGCGTTCAGTCGCGGCGCCAGCGTGAAAGCGATGTCCTCGGCGCTCAACTGCGGCTTCCGATCCAGCCCTGTCACGCGGAGCAATGCCTCCATCCCCGGCAGCGGGCGCTGGCGCAAACTCACCAAACCGTGCCGCACCAGAATCCGGTTCTCGTCCAGCAACGGAACGACGTCGGCTACCGTTCCCACGGCCGCCAAGCCGACCGCGGCCAGCAGGAAGTCGCGCATCGCCGGTTTGACGCGTTTGGCCTCGCTGGCGCGCTGACACAACGCCCAGGCGAGCTTAAAGGCCACGCCCGCGCCGCACAGGCCGCCAAAGGGATACGCACTGCCGGGCAATCGGGGATGAACGATTCCGGCCGCCGCGGGCAGCCGGCCGCCGCCAGCCAACTCGTGATGATCCGTAATGATCAACTCCAGGCCGAGTTCGCGAGCGGTCTCGGCCTCGGCGACGCTGCCAATCCCGCAATCGACGGAAATCACCATCGACGCGCCACGGGCGGCCAGCTTGCGCAACGCTTCGGCGTTCAGCCCATAGCCTTCCTCCAGTCGATTGGGCACATGGTAACCGACGTTCGCACCCAGCAGGCGCAGACCGCAGACCAGCAGTCCCGTCGCCGTCATGCCGTCGGCGTCATAGTCGCCATAGATGACGATCCGCCGTCCCTGCTGAATGGCCGCGTGGACGCGATCCACGGCGGCTGTCAGGCCGGGCAATAGATCCGGCTCGCGCAGCCCCTTCAGTGGGGCATCCAGGAAGATGCCGGCCTGTTGGGAATCGCAGATGCCGCGAGCCAAGAGCAGCTTGGCCACCACCGGAGACACGCGGGCGGCTCGTTCCATAGCCGCGATCCTGGCCTCGTCATGCGGACATATTCGCCAGCGCCGTTCCATGACCGTCGTGCTCCCTGCGGATCAAAGCCGGTTGCCTCGTCCGACGGGTCGGACCGGTCAGACGGGTCGGAACCCAGCTATTTTTTCTTTTCGGCGTGTACCGTGTGGCGGCGCAGCCGGGGGCAGTACTTCTTCAGCTTCAGCTTCTCGGCACCCGGCTTGCGGCGAAGTGCGTAGTTGTACTCGCCTGATTCCTCGCATACCAAAAAGACGACCTCTGCTTTCTTCCCCTTGCCTTTTTTGCCCATTGGGTTCACCTGCTCCCATACCAATAAAGACTTCTCGACCCGGTATTATCCGTTTTGCCGCAAGGCCACAGGCCTGCGCGAGATGCGATTACGGCTAGGCCCTCGCTCGCCGCACACCCCTTGCGGCGCGGCATGGAACGTTGGGACCGGCATGGAGTATAGTCGAAAATGGGCCGCTGGGGACAGAGGTTGGGCAAAAATTGCCGCCGTGGGCCGCACGGGGCCGGAATAATTGCCGCCAGCCCTCTCGAATAACAGGCAAACGTTGGGCTCGACCGGTCGCAAGTCGTTTCCAACATTTGCCTTGTGGACCTTGCGTTCGCCGGCGGATCAGTTAATCTAACGGTCCAGAGGGGCCTGAATTCGCAGTCCTAAGCGAAGCGTCCGACGCGTTTCGACGGTTTGCAGCCATCCCGATATTGATCGACGAGGCGATGCGGAGTGAGGGAGACATGAGTGCGGAAGTGAAGCAACAATCGCTGGAAGCCAAGGCAGCGGAAGCGGAGACGGAAGAATACGACGACGAAGAAGAGTTGGAGGAGGAGGCTGTCGGGCATCGGTTCTTGTTCTTCACCGCCGTGCCAGCCTGGCTGGTCAGCATGGTCGTCCATGCTGTGGCCCTCTTGGTCATGGCGATGATCACGGTCGGCGGAAACGTGGAACAGGTGAAAGCGGTGCTCACTGCCGCGCCGCCCGCAGACGATCTGCAGGAGATCGAGGAATTCGAGGAGCAGCTGACGCCGCCAGTGGATGTCGAGGCGGTGGCGGACGCCACCGTCCCGATGGAGGTGATCAGCGAGGTCATCCCTCAGGATGTCACCGACGTGGCCGTCTCCACCGACATCGAACAAGCCGCGATCGCCGTCGAACTCGTGGACTTTGGCCAGGAAACGGCCCCCCGCAATGAT
>Ga0302240_1002975_pt1 | contig 10375 bp, 12 predicted proteins | sample AAG_UR_His_MG_FD_193538 | JGI IMG/M metagenome (GOLD analysis project Ga0302240, IMG submission 193538) | Enriched activated sludge microbial communities from anaerobic digester in WTTP, New Holstein, Wisconsin, United States - AAG_UR_His | ecosystem: Engineered > Bioreactor > Anaerobic >... | reverse complement strand
GACCTTGTTCTTTACCTCACCTATGGTCAGGATGACCTGAGAAAGGATAAACCTTTTGTCGCAATGGTCATAATGCTTGGAAGCAAACGGTATCAACTTCCCTCGGCGAGCGATCTGGGTGTCGTCGATGACCAGAATGTGGCGGTGTCGGCTTGTGCCTTCCCCCACCATCTGTCTTCTGAAGAGCGAGAACAAGAGGTTTTTCATCGTTACCCAGAACTCCTCGTGAGATTGCAGAAAGCGGAACTAAAAATAAGTTTTCGATGCTGTCGAAAAACGTTCCGAACCTTTCCTGGACGATCTGTCTTATTAGTGGTACAATAGTTATGTCGGTACCCCTCCTCCTTATTATTTTGGTGATACTTAATAATTTGAGATGGGGTACCGATTTTCCTTATTTCGTGTTCACTTTCTCTTCAAAGACCGATTTCATTCAGTTTTTCGCTTATCTGGTTTTTGTAATGACCACGCACATGTTGAGTAATCAAGATAAAAATGGGTTCAACAAGAAAAATGGACAAAATTAGGCGGTTTTTTCTCCCTGCTCCCACAATTGAAAATACGGTTCTCTTCCAAGTCAAATGGGCAGGAAAATAGTTATGCCAGCCTTGGTACATCGAACTTGAGTTTCCCGAAGACCAAGAAGATCATCAACCTCAGGTATCGAAGTGTCTTGAATCCATAGGAGCGTTTTGTAATCGTTCTCAGCTTGGAATTGTTCCCTTCCATCACGGCGTTGGTCACCCGGTAGGTGAAATAGGCCATAATGCCTTTCAGATGAGTCATAATCGCTTGAGCCTCCTTCAGCATTTCGGGGACTTTCTATTGTTGGCAGAGCTTGATCCAATGATGGAAAAATCTACCTGCCCAGGATGGCTTTTTGTATTTGTACCCTTTTTTGTACATTTGGATCAAGTTGTACGCCTTTACTGTATCCAGGTTAGCCTGGGTGAAGAATTCATCCAGTCGTTCTCTTTGACTCTTTTTGAGCTTTTTGGGGTCTTTCAAAAGTAGATAGCGAATTTTGTTGAACCTCGGGATGTTTTCTTTGTGTTCTCTGCGTCGAATACTATCCAGTACGTCGTTGAGAAGCTTCACAACGTGGACCACCTTGGCTCGTTCTAAGTCCATGAAGCCGGTCAGGTAAACATGCCCTTTTTTTGTGCGCCACTTCATCTATGGAGAGTGTGGTAACCGGTTCTTCTGAGAAATCCTGAAAGTCAACTTCTTTCTCTATGTAGTGCTCTAACACCCTCCAAATACGGTTTTCGCTTACGTCGTATAACTGATGGATCTGCGCTACGCTGGTTACTTGAGCCAAAGAAAGGAGCAGCGCTTCGAAGAAAAGTGTGAATCCGCTTCCTTCCCGAGCCCAGGGTACTTGTACTTGTTTGACACCATCCGGCGTATAGATTCTCGGGACACGCGCGTGCAGATAGGTCTTATACTGAAACAGGTTCATATGCCGCCATTCTCGGATAACCGTATCGTGGACACTACACAGCTCGCCTTTATAGATGAATTTCGCTCCCCGTTTGAAGTCAACGTGGATGTGTATTTCCAGCCCTTTTTGTTCTACATCGCTAATGTACCACGGTTCCACTAATCCAAGCAGTTGCTCGAAAAAAAACGGAAGTCTCTATTCCACTTTTATTTCCTACCAACGGATAGTATTCATTTGGGACTCTATCATAGTCCTTCAGCATCCAATTCCTTATTGTCTGCAACTTTGTTCTTGTCCATATAAAGTGTGGGAGAACTTGTAAACTATTAGGCCAGATTCAATTTGACACAGTATCACGGTGCGCCTTTCGGCCGTTTTATCAATTTCCATAAATAATTTAAAAAAACATAATACCATGTTTTTTCATAAGAAGAATAGTCCCAGAAAGTTTTCGGGGACTTTTCATTATTTTTCGGAATTCAGAAAGCGATATTTCCATTTTCGAGCAGAAGAACCTGATATCATTCTCCAATTCCTCAGGGGGGTAAGCGGGGTGTTTTAGCTCTTCTAATGCTTGTTCGCGTGTTATTTGGCCGGAGATAATTAAGCTGGATAAATGTGCTTTTCTTTTATCAAATCCGAATTTTACTGGAAGAATATAACCCTGCCAAAACTTCGTTATAATAGATTCGTAATGCTTTCCGCCATAGTCTTGCCATCCGAGCTCTTTCGTGATTAGTTCTTTAGCTTCACTTTTATTGTAGTTTAGATAATTCAAAATGTGGAGCCATTTAATCTTTCGAATCTTTCGGTAGAATATAGTGCTAGTAAAAGAGGTGTGGGGGAAAGCTTTCAAAGTACATCTTGAGTACGTTTTATTAACTGACTTAATGTATTTCCAATCATAATGCCCGCGAGACCAACTTGGAGGCAAAATAGACTCCGTTGAAGAGTTTAAGCCGCTAATAATGAAAGACAGGTTGTTTTTTGCTGCTTGCTGGTTTAGTAAGGAGACGATTCCGTGATCTGAAGTGATTTCTAAGTCAGGAGTAGAAGCTTTCAAAAAAGCTAGTTCCAGGTTTCTAAACTCATTCCATTCTACTTTATAGCGGAAAAGGTCAATATGTAATTTACTACAGATATTGTCGATATTTGCTTCGGCAATGGTTGAATTCCAGGTATTGTCGAAATGGATAGCTAAAGGCCTTAAGCCTAATTCTACGACTTTGTACGCCACGTAAGTGCTATCAACACCACCACTTAGTCCAATAATGCAGTCATATTTCTTACTACTACTTTCCGTTTTTATGTTATGTATAATCGAAAGAAGCTCTGCCTCTTTCTCCATCGGAGAAAGACTTAATGGGGGCCTGTTCAGTGCCTGTTCAGCTGTTTTACAATGATTACAAATACCTCTTTCATCGAATTTTATTTCGGGATCCGTCGTATCCATAACGCATCGTTGGCAAATTTGCAGGTTTTCCACTTTAACCTCCCAAATGCATTCCGGTTATCGAAATTCTAATGGGTTATGATTAAGCCATACAGACGTGTAAAAAAAGGTGAAGTCATTGTCAAATATTGTAAAAAAACGTTAAATCGAGCGTATCCTCCATCAATCCGTTAAACGACAACGTTTTCCATTCTTGAACCGTTGAAATATGGCATCCCTACCAGAACATATCGAATCTCTTTGAATCCTCGCAGTTTGCGCCACCCCTTCTCGACCTGCTGGGATAATTTGTACATCATCGCTAATGTTGTTTTCCGGTCGCCGCAGTTCCTCATTTTTTTATACTGAGCCGTTTGGTATAAAAACTCAATTCTATCGGATCTGTTGTTTTGATATGCTGGAAGTGCGCTGCTAGAAAATCATAGAAAGTTAGCAATTCTTCCGCGTTTCTCGGCAGGCTCTTCCCCGCTTGGGGTTGTATTTCCTCGTAGGTATGGATAAAAACCCACTATTGGCTGATTGACATTTATCGAGCCCGACTCCCGTTTGTATCTCGCGTTCTCGGTGATAGTGATATCCATTTCGGTAGACCAGCCTTCTTCCTTCTTCATCCCGTAGCGTTTTGGTCTTTTCTATATTATTCGTCGATTTTGTTCTTTAAGGGCTATGCTTAGTATGACTCTCGTCCCCTGCTAGGCCCCGTTAATTCAATACTATTGGACCTTATTATTCTGTCTTTAAACAACAATCATTCACTCCGTATCCACCTTTTAGCCTGTAAGACCTCTCGCCTGATTTTTGGTTATGTCATTGTGTTCATCTTGTCCTTCTCTCTGCTTTTTCGTTGTAACTCCGTATATACCTAGTATTTTCATAAACTCCTGAGAATACCGCTTTAGGTTTCCACTCGGTCGATTTCTAAAGGAATTATTGCTATCCAAAATTTGTTTTAATTTTTCGGATATATCAGTGATATTTCTTGCTTTATAAAGCCAGATACCGTCATTTAGAAATTGCCTAATCTCCGTAATATCATCTTCCTCCTTAACAGGTAATAGAACAGAGCAGCCTGCATAGTAGCCCTCGAAAACTGTTCTTCCAAGAGGTAAAAAATCTTCACATCTTACGATGACATCAAGGATTGGAAAAATAACGTCCATTTCATCGAATCCTCCGAGAATCCTTAAATTCGCGCATTTTTTCGCTTTTTCTGAAACGAGAGAATAATAATTAGAATTTCCGCTAGTACCGATAACTAAAAAAAGCGTGTTTTCTTTGTCATAGTAAGCCTCAGCTAAATCAATAAAAAAGGATTGACCTTTTATTGGTTGAATTCTTCCAATCAAAGCAACAGTTTTCAATTCCGGACTCAAGTTAATCCGCTCATACAGTGTTTTTCGATCTGTCTCTCTGAGCATCCTCGCATTCTCCATATCAAAAGGGTTTCTGAGAACTTCGACATCTTTTGCGATTCCACGTAAGGCTTTTTTGACGCCTTCGTCAATTCCAATAATTTTGTAGGCTCTTAACAATGCTTTCCGAAGGAGTTTTTTGGTCATTATATTTACATTCTCATTGTAGATTTCCCTTATGTGGATAATTGTCTTATATTTTTTAGGTAAGATAAAAAGTAAAGGCCATATTGTGAGAGAGTTTAAATGAATTAAGTCGGGTTTCAAATGCTTCAATAGTAATCTTAAATAAAAAAAACAGTAAATTATTGAGACTATGTTTTTAACCATATATTTAAAAGTATTAAATGCAGTCTTTTCATGTCCTTTGATAATCATGCTGGTCGGAAGTAATATGGATTTTTTATATTTGATTTCTTTCAAACTATCTGGTTTTATCGCCGTTTTTCTAAAAAAGGCTTTCGCGTAAAGAAGAGAAATGTCTTCGTTTTTTACGATATCGTTTCTAAGTAGAGATTTTATATGTAAATTAATACTCCTTGCGGCTCCGTAAATACCGACATCATGAGTTATGAATAATATTTTCATATTGTAATTACACTTTCCTCCTGATTACAACAAACTAAGTAGGGTCTAATGAAAAAGTCTACGGTACCGAGAAATCGAACCAAGGTAAAAAGGTTCTCTTCCCAGTTAAATAGGGTAGGGACATATTTATGCTAACCTTGGTACATCGAACTTGAGTCTCCCAAAGACCAAGAAGAGCATCAACCTCAGGTATCGAAGCGACTTGAATCCATAGGAGCGTTTTGAAATCGTTCTCAGCTTGGAATTGTTCCCTTCCATCACGGCGTTGGTCACCCGGTAGGTAAAATAGGCCATTATGCCTTTCAGATGTGTCAAAATCGCTTGGGCCGCCTTCAGAATTTCGGGGATTTTCGATTGCTGGCAGAGCTTGATCCAATGATGAAAGAATTCTCCTACCCAGGATGGCTTTTTGTATTTGTACCCTCTTTTGAACATTTGGATCAAGCTGTACGCCTTTACTGTATCCAGGTTAGCCTGGGTAAGGAAATCATCCAGTTGTTCTCTTTGTCTCTTTTTGGGCTTTTTGGGGCCTTTCAAAAGTAGATATCGAATTTTGTTGAACCTTGGGATGTTTTCTTTGCGTTCTCTGCGTCGAATACTATTCAGTACGTCGTTGAGAAGCTTCATAACTTGAACCACCTTGGCTTGTTCCAAGACCATAAAACTGGTCAGGTAAACATGCCCTTTTTTACGCGCCACTTCATCTATGGAGAGTGTGGTAACCGGTCCTTCTGAGAAATCCTGAAATTCTACTTCTTTCTCTATGTAGTGCTCTAACACTCTCCAAATACGGTTTTCACTTACGTCGTATAACTGATGGACCTGCGCTACGCTGGTTACTTGAGCCAAAGAAAGGAGCAGCGCTTCGAAGAAAAGCGTGAATCCGCTTCCTTCCCGAGCCCAGGGTACTTGTACTTGTTTGACACCCTCTGGTGTATAGATCCTCGGGACACGCGCGTGCAGATAGGTCTTATGCTGAAACAGGTTCATATGCCGCCATTCTCGGATAACCGTATCGTGGACCCTACACAGCTCCCCTTTGTAGGGAAATTTCGCTCCTCGTTTGAAATCAACGTGGATATGCACTACCAGGCCTTTTTGTTCTATACAGCTGAGGTACTTCAGGTCCACTAACCCAAGCAGTTGTTTGAAAAAAACCCGCAGCTTCTTTCCGTTTCTTTTTCCTCCCAATTGGTATATTTCATTGGGAATTCTATCATAATCGTTCAGTCTCGAATTCTATTTTCGCCATAACTTTGTTCCTTCACAAATAACTAGTAAGAGATCCATATAAAAACGGGAGTCTCTTCACTATTTCATTTCTCGCAAAGAGGTTTAATCATCGGGAATTCTATCATAGCTATTTAACTTCTAACGCCTTATGACCATAACTTTGTTTTACCATAATTATTTTAGAAGTTCAAGCAATTCTATCTCGAAGTCGCGATCTTTTTCTTTGAGGAAATCTATCAATTGGTCTGAGTTTTGCGTTTGAATGTAATCCAAATTTGCGAGTAATTCGTGAAGTCTATCAGCGATCTCCGCTGGAAAATCTGAATCGTATAAAAACAGGTGATCTTTTATAGAACTATTATTTATCGCTTCAATATTCGAAGCAAAAACGATTTTACCATAAGTCAGGTATTTTAAGATCTTCGATGGAAAAGAGTACTTGCCGAACAGAGAATCGAGTAATTGTGGCGAAACACAAATATCAGATTCTTTGATTCTTTCATTCAAACCCTCCTCAGGAAGTAACCCGTGAAAAATAACACGGATACCCTTTTCTGATAAGACGTCAATTGCTTTGTAGAAAGCCTTTTTCGTAGTCTCTCCATTTTTCCCGTGAAAGTATCCGCATATATCGAAAAGAATTTTCTTCTTTTGAGGATATTTATCGGAATAAGTTACTAAAGCATCTAAAAAATTCATAATTCCTCTCTCGTAATCAATGCTCCCTGAGTATAATAGCCGTACGTGACCCTCTTTTAGATTTTCGTGTTGTTGGGATATAATTCGGTATTCCCCGTAGCATATGGGGCCTTGAGCTTGCGGATTGGATTTACCCACGTGTTTTTTAACCGCGTCGTTTATAAAAATGAATTTATTTGCCTTTGTGAATATGTTTGTTTCAATATAATTATATAGGAATTTTTTTATTATATCGATTTCCTTTCCTTGACCGTATAGCTCTTCAATTTCGATTATGATATTACGTATCGGTATGTCTTTTCTCTTTTTCAGAGCGTTCATAACTGTAATGGTTTGCCAGGGGATTGAATAGATAATAATTTTAGAGTCTCTTTTTAGCTCGCACTTAATATACTCCTTTAAATATGAAAGGGAATGTAATACATCTCGCATGTTAATGTAATCGAGTCCTGTACTTCTATTTTTTAAATATAAAATTTCATAATTGTCTTTTTGGACTCTCTCCATCTTATGAATACCAGAAAGGCGTGAAAACCCAGGAGAAACGACACGAACGTTGTAATGCGCGGTTAGTTTCGAGATAATATATCGCATCTTGTTCGTAGATGCCGGGCAGGGAATTGGGTTTCTTTCTGGGATGTCTGCAGGGTCCATATAATTACCGAAATAATACAAATCTTCTCTCATCTTTCTCCTAACCAATACTATTTTGATTTAAGCTCTTTCTGAAATCGCCATTTTTCCTCCTCTTCTGGGGGAGTATTAAAAGGTCTGCCAGGGGAACGTAAATTAGCCAGTAATAAGGAGTATACAAATGGCCACTTACAAAGTGGAATAGAATCAAAAATAAAATAATAGAAAAACCTACTTTGCGTTTCGCGAGTATAAGAAATAAAATGATTAGAAAAATGTAAAGAAAACCGAGATACCCGAACGTAATGAATAACAACATCGCAGTGTTATCGACGGAGGTCCCAACACCGCTACCTTTTTGAAAATAATACGAAAGATTCTCCGGCATCTGGCTTTCGATAAAACTTTCAATGTTGCCGATCCCCAATCCAAAAATGTAATTAGAAAAGACATATATAGCGAATTGATAAGGTGCTATAATTCTATAAAAACCAGAAGACCCAACGGCTGATAATTCATTCAACCTGGAGAAAGTATTCAAAAGAGTCGGCACAAATGAAGAGATGAGGAGCAATATGATTGCGAAAGTGATAGCAAATAAGAAAAAGCGGAGCAAGCTCCTTCGCGGAGAAATAGGATTAGAGGTCTTACTCAATTGTTGAAAACCAGCGCATATAACAAATATTAATAATGCAGCAGTTGAAAGACTTGAAATAACGCCGAGGAACAATAACGATTTGATTAATAAACGGTTTTTTATATCGGTATAAACTACTAATAAGAAAGCATAAGTGCAGAAAATCCCGAAGATACTAGGTTCATAATATAAAGAATTCGAACGCCACGTTAGCGGGCCTATAGTACAAAATAAGGATTGTACTTGGGCTGTATAATCCATAAAAGGATAGACAATGAACTGATCCATCAAACCAAAGACCCGAATACAAAGAAACTGAAGTATTCCGTAACTGGCAAGAAAAACGTTAGCATAAATAAAAGCAGTTATAAAGACGGGCCTCTTGTGGTATTTTTTGAAAACGTAGGCTAAGACCACAAACGAAGAAGATAAAAGAGACTGACTGAAGCTTTTCAACCCTTCGAGAAGATCGGAAGAAAAATATGCACTAATAAGAGGAGTGATTAGGATAAAAAGAAAAAAGGCTACGACGATACTGAATTTCATTTCGTATTTATTATATACTGACAAGACTATTAAATACAAAACGCTTAGGACTATTAGGATCTCCGAAAGAGTCACATTCTTTCCGAAAAAAACGAATATTTTAAAGTTCATAAATAGGATAATGAAGAAAAACACGCTAGTCAAAACTCTCTCCACAAATTGAATAAACTTTATTACTGCTAATATTAAGAATGCTTCCTTGTAATACCTTCATCAAAACCTTCTTTTGACGAAGAGCCTAATTTCAAAAGACGTACTCCGCGGCGCTATTGTTAAAGAAGCAGTTAAAAGACTTATTATGGTCTGATTAACCATACGACCTCTTCTGGTTCCTTAAGAATCAAGAAAATATATAGACCAAGTAGCAATTTGATTCTATGTATGAAAAATTAAACATCGGGTGATGAAAAATATTAGTCGCGTATTCCTAACAAATTTAAATTATATTTTAATGGCCAAGAGAAAGAATAGGATAATAACGCGGCGGAATACTTCAAATGTCATTCTGGAAGCGATAATAATCGCGATAACATTCATTTATCCCTTCTTGCAAAGTAATTCTCTTTATCCAACCGAGTCCGCCTATTTTACTTACATCCAGCAATTTCCTCATTGTCCCATCCGGTTTCGAACGGTCGAACGTGATCTCGCCCTGAAAATCGACGATCTCTTTGATCATTTCTGCGAGCTCGAGGATCGATATGTCTTCGCCTGTTCCTACGTTTATGTGTTCATCATCTTCATAGTTTTTCATAAGGAAGATAAGGGCATCTGCTAAATCATCCACATACAAGAATTCCCGTCTCGGTGTTCCGGTACCCCACAGTTCTACGTGGGGAGCGTTGCTTATCTTCGCTTCGTGAAATTTCCGTATCAGAGCGGGTAATACGTGGGAGGTTTCTAAGTCGTAATTGTCGTTTGGGCCGTAAAGGTTCGTCGGCATCGCGCTGATGAAGTTGTCACCGTATTGTTTTCGGAAGAACTGGCACATCTTGAGTCCCGCGATCTTGGCGATGGCGTAGGCTTCGTTGGTGGGTTCCAACGGCCCCGTCAAGAGGTATTCTTCTTTGATCGGTTGTGGGCATTCTTTCGGATAGATGCAGGAGCTTCCCAAAAACAACAGCTTTTTCACTTTGTGATCGTGCGCGGCCTTGATGACGTTTGTTTCTATCGCGAGGTTGATGTAGATGAAGTCCGCCGGGTAGGTATGGTTGGCTTGTATCCCCCCCACTTTCGCTGCCGCAAGAAATACAAATTCCGGTTTTTCTAGTTCGAATAGCCGATTCGTCAACGCTTGATTCGTCAGATCGCACTCTTGGCTGGTCCGGGTTATAATGTGGCGATATCCCTGTTCTTTCAATTTCCTGACGACGGCCGAACCTACCAGTCCCGTATGACCTGCCACGTATATTCTGGAGTCTATATTGAAATGGCTATCTCCACTTCGCGTATCGCTGCCGCTCAAATCTCTCTTCCCTACCTTTTCGCCAGATGATCACTATTCTTTGTATTCCCTTTTGTATTTCTCGTATTTCGCTTTCTTGTAGTCGTATTCTACCATTATACGGACGAGTTCATCAAATTTTACTTTCGGCTCCCAGCCAAGCTCTCTTTTCGCTTTTGAGTAGTCCCCGAGGAGGGTTTCGACTTCTGTCGGTCGGTAATAGGCGGGGTCTATTTCTATGACGACTTCCCCTTCTCTTAAATCGTGTTGCTCGAAATGGTTCTGT
>Ga0302240_1002972_pt1 | contig 10384 bp, 9 predicted proteins | sample AAG_UR_His_MG_FD_193538 | JGI IMG/M metagenome (GOLD analysis project Ga0302240, IMG submission 193538) | Enriched activated sludge microbial communities from anaerobic digester in WTTP, New Holstein, Wisconsin, United States - AAG_UR_His | ecosystem: Engineered > Bioreactor > Anaerobic >... | reverse complement strand
AAATGTTATAATAGAAATGAGAAAAATACTTACAAAAGAACAATTTGACAAACTTGAGGCAAAAAGAGCAAAAATGAAAGAAATGAGACCGCCGCATAACAAAATGGGAAAAGAAATGCATCCGCCAAGACCTCCCGAAGAAGAAGAATAGCCTGTAAATAAACCGCCTGTTTAAAAAGCAGGCGGTTTTTCCGTTAATTGACACTAACTGCCCATATTTGATATGATTTTGAGATAAATTTTGGGGGATACGATGTCAATAAAATACATAAAAAATGAATTGTTTATAGAAGGTATGTCAGCCTCAAAACTGGCAAAATTGTACGGTACGCCTGCATACATTTATTCAAAACAGCTTATTGTAACTAATTTTACAAATTATAAAGAAGCTTTCAGTGATGGAATAGTTTGCTACTCAGTAAAGGCAAATCCAAACCAAACACTGCTTGAAATCCTGGCAAAACTGGGTTCGGGAGCCGATATAGTATCGGGTGGCGAACTGTTCAAAGCTCTTGAAGCCGGGATAAAACCTGAAAAAATAGTCTATTCCGGAGTCGGAAAAACAAGCGAAGAAATAACATACGCGCTGCAAAGCGGTATTCTTATGTTTAACGTTGAATCTTATGAAGAGCTTGAAGCTATAAATAAAATAGCCGGAGATCTGGGCAAAAAGGCAAGAATTGCTTTCCGAGTCAACCCGAATGTCGATCCGGATACGCATAAATATATAGCAACAGGCAAACACGGAACAAAATTCGGCATTAAATATGAAGATGCTTTTGAAATGTATTTGGCAGCTTCCAAAATGAAAAACATTGAAGTAGTAGGAATAGATACTCATATAGGTTCTCAAATTTTAAAAATTGAACCTTACAGACTCGCGGCAGTAAAAATTTCAAAGCTCATAGACAGATTGGAAGAAAAAAACATTATTTTAAAGTATATAGATATAGGCGGCGGTCTCGGAATAAAATATGAAAAATCTCAAAAACCCCCAAAACCGGCCGAGTTAAAAAAGGCCGTAATGTCTGTATTCGGCAAATACAAAAATAAAACTCTTATAGTGGAGCCCGGCAGATCAATTATTGGCGATACGGGAATTTTAATAGGACAGGTAATTTACAGAAAAAAAACCGGCAATAAAACATTCTTGATATCCGATATAGGCATGAACGACCTGATCAGACCTACTTTGTATGAAGCTTATCACAATATTCTGCCTGTTAAAAAAACTTCAAAAAAACCTGTAATTATGGATGTAGTCGGACCAATATGCGAAAGCGGAGATTTTATAGCTAAAGACAGAAAATTCCCTCTTCTTGAACAGGGTGAATTTATAGCTGTTGAATGTATAGGAGCTTACGGTTCGTCCATGTCATCACAGTATAATTCAAGAAAGAGATCAAGAGGAATGATAATAGACGGCAAAAAAATTATACATATAAGAAGAAGAGACGAGTTTGAAGATTTGCTCAGACTTGAAAGAAATTTGGAAAAAATAAAATGAAAACTATTAATTTTTATAAATTGACGGCGGCAGGCAATGATTTTGTTTTGATAGACAACAGAACGGATGTTATTCCTCTAAGCGAACACCCTAAACTTGCTTTAAAACTGTGCGACAGAAGATATGCAATCGGCGGAGACGGTTTGATTTTGCTTGAAAAAAGCAAAAAAGCCGATTTCAGAATGAGATATTATAATTCGGACGGTTCTCATGCCAGCATGTGCGGCAACGGAGGCAGGTCTATAGCACGGTTTGCTTACGAACTTTCAATTGTCGGCAAAAACATGACATTTGAGACCGATGCCGGTCTTATAACAGCCGAGATAAAATCAGAATCCGTGGTAAACCTTGCTTTATATGACCCGAAAGATTTGCTGCTTGACATAAAACTGGAAGCAGACGGCAGACAGTTTGAAGTATCGTGTTTAAACACGGGAGTTCCTCACGCGGTGATATTTGTGGATGATGTTGAGCAAATTGACGTTGTAAAATACGGAAGACTTATAAGATATCATAAAAATTTCGCTCCGGCCGGAACAAATGTTAATTTTGTACAGATTTCAAAAGACAACACGATTCTTGTAAGAACTTATGAAAGAGGTGTTGAAGACGAAACTCTTGCATGCGGAACTGGAGTAACTGCTTCGTCGATCATTTCGGCAATAAAGAAAAAAGTTTCTTTGCCTGTTAAAATAATTACACGCGGCAAAGATAATCTTACCGTGACCTGTTCGTTTGAAAATTCAAAAATTTCAAACGTCTTTCTTGAAGGTCCAGCAATAGTTGCTTTCAAAGGTTCAGTTTCGGTTTGATTTTTATCTTAAAAATTATGTGTAATATAGTAATTAAATTCGTTTGTTTAAGGAGATTGTATGTTTTCAGGTTCGTACACAGCGTTAGTAACACCATTTAAAAATAACAAAGTTGATTTTGACGCCTTTGAAAAATTGATAGAAATGCAGATAGCCGGCGGAATCACCGGGATAATCCCTTGCGGCACTACAGGAGAGTCAGCGACTTTATCTCATGAAGAACATGACAAAGTAATAGAAATGGCCGTTAAATTTGCAAAAAAAAGAATTAAAGTAATAGCAGGGACAGGTTCTAACTCTACTGCCGAAGCAATCAGGCTTTCAAAACATGCCGAAGAAGTCGGCTGCGACGCTGTTTTGCTTGTTTCCCCCTATTACAACAAACCTACTCAGCAGGGTTTATATCTACATTTTAAAGCAATTGCAGATTCTTTGAAAATTCCGGTAATTCTTTACAATATACAAGGCAGAACTGCCGTAAACATTGAACCTTCAACGGTTAAAAGGCTTAACGACGACTGCAAAAATATAGTCGCAATTAAAGAAGCGTCCGGATCTTTGGATCAAATGTCACAGATAAGACTTCTATGCCCCGATTTATGCATGCTTTGCGGTGATGATTCTCTAACGTTGCCTTTAATGGCTATAGGCGGCAAAGGAGTAATATCTGTGCTGTCAAATATTGTACCTAAAGACGTTTCCGGTTTGGTTAATGCAATGCTAAACGAAGATTTTAATAAAGCAAGAGAACTGCATTTTAAATTATTTCATCTCGTAAAAATGATGTTTATAGAAACTAATCCTATCCCGGTAAAAACAGCGATGGGAATGATGTGTTTATGCTCCGACGAATTGAGACTTCCGATGTGCGAAATGCAAAAAGCAAACAGAGAAAAACTTGCCGACGCTTTAAAAGCTTACGGCCTTATAAAGTAGAGGAGTTATTTATGATTAACATGATCGTCTGCGGCGCAGACGGAAGAATGGGCCGTTCAATAATAAATATCGCAAAAGCCGATCCGAATATACGCGTAACGGGAGCAGTGGAAATTGATTCAAGCACCGCCATAGGAACCGGTAATCCCCAGATAACAAAAATTTCGGATTTGGAAAAGATAGTAAACTCCGGCGACGTGCTCGTTGACTTTACTGTTGCCTCAAACACAATAAACGTTTTAAGAACAGCAGTAAAGAAAAATGCAAAAATGGTTATAGGAACTACTGGTCTTTCAGACGAACAAAAAGAAGAAATCTCAAAAGCTTCAAAAATAATACCGGTAATGTTTTCCCCCAACATGTCAGTGGGAATCAATATACTGCTGGATATGGTTGAACAGCTTGCAAAAAAAATACCTAATTATGAAGTTGAAATAGTTGAATTTCACCACAACAAGAAAAAAGACGCTCCGTCAGGAACGGCACTCCGTCTTGCCGAAGCGGTAGCAAAGGGACTCGGAAGAGACATGAAAAAACACGGAGTATACGGAAGACACGGTATAGGCGCAGAAAGAACGCAGGAAGAAATAGGAATACACGCCGTAAGATGCGGAGATATAGTCGGAGATCATACAATTTATTTTGCAGGTCTGGGAGAAAGAATTGAAATAACGCACAGAGCTCATTCCAGAGAAAACCTTGCATCAGGAGCCGTAAAGGCAAGCAAATGGCTCGAGGATAAAAAACCCGGTTTGTATGATATGTTAGATGTTTTAGGCCTTAAATAATAATAACAGCAACAGGAGATTGCGAATGGAAATCAAGTACAACGATAAGTTAAAAAAATTACCGCCGTATCTTTTTATTGAAATAGACAGAAAGAAAAAAGAGGCTATAGCAAGAGGAGCTGATATTATCGCTTTCGGAGTCGGCGATCCTGATATGCCTACGCCGGACCACATAATAAAAGCCGGTCAAAAAGCGCTTGAAAAATCAGCAAACCACCAGTATCCTTTCGGCGCTGGAATGATTTCTTTCAGAAAAGCCGTTTCAGAATGGTATAAGTCAAGATTTAACGTTGAAGTTAACGCCGATAATGAAATATGCGCTTTGATAGGCTCAAAAGAAGGAATAGGCCATATGCATTTGGGATTTATAAACCCCGGCGATGTTGTTTTGATACCTGAACCTGGTTATCCTGTTTACAATACAGGCACAATATTTACAGACGGCGTTCCTTATTTCATGCCTTTACTTGAAAAAAACAAATTTCTTCCGGATTTGGACGCTATACCGCAGGATATTCTTAAAAAAGCAAAAATAATATTTATAAATTATCCTAATAATCCGACCTCGGCGACAGCTCCGAGAGAATTTCTTGTAAAATTAGTTGAATTTGCGAAAAAAAACAACATAATCGTAGCTTATGATAACGCGTATTCTGAAATGTATTATGAAGAAAAACCTTTGAGTTTTCTTGAAATACCCGGAGCAAAAGAAGTCGGGGTTGAATTTCATTCTCTTTCAAAAACATACAACATGACCGGATGGAGAATAGGCTGGGTATGCGGAAACAAGGAAGTTGTCGCAGGCATAGCAAAAGTAAAAGACAACTACGATTCGGGAGCTTTTCAGGCTGTTCAGGAAGCAGGAATATGCGCGCTTACTTCTTCTCAGCAGTGTGTTGAAGAAATGAGAAAGCTTTATAAAGAAAGAAGAGATCTTCTTTGTGAAGGATTGACAAAACTCGGCTGGCAGATTACAAAACCTAAAGCAACTTTTTATGTATGGGCAAAAATACCTAACGGTTACACTTCAGCCCAGACGGTCGGAAAACTTCTTGATGAATGCGCAATAGTATGCACGCCCGGCAACGGCATGGGCGCATCAGGCGAAGGATATGTCAGATTTGCTCTTACGGTTTCAATCGAAAGAACAAAAGAAGCACTGGAAAGAATAGCAAAGTTAAAATGGTAAAAATATTTGTAAACTTATACAAAACCACGGCTTTATATTTAATTATTAAAGCCGTGGTTTTATTTAAAAAATGAAAATAAAACCTGCAGATTCAAAACAGCCGTTTAAAAAAATATTACTTGCTTTCGGAAGCAATATAGGATACAGACGCAGAAACATAGAAAAAGCAATTGCCGAACTTGAACAGAGAGGAATCTCCAAAATAAGACTGTCTTCCTATTATAAAACTTCCCCCGTAGGTCCTAAACAAAAACAATTTCTCAACGCAGCCGGAATATTCAAAACAAACCTGACTGCCGATGAACTGCTTACAACAGTAAAAGATATTGAAAAAATGCTTGGACGAAAAAAAACTTTAAGATGGGGGCCGCGGATTATCGATATAGATATACTTTTTTATTCAAATATAATCATTAAAAATCAAAAGCTGATTATACCGCACAAAGAAATTCAAAACAGGCTTTTTGTATTGTATCCCCTTAACGAAATAGCTTCAGGATTTATACATCCTGTTGAAAAAAAACAAATAAAAACTCTGTTAAAAAATGCTTTAACAGAGTTTTCCGATAAGGTTAAAATTCTAAAATAATTATCTGATTACTGCAATTTTCTTAATCAATTTGTCGGATTCGGTTCTAATCATAAGAAAATATACGCCCTGAGCAACATCGTTACCTGAATTATTCTTACAATCCCATTCAAACAGCCTGCTGCCGCTGCCCATAAGTTTTGTGTCGTTTATCGAATATTTCTTAATAAGTTGTCCGGAAACAGTAAAAAACTGTATGCTTAAACTTTGCTGATCTGGTAAATTTATTAATGACAGTTTTGAATTTCTGACCGGATTAGGATAATAAACAACATTTGCCAAATCCGTAAATACTTTCGATTTTACTCCGGGGAAATATGTAAAACCTTTTTTTGAACTTACATCCGTTGTTTCATAAACAGCTTCCGGTTCATACGACAAACTTGTTTTCATAGTTGAAATATTGGGTATAAGATACCCGTAATTTTGAAGCATCGCCTGCATAGTTAAAAGTGCTCCCGTTCCAGTAAATCTTTTATTGGAAGAGCCTGTCATCTGTTCTGTTTCAGAAACGGCAGGATTATTATTTTCTTTTGTAATATTTCCGACCGTTGTATAAGTTTGACTGGTCTGAGTTAAATTATAGTTAAGTTTTATTATTAAGTTTGCATTAGCGGCTGAAAGCAAACCCATGGATGAATTCGAAATGCCAAGCACACTGCCGTTCTGATAATCGGCATATACAGTTCCCATCGTACCGGCATCATAAGCGCCCTGCACAGTAGGCACAAAATATTTTTGCAATTTTATTTTTTCAGTTTCACTTGACAATTTTTCTTTTAATGCCGTTCTGGTAGTGCCGGACTGGTATTTCATTATTTTATTGACAAATGAAAGACCCGTATCAGATAATGAATCGACAAACGTGCCGTAATCTGAAATTGTGAAATACATAACAGATGCGCTGTCTGATATCTCGAAAATTTCTATTCCGGAATTTATTCTTACACCGGAAGAATTAGTGTAATAACTCCTGCTGTCGGGAGATAATGTATTTGAATCCTGAAATGTTGAAACTGTATCCGCTCTGAAATAATCGGTTGTAGAACCGGAATAGGCTGCGCTGTTTGCCAAAGGATATGATGTCCAGTCCCATGTTCCGGCGCCTGCCTCCTCAAGAGCAACTAAATAATGCGTTCTGTCATTGTTATTTTTTTTAGGATTTTGAGGGTCATAAAAGTCAAATCTTGATTCGTCAACATGATATATCAAAAGACCTCTTTTTGCATTTTGTTCCGGCAATGCGTAGTCGAATCCGACTGCCTGCCTGTTTTCAACAAGAAAATACTCATATGAACTGAAATTAGGACTAGTAAGTATATAAAAGCCGTCAGAAGAGGATGCAGACGTCGCTATTGCGTTAATCCCGCCGGCAGGCGTTTTAGGACTGTTCCATCCCAGAATATATTTTATCCATGCGCTTGGATGCGCAGGCATATTTCCGTCCGGGCCGTTCCATGTATTCCAAACTCCGCCGGCCATAAGACAAAAACCGCCCAATCCGGCGCTTGTATAGGTATAATCATATAAATCAGGAACTCCGAAAAAATGCATTGATTCGTGACATATAACGCCTATTACTGTTATGCCGTGCGTTGCAGGAAATGAATCGTAACCTCTTCTTGCAGGAACAGTATGATATCTTGAAAATGTAATGCCGTCTATCTTCGTATCGGGAATAAATCCCATATGAGACCATATGCCCGCATTTGATGCATATTCCGCTCCGCCTCCGGCATGCACTACCGTAAAATTATCGGGAACATCGCTATCAGGCCAAACTTCTTTAAAATTAAAGCCTGCAAGTTTTAGTTTTGCAAGAGCTTCAGTTATCATATCCTGCACGTGTTCCATGTTATTCTGATAATAATAAACATAATTATTATCAAGCGTAACTATGGGAGTTATAACCGAATGCATATTTATTTTACCGTATGATACTTCATTGAAAAAATCATATACCGACCCTTTAGCTCCGTCAAGACTGTAACCTGCCTGATTAAAAAGATTGTTATAGGAACTTCTTATGTCTGTCTCTGTTAAATTTTTAAAAGGAGTGTATGTTGAAAATTTGACATCTTTAAACTGTACAAGCAAAACAAGATTCGTTTTTGTTTGAACGCTCGTCAAAGAAGGCGCTTTTATAAAATTTGAATTTGACTGCCCCGAAGATGCTGCAGAAAAACGACTGCTCATTATCTTGTTATATAATGCTCCTGCTTTTTGCCTTGCGCTGTTTAACTTTTTTTCGTCTTTTAATGATTTTGCAAAAACAGCCGGTGAATTTTTACCGACTATATATTCTGACGTCTCCAGACTTCCGTCTCCGGTCTGCCTGGCATAAGTCCAGTATTTTGTTTTATCGTCTTTGACTATGGTATAACCGGAATCATCCTCATTCCAGCTGTAAAATTCATCACCCTTAAGAAATATTTTAATTTTTGAACCGTCGGGCTGGCTTATTTCAGCTGATTTTGGATTTGCCATAACGGCAAGCGAAACCGAGTAAAAAGAAACAACGCAACAAACAGCGGATAAAAAAACTTTCATTATTTTATTCATGATATTTACCGTTTAAAACTTAATTAAAATAGAGAACATATGCGTAGTTCCCACATCGCCTTTCGGAAGCCATGCATAATCAACCGATAAAAAATCAAAATTCAAACCAAGACCGGCAGTAAGGTTGGAAATAAATTCAGTTGTATCGTCAACCTCATTTTTTACCAACGGAAATCTGTATCCGATTCTGAATCTCAAATTTTCAAATTTAGTTTCTGCAGCCAATTTCAAATCATTTATATCGTCATTGAAATAACTGTCAAATTGGGCTACAACTGATGAATTTTCTGAAACATTTCCGGTTACGGCTAAATAAAAATCGGTAGGCAGATCAAATCCGTTAACTTTGGAACCGAAATTATTTACGCCGGACCCGATATAAAAGGTGTCGCTTATAAGATATAATCCGCTCAATGACCCTGCATACCCGCTGTAAGAAACATCGTCTATTTTCTGCTGAAGATATTTAGCTGAAACTCCGGCTGAAAAAAAATCATTGAATTTCAATCCGTAAGAAAGTGTCACAACTTTATCATTTGCTCCGAAAGTACCCTGTTCAATTCCGGTTTCGGACATTCTTGTAAGGGTTCCCATATCAAAATAGACAACCGAAACGCCTATTCCGGAATTTTTGTTTACCGGAACATTAAAACATGCTGCGCTATAGCCTGTATTCTCAATGTGAACGGCATGCGTAAAAACAAGCATATACGGTGCAAACGGTATAACAGCCGGATTTGAAGTTACAGATGAAAGATTGGCAATATTTGTATTTGAAAGCGCGGCATCCGAGGCATTCATCGGAATCGTAAGGATTTGAAAAGCGGTGCTGCCGATACCATTTCCAGCACTGATATCAGGACAAATTAAAAAAAACAACAAAAGAAGCGATAAGATTTTTATTTTCATGTTTTGTTGTATTTCTGATTTTTTTACTTTTTTAGTATACATTAAAAACTTAAGTTTTGCAATCATATATTTAGTACTGCATACTTTTCAGAACATCATGAGCCAGTTTCAGCGCATCTCTGCCGTTTTCTCCCGTTATCATAGGAGTCTTATTATCTTTTATGCACGATAAAAAATGATCCAATTCATAAAAAAGCTGTTCTTTGTTTCCGACTTCAAGATTTTTTATTTCTATATCAGTCATGGACTGTAATCCCACGGCATCGTTTTTACGGGCATAAACGGCGGCTGTTTTAGCTGCATAATCAATATTTATAAAAGAATCCTTTTGGAAAATCATCATTTTTCTGTTTTTTTCGAATGAAACGCGATTTATCGAAATATCGGCGATGCACCCGTTTTCAAATCTTATCCTTGCTTTGGCCCTGTCTTCATGTTCTGAAAAAACTTTTGCTCCGTAAGATTCTACCGATAAAACCTTTGATTTAACTATTGTCAAAATAACGTCTAAATCATGTATCATTAAATCCAAAACAACGCCTATATGTTTCATTCTTGGATCGTAAGGACCGACTCTTACGGCTTCTATAAATTTCGGATCTTTAATGTAAGGCGCGGCTGCGGTAAAAGCAGGATTGAATCTTTCAATATGCCCTACCTGAAGAATAAGTTTTTTTTCTTTTGCGATATTTATAAGTTCATCGGCATGTTCAACATTGATCGTAATAGGTTTTTCAACCAGACAGTGAACGCCTGCATTAAGAAGTTTTTTTGCGACATCATAATGATAAGGAGTGGGCACTGCTATTACAACGGCATTTACTTTGCCTATGATGTCATCCACCGAAGAAAAATAAACGCTTTTGCATGCAGCAGCAATTTGTTTGCCTCTTTCTTGGCTTGCGTCAACAACGCCTATAAAATTTGAATTTTCATGCTGCGATAATATTCTTGCATGGTGCTGTCCCAAAGAACCTACGCCTATAACAGCCGTATTTATTTTATTCATCTTATTTTTTAAAACCCTTTATAATATTGATCATGGATTTTATTTCTTTGTCGGAAAGAGCCGGATGAACAGGCAGCGATAAT
>Ga0302240_1002965_pt1 | contig 10411 bp, 6 predicted proteins | sample AAG_UR_His_MG_FD_193538 | JGI IMG/M metagenome (GOLD analysis project Ga0302240, IMG submission 193538) | Enriched activated sludge microbial communities from anaerobic digester in WTTP, New Holstein, Wisconsin, United States - AAG_UR_His | ecosystem: Engineered > Bioreactor > Anaerobic >... | reverse complement strand
ATTCTTTTTTGGCGAGATCTTTTATAACAGCGGGTAAAAGTAACTCTTCTAAAGTAGGTATTCTTTTGGGAATCACTCTGATAACAAGAGAATTCCCTTTGTTTTGCCTGAATATATTGGCTCTAAACCTTGATAGGCCGGGAACATCAACACTAAAATCTAATTCTACTGGAACTTCTCCATAAAATTGTGCTTTCTGAAAATTTGTAGTTAAACGTTTTATTATTTCATCCACTTCGTCAGGATTAAGAGGACTATATTCTGTCTTTTCCAGAACCCCATGTATTCTCATCATAGGTACCTCACCGGCAGAAACATGTAAATCAGAAGCACCTAATTCCAGAGCATCAGTAAAAAATTTTAATTCTTTTAAAAAGTCCATCTTTTTATCTCTCTCCCGAAAATCGTTGAGGGTTAAAGGTTGAGAATTATTAACCCTGAACTCTCAACTCTATAATAATCAGACACTAAAAATTTCTATGCATTTAAATTCTATACACTAAAAATGATTCCTTTCGTAAAGTAAAAAATTGACTCCTATTGCTTATAAAATCTGTATATGATATAATTATATTAATTTCTCTCTATTAAGTAAGGAGTAAACAGTGAGGAGTGAAAGCAATCTATTTACTGTTTATGCTATTGGAGGTAATTTTATATGCTCAAATTATTATTACTAAGTATGCCAGGACCTGCAGAATGGATTATAATATTAGTTATAGCCCTGATAATTTTTGGCCCCGGTAAACTCCCTGACGTGGGTAGAGGTATAGGCAGGGCAATACGTGAATTTAGAAAAGCCTCTAACGGAATAAACGATGAAATAAATACTGCTATTGAAGATAAAAAATCCTGATGTGAATAAGACAACCAGGTTGGTTGTCCTGAACTTCTCTAAATTATCCCCTTTTATAGTATTAGCTTTTCAATAATATTTGCTATAACTCCCGGATAACCCCATAAAACTTATTATTCAATAGCTATTAATAAATGAAAATAACAAAAACTTATTGTAAGTTTTTTGAATTTAATTTATAATGAAACTATATTTTTGAAATTTCATTTATCGTGTATTTCATAACTTAGTACCGCTCCAGGTAAAAAAGTATTCAAAAAATTTTAAATATAGTAAGCCTTTAGTTAGAAACTACAAGGAAAATCAAAATGAATTCTCCAATTACTGAGTTAATATGTAATCATATACTGGATAAAATAAGTGATTTTCTGATACTTACCAGTCTGGAAGGTAATATAAAATTATTAAACAAACCTCTTTTGAATGCTCTAAAATGCAAAAAAGAAGATTTAATAGATAAACCTGTCAGTATTATATTTGCTACTGATGAACTTTTCCAGACCATGAAATTTGACAAACCCCAGTTAATAACACTTAATTATAACAATAAAAAAATCCCCATTCAACTTTCTTCAACTGTAATATTTGATGCAGAAGATACAGCAACCGATATACTGATAATTGCCAGAGATTTGAGGGAGACATCTAAACTTGCCTCAGATATAGAACTGCTCAAGAAAAATATCAGAAAAAGTGAAGAAGAAACTACAACAAAAATTTCACTTTTATCAGATGCACTTGCCAGTGTAGGAGAAAGTGTTTTTATTACAGATATATACCAGAGGATAATATACTGTAATAAAAGGGGAATGGAGACTTTTAATTATGATTGGAATGAATTCATAGGAAAAGAGGCAGAGATTCTTTATAAAACAAATGATAAAGAAAGTTTCAGAGGAAGTTGGAGAGGTGAGGTTATAGCTATGAGGAAAGGAAAAGAAAAATTTCCAGCCCTTCTTACTACTTCCTCAGTAAAAAACAAGGTTGGAAAAGAAATCGGGTTTGTGGGAGTTTTTCAGGATATAACTGAGTTAAAAAAACTGGTAGATGAACTGGAAAAGGCAAGTGTTGATTTAGAAAAAAGGGTAATTCTAAGAACGGAGGAATTAGAAAAATCCAGAAATCTGTGGGAAAAAACCTTTAATTCAATAGAAGATCTGGTTTCAATCCATGATAGAGAAGATAAAATAATCAGAGTTAATAAAGCGGCAGCAAAAAAATTAAATGCCACTCCATCAGAACTGGAGGGAAAAGATTGCTGTTCTTTATTTATGGATGAAAATCTCTCAAGAAATGAATGTCCCTGCCATGAGGTTTTAAAGACTCAAAAAACCGTTCAAAAAGAGATTAACAGTAAAAAATTAGATGGAACATTTACTTTCTCAGTTTCTCCAATTTTCAATGAAAGAGAAGAACTTGAGGGACTTGTCCATATTGTAACAGATATCACAAAAAGAAAACATCTGGAAGAACAATTATTACATTCAACAAAAATGGCGGCTATTGGAACTCTGGCTGCAGGCATTACTCACGAAGTTAATAATCCTCTGACCATTATTATGGGTTACTGTCATATACTCTTAAATAATCCTTTGTACACAGGTGAAATTAGAAACCAGCTTACTAAAATATATGAGCAGGTTAACAGAGCAAAAAAAATTATATATAATCTCTCTGTCTTCGCAAGAAGCCATAAGTCAGAGAAGCGATATATAGACCTTATAGATTTAATGGAAAAAACTCTTGAATTAAGAAGTTATGACTTACAGAGAAAAAATATATCAATTTACAGAGAATTTCAAAACAATTTACCCTGTGTATATGTTGATGGAAACCAAATTCAACAGGTCTTTTTTAACCTTATTAATAATACTATTGATGCTATATTAAGTGTCAAAAATCAGGGAAAAATAACAATAAAGATTATGCAGGCCCAGGACAAAATCAGAACTGTATTTGCAGATGATGGATGCGGAATTAATCCTGAAGATATTCCAAAAATCTTTGATCCCTTCTATACAACAAAAGAGATTGGTAAAGGAACGGGGCTCGGATTAAGTATTTCCTATGGAATCATCAAAGATCATAATGGTAATATAAATGTTCAGAGTCAGCCCGGAGAAGGCACCAGTTTTATAATAGAATTACCTGTGGCGTCTATAATACCTTTCTTTACATCCCAGAAGGAAGAAAAAACAGAAGATTCTCCTGAAACAACGACATGTAGATCCAAAGCTAATATCCTCATAGTAGATGATGAAGAATTAATAGCTGAAATATTAATTTCATCACTCAAAAAATACGGATTTAACGTAGAGAGTTCTTTAGATGGCCATAAAGCATTGGAGATGATAAAAGGGATAGATTTTGATCTGATTATTTCAGATTATAGAATGCCTGATTTGAGTGGTGAAAAACTCTATGAAGACTTACTTGAACATAAAGCTGAACTTGCAAAAAAACTAATTTATATTACAGGAGACACCACTGATGAAAGTATCCTCTCTTTCGTACAGAAAAGAAATATAAAGCTCCTCCATAAACCTTTTGATATAAATAAACTGATAGAAACTATTAATGAATTGCTAAATGAGTGAAAGGTGAAAAGTGAAAAGTAATGAGTTAAATATTCATCACCCATCACGCATCACCTCTCACGTCTCACCTCTCACGCCTCACGCAACCTGCTTCCAGTTCGTTAAAGCTTTAACTAAAAGGGTAGAACACATCTTTTTTCTATACTCTTTAGAAGATCTGAGATCAGTAATGGGTTCTGCCTCTTTTTCTATTATATTTCCCGCTTCTTTTATAACTTCTGAAGAAAGTTCTTTTCCTCTGAGATAGAGAGATGTTTCTACTGCCATTATTACAGTCGGTCCAACAGCTCCAAGAGCTATTTTTACATCTTCCATAGAACCGTTTTTCTTTTTACCGGCTAAAGCAAGAGAAATCTTTGATATAGCGAGAGCCTTTCTCTGACCAAGACGCAGATAAGTGCCATAGTCTCTCTTTTCCGCTGGTATTCTGATTTCCTTTATTATTTCCACAGGATTACGAATGGTCTTACCCGGTCCTGTAAAGAAATCTTCTATTTTAACCCATCTCTCTCCCTTACTATTTACAAGGTGTAATTCTGCACCATAAACATATAAAGGCGGTATTGAATCAGCGGCAGGAGAAGCATTACCTATATTACCTCCTATGGTGGCACGATTTCTGATCTGAGGGGAACCCACACCATGACAGGCATCTGTTAATGAAGGAAAAAGCAATCTCAGTTCAGGATGTTTTTCTATCTCTCCATGAGTAACAAGAGAACCGATACGAACATAATCCTGTTCAAAATGTATGCTCCTTAATTCTTGTAAGCCACTTATATCCAGAACAGTAAAGGGAGGAATTAATAAATCATCTTTAATCTTTATCAACAGATCAGTTCCTCCTGCTAGAAAATAAGGATTGGTCATTCCTTTTTCTGCCAGATCAAATAAATGCTCCAAACTTCTAATTCTTATCACAGAAAATCTTCTCACTCTCATCCTCCTCCTTATTACCTCTCTTTTGCTGCTTTCTCTATAGCAGAAACTATTTTTGAATATCCGGTACAGCGACAAAGATTACCGGAAATTCCCCATTTTATCTCTTCTTCCGAAGGATGGGGATTTTCATCCAGAAGAGCTTTTGCAGACATAATCATTCCCGGTATACAAAAACCGCACTGTACTGCTCCTTCTTCTATAAAGGCTTTCTGTATTGGATGTATCTCTTCGCCTTTACCAAGACCTTCTATAGTTATGATTTCCGCTTCTTCAAGTTGAGAGGCAATAACCAGACATGCATTTACAGCTTTTCCATTGAGTAGTACTGTACAGCTACCACATTCACCTTTTCCACAACCTTCTTTTGTCCCTGTAAGTTTGAGAATATTTCTCAATATTTCCAGTAAAGTCATGGAAGGATCTAATTTAATATGTTTTTTCTCACCATTCACAGTAAAATTAAGATTTATCAGGTCTGACATATATACTCCTTTCTGATCACTGAAGACACGAATTAAAGAATTTCACGGATTTTCATCTTCCTAATAATCTGTGTAGTCTGCTTAATCCGTGATCATTTTTCACTCTTCACTTCTTCTCACCTATCACTGAAAATAATCTCTCCGGTGTAACCGGTAATTCTTTCATCCTCACTCCTGTAGCATGAAACACTGCATTTACTATAGCAGGTGCAACACCTATAATAGGAAGTTCTCCAAATCCTTTTGCTCCATAGGGTCCATCTGGATAGATATGTTCAACTATAATTGGATCTATTACGGCAGTATCAACAGATGTGGGAATAATATAGGTCGAAAAATTGGGGTTTATCATTTTTCCGGATTTATCATACAGCAGATTTTCTATTAAAGCATAGCCTATTCCCTGTACTACTCCTCCCTGAATCTGTCCTTCCACCAGGGCAGGATTTATAGCTTTGCCAAGATCATGAGCAGCTGTTACCTTTAAAACTGTCACTATCCCTGTAGTCATATCCACTTCTACTTCTGCAACATTTGTCGAATAGACATAAGTAAAATAACACCAGCCCTGACCTGTTTCTTCATCAAAGGTTGTATATGGTGCAACAAACCATCCCTGTGTTGCAAGATGAACATCTCTTTTATATGCTTCTTCTATAACTGATTTAAATGTTAATTTAACAGAAGGATTCTGTTTAAAATATACCTCATCATTATCCCATACCAGAACCTCCCGGGGTATTTTAAGCATCTCTTCTGCCACTTTTCCAAGTCTTTCTTTCAACTGTCTACAGGCATCTCTTATAGCATTTCCAGACATCACAGTAGCTCTGGAAGCCACAGTGGGTCCACTATCAGGAACTCTCGTACTATCTACAGGAACTATATATATATCTTCATATTTTACACCAAGGGCATCTGCAGTAATCTGAGAAAGAACTGTTCTCATACCCTGTCCCATTTCCGTAGTTCCCACTGCAACATTTACTGAACTATCTCTGTTTATTTCCACATAGGCTCCTGATCTTTCGTACTTTCTTCCTCCTGCTCCCAGAGAAACTCCGTAAAAACAAGAGGAAACTCCAATTCCTCTCCTTTTATCACCTTTATCCTGTTCATATATAGATCTCTTTTGCTGCCATTCAGATTTGTCTACTGATTTTTCTATGGTTTCCAGAAGTCCTACACTTGTTTCCAGTTTCTGTCCCGTAGATGTTTCATCTCCCACGTTTACAGCATTAATTCTTCTTATCTCTGCAGGATCAATTTGAAGTTTGTCTGCCAGAATATCCATCTGACTTTCATGGGCAAAAATCACCTGTGGTTGTCCAAAACCTCTAAAAGCTCCGCAGTGAACCCTGTTTGTTGCCACTACATGGGAATCAACCCTGACATTCTCACACCTGTAAGGACCGGTAGCATGAATGAGGCCTCTCCACATAACAATAGGGCTCAAGGTAGAATAGGCTCCGCCGTCCAGGTAATAGGTTACTTCTATTGCCGTCAGAGTGCCATCTTTTCTGGCTCCTGTTTTATATTTTATAAGACTGGGATGGCGTTTAGAAGAAGTAAAAAAATCTTCTTCTCTTGTAAGAACCAGTTTTACCGGTCTACCTGTAAGATAAGCTAAAAGAGCAGCATTCCCGGCATAGAGTGAAGGTATATCTTCCTTACCTCCAAAACCTCCTCCTGTAACAGTCTGAACTATTCTTACCTTATTCAGGGGGATATTCAAAATATTTGCCACTCCCTCCTGAACATAAAAAGGACACTGCATAGAACCATAGACTGTTATTCCACCTTCATAGGCCGGAACTGCAAGCATACCATTGGTTTCCAGATAAGAATGTTCCTGATGAGGTGTTCTGTATTCATTTTCTATAATAATATCAGCTTCAGAAAAACCTCTTGCCACATCTCCTTTTCGTATTTTATAGGATTTATGAATATTTCCGTGAGGGTGAATCTTAGGAGCCTTCTCTTTTATACTCTCTTCTATGGATAAAACAGTTTCCAGTGGTTTATATTGAATATGGACAAGTTTTACTGCTTCTTCTGCCGCCTCAATCGTTTCTGCCGCAACATAGGCTACAGGTTCACCATAATATCTTACCACATCCTCTGCCAGAAAGGGCATGTCTTTTCTCACAATGGGAACAAGATTTTCTCCAGGTATATCTTTTGATGTAACAATTTTAACAACACCTTTCACACGCTCTGCTTTCGAAATATCAATAGATATTATTTTTCCATAAGTTTCTTTACTATATACACCTTTTGCAATTAACATATTGTCAAAATGCATGTCATCAACATACTGTGCCAGACCCAGCACTTTATCCAGAGCATCTTTTCTTTCCACACTTTTTCCTACAACACTCATAAAATACCTCCTTATTAAGTGGTGAGAGGTGATGCGTGATGCGTAACTTTAATTCTCATATCTCACGTCTTTTCACTTCTCACTTTTTTATTCCCCAAAAAGATCTGATTACACTCCACATATGATTAAAATATTCTACTGCCACAGAATCTTTACCTCTTTTCATACTCTTCTACCGTATCAAAATCCATAAATATTCCCGGATCATCTACGTTCCAGGTCATCACTTCTCCTGTATTAGCACGGACTACAGAACGTGCTCCTTCTTCATAAGGGGTATCCAGAAGGGATTGAAAAAATCTCCGGGGAAATATTACAGGATGGCCTCTTCTACATTTATAAACAGGTAAATGTATTAAATCTATTTTTTTAAATCCTTCTTTTACAAGTTTAACATAAGTAGATAATTTTACAAGTGGTAAATCTACGAGAGTTACCATAATAGCTTTCACTTCTGAAGGTATACTTGTGATAGCCAGTTGAAGAGATGAAAGTTGGCCTCTTTTCGGATCAGGATTAATAAGTATTCTTTCTTTTTTCAGAGGTAAATATTCTTTTATCATATCGGCATAATATCCTAAAACTACATAAACGTGTTTAATATCAGCAAGAAATAAATTTTCACATATAATTTCAAGAAAAGTTCTACCTTCAATTTTTAGAAGGGCCTTGGGAAAACCACCCATTCTTTTACCTTCTCCTGCTGAAAGTATTACGCCTGAAAGCATTTTCCCACCTCCGTGAAGAGTGAGAAGTGAGACGTGAAACGTGAAACGTGAAAGGATAATGTAATACTACTTAAAGTACATATACCCTTTTTTTCACTTTTCACTTCTCACTTTTCACTTCTCTTCACTCCTCATTCTTCACTTCTCACTTTTCACCTGAATCAATCTTCCTTCAATGCCGCAGTTTCTTCAGATGTACGCTCTCTCATAGAAAGAGCACCGGCAAAACACTTCTGAACACAGATACTGCAACCAATACACTTCTCAGGATCAGTCTTTGGATGTTTTTCTTCATCCAGACTGATGGCAAGATAGGGACAGCGGGTACAGTTTCCACAGCTTACACAGAGGTCTTTATCTACTGTGGAAATCTTTTTAACAGGAGATAGAGACATAAAATCTGTAACAGGCTGAGGAGTGGCAATTCCTATAAGTTCCTGGATAGACTTTATGTTTCTTTCTGCCATTAAATGACTGAGGCCCTGACAGAGTTCATCAATAATACCATAACCATGTTTTGTAACTATGGTACAGAACTGAACTGTTTTGACGCCAAGGGCCAGGAAATCTGCAGCTGCCTTATAATTCATAGGGCCACCGTTACCTGATATGGTAACTCCCATATTACAGACATTTGCAAGATTTAAATTACTTATAGGTGTTACTCCATACCCACTCATACCAACTATAATACCTTCTTCCCATTCTTTCTTTTCCCCTTTTCTGAAATTTAATGTAGGAAAGGTATTTGCAAGGGTTATACCTGCTTTTTTATTGGGATATTTCTCAAAAACCTGTTTTATAGCCTTTACTATAACAGCAATAGATGTGACTGCACCGGTAAGTTTAAAAAGTTTTGGTATTTCAGGATCACTTATCTCCATAACCCAGTCTATTATTTTAGCAGTAAGAGCAGGATTCTGTGAAACTATATCACCTTCTGTGCCATCTCCTCCCTGAGGGCAGGACAGGCTGTATTCTATAGCCATAACACCTGCTGCTTCAAGTTTCTTCGTATTACTCTGCCAGCCCTTTTTATCTGCTTCATCATTGCCTGTTACAGGTCCACCTGTAGATGCAATAGTAAGTCTATCAGGAAATTCACGGACAAGACGCTTCACCTCTTCACATACCCTGGTAAGAGAATGACCTGATACATTATCACAATTACCATAGGTGTATGTATCAAAAACGTGCATATATTCACCGGGAATATGAATTGGCACTCCATCAAAAGCTGTCTTCATAATCCCTCCTGCCCATCCTGCTTCATAAGCTTTTTTCATCTGTTCATAACCATCGGAAGGGGGAGCAGCAGACAGAAGAAAAGGAGATCGAATTTTTCTACCAAAAAAGTCTGTTTCAAGTGATACAGGAGTCCAATTATAACCGGAAATTGCCTTTATACTTTTAGTCTTTTTCTCAAAAGTTGGTTTTTCTTTACCTGAGAGGAAAGCATCGATTTCAAAAGCCGCATTTTTACCTGCAGCTACTGCTTCGACCACAGTAGTTGGCCCACAATCACAATCACCTGCAAAAAATACATGTTCTTTCTCAGAACGATGCAGGTCTGCTCTATTACCAATAGCTATTATAACATGATCTATACCGTCTCTTTTCTGTTCGGTTCCAGGAACTTCTTTAATATCTCTGAGATTAAATTTTACATCCTGTGGGAGGGTTACCTTTATAGTATTGATACCTGAGATCTTACCATTACCTCTTATAGCCGTGATCTTTATACGACCATTAATTTCTATACCATATTTTAAAAGTTCCTCCATTTCTTTAGGGTCAAGAGGCATTTCACCTATTTTTTCAAGGGTAAACATCTCTACAGTAGAGGCTCCAAATACTTTTGCACTTACAGCACAGTCAGTAGCAGTGGCACCTCCACCGATTACAACAACATGACCTTTAAGATTATAGGAGGCAGGAGAATTCAAATAATCTGTTCCCATAATTGCCTTCTCTTCTCCAGGGATACCAGGGCTAAGGGGAATAGGAAGACCTGTAGTTACAAGAATAGCATCATATCCCAATAATTTATTATAATCATCAAGTCTGGCATTCAATTGAAGGTGAATATCCCCCAGGGAAAGTATAAAGTCAATATCACTTTTAAGAACATCTTCTGGAAGACGATAAGATGGAATCCATCTGCAGGCACCTCCGGGTTTATCCTCTTTTTCAAATATATCAATTTTATAGCCTTTACGGGCAAGAAATGCAGCAGCACCAAGACCTGCCGGGCCGGAACCAATTATGGCAATTTTCTTACCCTCAGGGCTTACAGGTTCCAACTCAGGCATAACGCCTAAAGATTTTGCTTTCTGAATAATAGTAGCCTGAATAGCCGGAATATTAATGGGAGTATGAAGACCTGCATGAACACATCCGCTTTTACAATGTCTATCAGGACA
>Ga0302240_1002946_pt1 | contig 10465 bp, 7 predicted proteins | sample AAG_UR_His_MG_FD_193538 | JGI IMG/M metagenome (GOLD analysis project Ga0302240, IMG submission 193538) | Enriched activated sludge microbial communities from anaerobic digester in WTTP, New Holstein, Wisconsin, United States - AAG_UR_His | ecosystem: Engineered > Bioreactor > Anaerobic >... | reverse complement strand
ATAGGTCTTCCCAGCGAAGTTCCGGAAGATATCAAAGCAATTACTGAACTTATAAAAAAAATAAAACAGCAGGCAAAAGGTTTAAATTTTAATGTAACGGTTTCTCCGTTTGTGCCGAAAGCACAGACTTCTTTTCAATGGGTTCCGATGTTTTCGGAAAGCTATATGAAAGAAACGATAAAAAAACTTAAAAGTGAAAGAGCCGCAACAATCAAAGCCCATGATTATTCGGCAAGCATAGTAGAGGCTGTTCTTGCGCGCGGAGACAGAAGGCTTTCACGAGTGATTTATCTTGCATGGGAAAAAGGTTTAAGATTTGACCAATGGTCGGATAAATTTAATTTTGAAACTTGGAAAGATTGTCTGAAACAATGCGGGCTTGATCTTGATTTTTATGTTTACAGGCAGAGAGAAAAAGATGAAATTATGCCTTGGCAGCATATAGAACTCGGAGTGAAAAAAGAACAATTATATGAGGATTATCTTGCCGGCATATCCGAAACTGCAGATTTAAAAGATGATAATTCGTCTGCTGATGTTTCGATGCCGAAGAATACAGTAAGCGTTAAAACGCAGAATACGCAGAGCGTTTTCAGGGCACTTTTAAAATTTTCAAGAAACGGAGCCGTCAAATATCTTTCGCATCTTGAGCAAATAGACTTTTTGAGAAGAGCAGTCAAAAGAGCGGCTCTTCCTGTTTCTTACACGGCGGGATTCAGCCCTCAGATAAAAATGTCTTTCGGTCCGGCAATTTCCGTAGGTTATGAAAGCGATTGCGAATACGCCGATTTATATTTTACAGATAAAGTTAATTTAGATATAATTAAGTGCGCTGTTGCCGGTCAGCTTCCGGACGGTTATAAAATAGATGAAGTCAAACAAATACCGTTGAAATTTCCGGCGGTTGATTCCGTTGTTAATTTGGCCGAATATGACGTAAGCGGTACGTTTATTGACGAGAAACGGATAAAGGAATGTCTTGCGCTTGAAACTATGCCCGTTGTTAAGATGAAAAAAGGAAAGGAAACGACGGTTGACGCAAGGCCTCTTATATACTCTATGGAAAAGATCGAAGACGGCGGATTGAAAATACTTCTCAGATTCGGTCAAAGTAAAAATTTAAAATTAAGCACGCTGCTGCAGAATGTTTTGGATTTAAGCGAAGACGATATTAAAAATTTAAACGTTAAAAGAAAAAAACTCTGCGTGGAAAAAAATGAAATTATTTATGAAATTTAAGATTTTAACCGTTTTTGTTTTAATACTGTTATTTTCTTCAAAGATCGGTTTTTGCGAAGAGCGCGTTATACTTTTGTTAAGCGATAATATTCATTTCGGAGACAGTTTTGTAACGAAATACACCGATATGCTTCAAACTCTCATGGATGACAATTACGGTAAAGACGCCGTAAAACTTAAAAAGTTTTCAAAATTTGATTTTAATACGACGGAATGCCTTGAGTTTTTAAAATCGTTTACTTCCAGAAATTATCCGCCCAGAACAATTATTCTTACTGTCGGAGAGGCTAACCAGTATAATTTGCGCGGTTTTGCTTCGTATCTGGCCAAAAAAAACAAGATGGCTGCTAAAAAACAAAATAATAAATCCCTCAGAGAAATTAATGAGGATATAAGAAATATTTATGAACAGAAAATTTCGGTAAATGCAAACTCTCTTATAAAAGTTGCCGGCAAGCAAATGTTTTCATCAGGCAAACATAAATTTAAACCCAAAGTTATTCCTAATTTTTATGTTTTCGGAGATAATTTTAAAGAGGATCCAAATACAATAGGTTCCGTTTCCGCATATTCGTATGCATGGCAGCTGATAAGAGATAAAAAGTATTCGCAGGCAAAAGATTTCTTGTGGAATATAATAGCAAAAAAACCAAGCCACAGCATGTTTTATTATGCGCTGGGCTCCCTTTATCTGCTTGAACAAAAGTATAATTGCGAAGCGGAAGCATTGAAAGCCTTTGAGGAAGGAATTCTTGTAGATGTACGCAATCCGAGAAACATGTGTTATAAAGGACTTATTTATATGTTTATGTCTTACAAAGGAGAAATTTCAAATGACATTTTATATTTTGCCCGCGCAGTTTACGGGACCGCAGGAGATGTTTCGGAGGAGATAACTGCCATAAACGCATTAAACACTTCAAATTATGAAATTAAAAATAAAACTGTGATAGACTGGGCATTGAGCGATCTTGATAAAATAAGACAGCTTTATGCTTCAAATAATATTAATCTGGTTTTTGCAAGTTATCCGGATGAAACAAAAATAAACGAAGTAGTAAAGTCTCATATAGAAGAAAACAACAATAACGGAATATTATTTTTTCAAAATAAATTAGAGAGTACAGGGAATATGGATTACAGCCTGTATAATCTGTCTAAAAAAATGTTTTCATTTCTCAGAGACAGAAAAATTATAAAGTAGGCAAATCAATGGCAAAAGAAATAGTAGTTAACAGAACGCATGAAGAAACAAGAGTTGCGGTATTGGAAAATGACCGTCTCACCGATATTTTTATAGAACGCAGAGAATCCGAAAAAATATTAAATAATATTTATAAAGGCAAAGTGCAAAATATAGTTGCCGGACTTTCATCGGCATTTATTGACATAGGGTTCGGAAAGAGCGCGTATCTTTCAAAAGATGATGTTGTTGCGGCTAAAAACGAACATAATATCGAAAATATGCTCAAGGTCGGACAGGAAATAATGGTTCAGGTTTATAAAGAACCCATAAGTACAAAAGGACCTAAGGTTACAATGGAAATTTCATTGCCCGGCAGGCTTCTTGTTTATATGCCGTTCAGCAACAATATAGGAGTTTCAAAACAGATAGAAGAAAAAGAAGAATACGAAAGACTTAAAAATATTATAAAAAAACTAAAAACAGATTCGGATCTTGCCGGCGGGATTATCGTAAGAACGGAAGCCGAGGATGCGACTGAAAATGAGCTGGAAAGAGAAATAAAATATTTGTCAAGATTGTGGGCTTCGATAATAAACAGATTTAACAATGCAAAGATGGGGACTCCGATACATAAAGACTTGGGCGTTGTTTTTCAGACGGTCAGAGATCATTTTACGGAAGACGTTACGCTTATGCATATAGACGACCAAAAAGAACTTAGAGATGTTACTGAATTTGTTAAAACAGTTTCGCCTGAACTTGAAGAAAGAATAGTTATGTATGAAGGCAAACAGCCTATATTTAAAGCTTACGGTATAGAAGAAGAAATAAAAAGGCTCAGATCAAATAAGGCAAGGCTTCCGTCCGGCGGATATCTCATAATACAGGAAGCTGAATCTTTGTGCGCCATAGACGTTAACAGCGGTAAATTTACAGGCAAAAACAACACTCAGGAAGAAGTGGTCACTATGACCAATATCGAAGCTGCAAATGAAGTTGCAAGGCAGTTGAGGCTCAGAAATATCGGCGGAATAATAGTCATAGATTTTATAGACATGAAAAAAGAAAAGAACAGAAAGAAAGTTCTTGAAGAACTCAGAAACGCAACCAAAAACGATAAGGCAAAAATTAAAATATGGCCCATTACAAAACTTGGCCTCATAGAAATGACGAGGGAAAGAAAAAGAGAATCTCTTTTTTCTCTCTTGGGCGATAACTGCCCTACATGCCACGGGCTTGGTCTGGTTCTTTCAAAAGAATCAATTTTTATAAACGTCTGCCAGGAACTTGAGCAGATGAAGATAGAAAAACATTACGGTAAAATCAAAATAAAGCTTAATCCTGAAGTTGCGCAGTATTTCAATGAAAGAAAGACAAGGCTTGAAGAATTTTTCAAAAAAGAAATAGAAATCATATCTGTCGATTCCGTTGACAGAGAAGACTATAACATAATTCTTGAACAATAAATTTTAAGAGGCCATAGTGAGCTTTTACGGCTTGAAGTACCTTGTCGTCGGAACAGGTTTTTGGGGAAGCGTCTTTGCCGAAAGAATAGCGTCTGTGTTAAACGAGAAAGTTCTTGTAATAGATAAAAGGAAACATATCGGCGGCAATTGCCATTCCTATATTGATGAACAGACCGGTATTGAATGCCATAAATACGGATCGCACATTTTTCATACAAGTCTGCAAAACGTATGGGATTATGTTAACGGATTTTCAGGTTTCAATAATTACAAACACAGGGTTTTAATCACCAGCAAAAATAAAGTTTATTCAATGCCTGTCAATCTTGCCACGGTTAATTCTTATTATAATTTGAACCTTAAACCTTTTGAAGTAGACGCTTTTCTGAAAAAAGAAAAAGGCAAAATAAAAAATCCTTCCAATTTTGAAGAAAAAGCGGTATCTTTGATAGGTAAAAGATTATATGAAGCATTTATAAAAAATTACACTTTTAAGCAATGGGGGACAAATCCAAAAAATCTGCCTGCTGAAATTATTACAAGACTTCCGGTTCGCACAAATTATGACGACAATTATTATTACGACATATATCAGGGTATGCCTTTAAACGGATATACGGGCCTTATTAGCAATATTTTATCTCATAAAAACATTACGGTCCGCACAGGTTGCGATTATTATGAAATAAAAAATAAACTGCCGAAAAATTGTAAAATTATATTTACCGGAATGCCTGATAAACTGTTAAATTATAAATACGGACGGCTGGAATGGCGCAGCCTGAAATTTAAATGGCAAAGACATAATTGCGCCGATTTTATCGGAAATACAGCTATGAATTTTGCAGATTTAGACGTGCCGTATACAAGAATTCACGAATTTAAACATTACCATCCTGAAAAGAAAGCAATTTTTGAATCTCCGAAAACCGTAATATGTTTTGAATATCCTCAGCAGTACAGAGAAGGAAAAGAAGCGTATTATCCTATAAACGATAAAAAAAATAACGAACTTCATGAAAAATATATGAATGAAATTTCAAAGAATAAAAATATCATAATCGGCGGACGGCTCGGTTCTTACAGATACTGGGATATGGATAAGACAATCGAAAGTTCTCTGAGCACATTTAAAAACTATTGTCGTATTTTTGCAAATAATAAAATCAAGGTTTAAAGGTGTTGAAAATGCCGACTAAATTTACATTGCTGCCCGTATTTGAAGATAAAATATTAATCAGAATATTAAAAATGATATCGGTGTTTTTATTTTCATTAATAATTATTTTTCAGGTTTTAAACATATGTTTGGAGTACGATGATGCCAATCATGCAACGGTGGCAAAAAATCTTGCATTCGGGATAGGATATGCGTCCTCTTATAACAGTATTAATTTGTTTCCTTCCGGAATAAGCGTCGGGTATCCTTTTATTTTACCTGTTGCAGCCGCAATTAAAATATTTTCAAACAGGCTTTGGGTTCCGAGCGTCACAACTTCGGCAATATGCCTGTTGCTGCTTTTGGCCGCGATGTATCTGCCGAAAAAGATTAAATATATTACCGAAAAACAATTATGGATATGGCGCTGTGTTTTTATGGGGCTTATTATTTTTGCTTATAATTTTAAAAATACAGCCAGCTTTGTTTTAAAAGTGGGTGAAATACCAAGATATAACGGAGCTTTTTCAATGATGCTGGGGGAATTTCCGGCAACATTGCTTGTAATAATTTTGGCATTTGCGCTGATTGTTTCAGAAAATAAAAAAACTATGTATTTTCTTTCCGGAATTATTGCGGCATTGGCTTTTTTTACAAAAACTTTGTCATTAATATCCATAGCGCCTGTTTGCGCGGCTTACTTGTTTTTAAATTACGGCAATTTAAAATCGAAATTAAATTTTATAGTTTTTTTTATGCTTGGTTTTTTGCTGCCGGTTATAGGCTGGGAAATATATAAATTTATAATATTGGACGGATTTGAAAAATATTTTCTATTGAAAAAAGTCGATTATGAGTTTTTTAAAAAAGAAGGGTCGGGACTTGATTCAAGAATGCTTCTTACAACAGTTGATAAAATAAAGAGCATGATCTATGAAATCGGTTTTTTGCGGTTTGCGCTGCTTGTAACACTTCCTTTATGGATATTTATCTCAAGAATTTTTAATAAAACCAACAGAAGTGTTGATGTGTTGGTTTGTATGTTGGCAGGCGCCGTTTTAACGCATACGGTATGGTGGATATTTTTTTCAGGATTCGGCTGGTTAAGACATTTTTTAATAGGCTGGGGGCTTTTTCTGACTATGATCAGCATATTTGTGTTTTTGATAAATGATAAAAACAGATATTTTTATCTTGTTATAATAATATTGTTTTTAACGACTCCGTGTTCAAGCAGAATCGATAAAATGTTTCTAAATTTAAATAAGAGTTATATCAGCGTTCAGATGTCAAAAAATCAGGATCTGTTTGAAGCAAGAGATTTTATCATCAATAACAGCCAATACAGATATTACGGAGTAGGCTGGTGGGCAAACAGGCGGCTTGAATATATTCTTCCGTCGGTAAATAATTTTTCAGACGCTCTTGATCCTCAGCGGTTTAATTCGGCTGTCAAAAATAAAGTTATTGTAAGAGATGTTGAATATTGGAATTGGGAAAAAGATCCGAGTGTTGAAAAAATAAGGCGCCAAAGCGAGAAAAATATCATTTTTAAAAATAAATCGTATGTTATGTCTTTGTATATCGAGGAATAAATGAAAAATTTCCAAATCAATCCGAATAAAAAATATGTTTTTATAATGGGAGCCGGAGCCAGCAAAGATGATAATCTGCCTGTTCAAAACGAGATATTGCAGAATATTCTTAAAAGAAAATTTGCAATGCGCAACAGACAGGGTCTTCATAAAAATGAATATAAAAAAGTCTCTGACGCAGTAAAAAAACTTTTGAAGTCCGTTTTTAATTCCGATGTGCCGCTTGAAAATATAAGTCTTGAGGCAATATTCAATATACTTGAAACTTCAATAAGCCATGGGCATAATATAGGTTCGTTAAAACATGAGGAAATAAAGAAGTATTACGACATGCTTATAGAGGGCATTATGTTTGCGACTTTGACCGATGCTAAACTGAAGGAACATAATGTTTTTAATAAAAATCCACAAAGTCCGTATACGGTAATAGGAAAGAAAATTTTTGAAAATTATAAAAATCCGGATATAAATTTTTCCTTTATAACTTTTAACTACGATATATGCCTTGACAGAGTTTTGCTGTCTATGTACAACGAAGACGAAAATAAAACGTACGACGTTGATTTTGGCATAGAATTGGGTAATTATGATCTTCAAAACTGGTTTCACCGTCCCAGAAGAAGAAAAATATATCTTTTAAGACCGCACGGGTCCATCAACTGGCTTTTTTGCAAAACATGCGGGAAAGTTTTTTCAAGAATTTCACAGCAGGGGAATCCCATAGAACTTGTCGACGGCATAAAATGTTATCACTGCGGTTCGGCAACTCTTGAACCTTATATAGTTCATCCTGCCAATAACAGAACATATGTTAATAAATATATAGCGCAGGTCTGGGACAAAATGGAAAATGTTCTTGCGGAAGCCGATCACTGGTGTTTTATAGGTTATTCTCTTCCGGAGGCCGACAGATATTTCACGTACATGCTTTCAAGAATATATAATTTTAGAAAAATAAAAACGCTCAAAAACAACAGAGTGCCGGAAGTTTCGGTTGTAAATGTAAATAAATCAGCCAATTTGCACGGAGAAATGCTCGGAAAAGCGGATTCATGCTATAAAGATAAATGTAAAAATGCCGATGAAATCAAAAAATATTTTGAATTGTTGCAGAAAGATAAAGATGTCTTTAGAAGATTTGAAGTTTATTTCAGCAACATAAAGAAATACGAATGTTCGTTTAAAGAGTTTGCAGCAAAATATTTTTCTGTTTAATGATTATAACGACTTTACTGTTTTGCTTACATTTTTGTATTGCAAAAGCTCATGTACCGTTTTACTTAGGTACACCTCACTTTTGCAATACTTCAATTCAGCTAAAACATTAAAGTCTTTACAACTGCAAACTTAGACTAAAAAGTTAAATTTGGTATGTGCCAGCGCGTTGGCAGTTTTTTTATTTGTCCTAATCTAAAATAATAATATTGATATTGTTTAAAGTTTTGGCTATACTGATAATGTCCTCTGATGCATTTTGATCTGGCGAGAAATTGCCGGACGCGTCACGGGGCATTTTTTATTTTGTATAAAAATAAATTTTAAAGTCTTACAATCTTGGCGGATTTTAAAGATTTTGTGGCGTTTCTTGTGTCAAATACAAGTTTGGCTTTTTTTACAACTTCCGCATAATCTATTGAAGAATGATCTGTAAGTATTACGACAATATCGTATTTTGAAATATTGTTTAAGTTCTTTTCTGATTTAAACTGTTTTTTACCTATCGAAAAGTTTTTTATATAAGGGTCAAAATAAGATATCTTTGCCATTTTTTCAAGCAATACGGTTATAACGTCAAGAGCCGGAGATTCTCTCAAATCGGCGACATCCTTTTTATATGCCACGCCAAGCACAAGTATTTTTGAATTTTTTATTGATTTTTCATTTTTATTTAAAGCATCGGCAAGTTTAATAACCGCAAATTTCGGCATTTTTGAATTTATGTCGCCCGCAAGCTCTATAAATCTTGAATAAAAGTTTAATGTTTTAAGTTTCCACGACAAATAATGAGGGTCAAGAGGTATACAGTGGCCTCCTATTCCGGGGCCGGGCGTAAATTTCATAAATCCGAAAGGTTTTGTTGAAGCGGCGTCTATAATTTCCCAAACATTAAGATTAAGGCTGTGACACATTAAAGCTACTTCGTTTACAAGTCCTATGTTGACTGCTCTGAAAGTATTTTCAAGAAGTTTAACCATTTCGGCAGCTTCAGCCGATGAGACTTTGTGGACTTTTGTAAACGAACCGTATAAATTTGAAGCAAGAACCGATGATTTTTCGCAAAGTCCGCCGACAACTTTTGCAGTGTTTGCTATAGTGAATTTTTTATTAGACGGATCAATTCTTTCCGGACTGAACGCCAGAAAAAAATCAACGCAGCATTTTAATCCGGAACTTTCAAGTTTTGGCAGAACAAGTTCTTTTGTTGTGCCCGGATATGTCGTTGACTCAAGAATAATAAGCTGTCCTTTTTTTAACGTTTGTTTTATTTTTTCTGCCGCTGAAATAATATAAGAAACATCAGGATCTTTTGATTTTCTTAAAGGAGTCGGAACGCAGATTATTATTATATCCATATCCGCAAGACCGGCAAAATCTGTTGTCGCATAAAGTTTTTTTGTTTTTACAAGCTTTTCAATTTCTTCGGATTTAATATCTCCTACATAGGAACGGCAGTTTTTTATGCTGTTTGTTTTTTTTACGTCTATTTCAAAACCCGTTACGGTAAAATTTTTTTTTGCAAGCTCTACTGCCAAAGGAAGCCCGACATATCCGAGTCCTATAACTCCGACCGACGCTTTATGTAAATTGATTTTTTGCAGAAGCTGTTTGTACACTTTCAGACTCCGTTTAATTTTAATAAAAAGCCGCTTAAAATATAAGGATCGTCTCACAATTATGACGTGTTATGATTTTTAATCCGGTTTTAAGACGGTTTTCATTCTATCAAAAAAAACGAAATTATACAAGTGTATAATTTCTATTAAAAAAATACAGGGATATCTTTTTCAAGATACCCCTGTTAATTTTCAGCCCGTCTTAATGTTCAAATATTGTTTTTGTCATTAAGTTACTTTGCAACAGCCTGAGCGTCTACTGCAGGTACAGTTTCTGTTGATGCGGCTACATCTGCTGGCACTGTTGTATCAGCAGCTGCAACAGCAACTTCTTCAGTTGCTACAGGAGCAGCAACTTCTTCTTTTTTGCAACCCAATACGAACAAAGACAAACAAAAAAACGCAAATAATGCTTTCTTCACTTTTACTCATCCCCTTTTTTTATAGTTTTTTTATATTCTTTCAATTTCCATTTATGCAACCATTGGAAATCATCAAATTGAAAGAAATTTATTTCTTAATTTCTTAAAATTATTCCTAAATCTTTTTCAAGCTTCCCAAGTAAAGCCTGCATATCAGCGTTTACTTCAGAATCATTAAGCGTCTTATCAGAATGTCTGTAAGAAAGACTTAAAGAGTAACTAACCTTATCGTTTCCTAATTTTTCATTTTCATAAACTGAAAACAAGCTGAATTCTTTTAATATTCCGCCGGTTTTCATTATTTGCTTCATAATTTTTTCTATTCTTTCAAACGGAATTTTTTTATCGCATACTATCGATATGTCTCTTTTTACCGCAGGAAACTTAGCTGCCGGCTGATAAAAAGATATCTTTGACAAAGAACCAGTATCTACAAGACTTACATTAATCTCAGCATAAAAAACATCATCTGCAAAATCGAAAGAAATATCAGGTCTTAAAACTCCGAACTGACCGACGACTTTGCCTCTGTAAACTATTGATGCTGTTTTACCCGGATGATAG
>Ga0302240_1002938_pt1 | contig 10484 bp, 3 predicted proteins | sample AAG_UR_His_MG_FD_193538 | JGI IMG/M metagenome (GOLD analysis project Ga0302240, IMG submission 193538) | Enriched activated sludge microbial communities from anaerobic digester in WTTP, New Holstein, Wisconsin, United States - AAG_UR_His | ecosystem: Engineered > Bioreactor > Anaerobic >... | reverse complement strand
CACTGGACCTCCGGCGGCCCGACCCACGTCCGCAGCTCCAGCAGATCGGGCATGTTGGTCAGCGTCGCGTCAGCCGGCGCACCGTGCAGGTAGAAGGTCCGGTTCGTCTGCTCGGCGAAAACCAGGATCAGCAGGTTCTCCACCGGCTTGGGCAATCCCATCGCCCGGGGCAGATTCATCCAGTGTCGCAACTGGCCCACGTTGGGCGTCCCGCCACACTCGATGACGCGCGGGTTGAGGTGGTTCTTCCAGTGTTCGCTCAGCAGGAAGACGTTCTCGTGGACTTCGCCCAGCAGCAAGGGCACGGCGATGGCTTGCAGCAACGGACGCACTTTCTTATCTACGTCGTCGATGCGGCCGTTGGGTGCCTGGGTCGCGCGGGAAGCCTCCTGGTACACCTTCTGCAGGTTGGCCCCCTTGGGCGGCGCCTCGAACCGCGGGTGAGCCGGGAATTGGTGTTCCAGGGCTTGGTCCAGCAGATTCTGCATCGCGCCACGGAGATTCGGCCCCACCGGCGGCTGCGGATCGAACCCGTGCCACAGCGACTGGAAGTGCTCCGTCAGCTCGTGCGACGTGTCCACCGAATCGGTCGTCTGCCGGTCGACGCCGAACGCGACCTCCAGGTGGTGAAGTACTCGCTGCCGCAACTGGCTCCGCTGGTTCTCCAGCAGGGCCTTGGCCGCCGGCCGATCCTGGTAGGGCAGGTGGCTGGAGTAGCTCCCGAACCGCTCGCCGGTCAGGATGTGCTCCAACACTACCAGATTTCCGAGGTCCCTCTGTGCGCTCGGCTTGAAGAACGACGGAATCCAACAGATCGTCCTGGAACCGCTGGGATGCGCCTGGCGGAACTTCTCCAGCTCCTCCAAATCGTGCTGCGGCGTGCATCCCGTCTCGTCAAAGGGGAAATCGACAACCAGCTTCCAGTCGCTCCCGCTGGCTTCCAGCGACGATTTCGGCAGCGTCCTGACGTTGCCGAAGATGATCTCGCACAGTCGTTCCGTGTGCCGCCAGGTGAATTCGTGCGTCAGGAAGAACTCGTCGCGGTCTTCGATCCCCAGTTGCTCGAACAGCATCTGCCGAACCAGACGCTGGCGGTTGCCGGGATTGTCCTCGCGCCGAGCCTGCTCCATGATGCTCTCGGTATCGACCCCGCTGAGCTGCACGGAGATCGACGGATTGGCGGATTGATCACCGATCTTGATTTCGCCGACTGCAGCCGCCCATTCGCGACAACGCCGCAGGACTTCGGCTCCATCCTTGCCCGGCACCGGCGTTTTAATCGATCCGTGGTTCAACGCTGCCAGTCGATTCGCGTTCAGCCCCTTGAGCGACTCGACCCCTGGGCAGAGTGCGGCCAACAGCAGGGTCTTCACCAGGCGGTCATCGGCCCGAAACGCGGCCCGGCGAGCGTCGTCGTACGGCAACTGCTCGACCTCTTCCTTGCGCATGCCGTGCCGCGATTCCAGCAGCGGCAACAGCTTCTGATGGTACAGCCGCTTGGCGTTGTCGAAGTGGTTCGCCATCTCCTGGCTGAACGCCTCGTCGCCGTGGGCGATGACATCGAACAGGTCACCGACCGGCACGATATCGCCCAGCCTGAGCGTCTCGCGATGCGCCACCAACAGCAGCATCATGACCTTCAGCGCCGTCCGCTCCCGCTGCAACACGCTCGACACACCGACCAGCGTGTCGACCAACGCGGGACTGAACGGGTACACCTGTCGGAAGATGGCGCGGTCGTACTTGGTCGTCAGCAGCGTGTCCATGACCTCGCGCCGGAACTTGGCCGTCTCGGCAAAGGCTGCGTCAAGCTGCTCACGCGCCGCATCGCTGACCGGCTGCAAGACCCGCCGCTCGGCGATCTTGGGCAGGTTCCGGTCTTCCAAGGTGATCTTGTGGAACCGGCCCTCCCAATGCTTCAGGGCGTCACTGAAGTTGAGCCGCTCGGCGCCCGTGATGTTCTCGCCGACCAGTTCCGCCAGGTCCCGCTGCCGGGCGACGAAGCTGACCAGCGGAATCGGCCGATCGGCCCTCTGGGCTTCGACCAGTTTGGCCAGCTTCTGGCCCTCCTGGTGCATGAAGTCCAGCCGTGCGGCATGGCTGGCCAGCCACAGGATCAACTCGTCCAGGAACAGGATCACCGCGTCGTAGCCCAGGCCGGCCGCGTGCTTGCTGATCACCGACAGGCCGTCGTCCAGCGGGATATACGCCTCTTCCTGGCCGCGAGCGATGTCCTGGTAGGACGTAAAGAACGTCTTCACCAGCCGCCCGACCAGTTGTATGCGGTCCTCGGAAGCCGGCCCCGGTGGAGCGGTCACTGCCGCCTCGAATCGCTCCGCCTCCCAGCCGCCTTCCAGCTCACCCCATTCGCTGTCACCGACGGCGCCCTCGTTCAGCCGGGCGAAGAAGGCTTCGTCGCCCATCGAGCGTCGCAGGCCCTGGGCATCGGCGAACAGCCCCTCCGCCAGGTACACGCCGGGAATTGGGGCGTCCGGGCGGGTACCCGCTTGCGGGTGGCGGCGGATGTAGTCGGCGTAGCCGCCCAGGATGCCGGCCTCCATGTTCCTCGCGCCGATCATGTGATACGGCACAAGCAGAAACCGTTTGCCGTTGGTCCAGGCGTTGGCCCGCTCGACGATGGGGGCCAGTTCCGGGATGCTTCGGGCCGCCGGCTCGCCGGCCAGGATCAGGTCCAGCATTGCCATGAAGTGGCTCTTGCCGGTGCCGAAGCTCCCGTGCAGGTAGGCCGCCTTGCTGGTGTTATCGACCAGGGCGCTGTGGATGAAGCCCAGCGCATCGTCGAAGCACCGAGCCAACTGGTCGGTCACCACGTACTCCGCGACCGTTTTCTGAGGGTCTCTGACGCCCTCGGTCAACTTGAGTACGAAGTCACCGCGGTGGACGGCGGTCGGGATTGGGATCAGGTCTCTTATGAGGGTCATTGGGGCTTAGTTCTTGGTTCTTGGTTGTTCGTTCTTGGTCTGCTGCTCGTGGTCAATTACTCGGCGGGCGTTTCCCGATCAGTTCCAAACGGCGACGGTTGGCGATGCGCCATGCGCGAGGTTTCAAGGCACCCATGTCATTCCCGCCTGAGGGATCAATCGACCCAGTTTTCCAGTTTGATGCCGGGAACCTGGCGGAAGTGCTTCAGGTTACGGGTCACCAAGGTGGCGTCGTTTGCCAAGGCAATACTTGCGATCAGCAAATCCGCGTGCCCGATCTTCTTCAGGTGCTTGTGCCTGCGCAGGCCGTCGAATGTGGCGGCTGATGCGGCGTCAACGCTGGCGATGTGCAAGTCGTCGAGCAGTGCCTGGCTGCTGTCCAGGCGTTGCTGGGCCAGTTGCAGCTGCGCGCCATCAGCCGCTTTCAGGAGAAACTCAAAACGCGCCCGCAGAATCTCGGCCAAGGAGATCACGGTGGTGCCCAGCACTTCAGCGGGGTCCACGTTTTCAATCCGCGCCGTCACACGTTCGTGACCGGCATGGTACAGCGATACGATGTCGGTATCGAGCAAGATCATTCGTCATCCTCGACCATAGAGCGTCCGCGTTCCTGGTAGATTCTGGCCAGCATTGCTTCCAGGTCGGGATCACCCGCCATGGCGCCGGCGTGACGCAGCAGCCGTTCTTTGGGGGAAGGACGCAGCAGCCAGTCCACCAGCCCCTTCTTGTGGAAACGCCACTGGTCCCGAATCTTACGTCCCGGCAACCCGTGCTTCGTCGCCAAGTCCACCACATCTGCCTCGGCGACCCGCAAGTACGCCGCCGCTTCTGCCAGCGTGAGCACTTCCAACGTCACTGCAGGCGGTGAGTCCGGCGCGGGTCTTCGTGGTTTGCGCGGTGGACTTGATTTCGTCTTCATCTGCGACATGGGATTCCTCCTCTTGCGTCGATCGCTGTCACGAACGTGTCAGTTGTCACTTGCCAGTTGTCCGTCGTCAATTGTCCCCCGAAACCCACAACGGACAACGGACAACGGACCAAGAACCAAGAACAAATAACCAAGAACTACTTCCCCCTTTGCGTCTTCGCGCCTTTGCGTGAGCCCTTCTTCGGCGGCTGCCAAGCCCGGACGGCCGCGACGGTCAGCCCCAGCGTTCGAGCTTCCTGCTCGACGAAGCTCTCGAAGTAGTCGCCCATCCGCATGTTGTCGAATTCGGGATCAGGATCGTTGTGCCATTGCTTCAGCCAAGGAACCAGTTCCAGGATACCGCCCAGCAATGGCACCAGCCGTGGATCGGTCGAGCCGCCCTTGTCCTGGACCTCGACCAGGTAGCCGCTGACCGCTCGGGCCAACTGCAGGTGGTCCAGGCCGGCCCAGGCGATGACCAGTGTCCCGTCTTCGCCTTCGCAGTGCGGGAAGCTGACCCAGCGTTCCTTGGGTACATCCAGCTTGCCACGTAAACGCCAGTAGCTCGACTTCTGAAAATCGGCGCTGGTGTATTTTGGTGGGACTGGGATTTCCAATTTGTCATTTGTCATTGGTCCTTGGTCATTTGTTTCCGGACCAGTGACCAATGACGAATGACCAGTGACCAATGACGCCCTTCTGTCTTCTTCTCGCTGCAACTCCCAGGTCCGCTCCCATGCGTGCCGCTTGTCGAGACCGCTGGGCTTGTACCGCAGCACGGGCAAGAGCGGCACGCTTTCGTCCGCGACCAGTTCGGCGACAAGTCGGCCGATGTCGAAATCCTGCCGGCCACGGTACAGTTCGGCCACCTGCATAAAGTCGGCGTCACGCGCTGCGATGTCCGACAGACGGGAAACCGAAACAAGCTGGATGTCGGCTAACGGCGGCAGGCGGTCATTTGTCATTTGTCCTTTGTCATTTGCCGCGTCACGAATGACCAATGACGAGTGACCAGTGACCGATGACGAATGACCAGTGACCAATGACATTCTGCCGTCAAAGTCGAAGTAGCTCTCTAGCCGACCCAGCAGCCATTCTCGCAACGCCCGCTCCAACTGCGAATCCCAGGGCTCCGTATTCCACCGGCGTTTGTACTCCGGCTGTTCGACGAGCGCGATCTGCGGGTTGGATTCGATCGCCTCGATGCGTCGCTCGACCAGCCGACGGTAGTCATCGGGCCAGTCGGCCGGAATCTCGGTTGTCGGCGTGCTGCCGTGTCGCTCGAACCACGTGGTCTGCAGTTCTCCCACGGCCATCTTGCGAGCCATTACGATCTCGAAGGCCCGTTGGCCGAGCGCGACGGGGAAAAACTCACGCAAGGGCGCAAAGACGCAAAGTTCGTCGGGTTCCTCCTCTGGCTTTGCGTCTTTGCGCCTTTGCGTGAGGTCTTCTTCCGTCAGACCATAAAGCCGGTAGCACTGCCAATCGAGTTCTTCCTGCAAGGCGATCATCTCCGCGCGCAGGGTCTCCCATGCCTTATGTGCCAGCTTCAGGCGGTCTCGCACGGAAAGGACCAAGTCAAGGTCATCGTCCATCACCGACCGCTCGAACAGCGACTCGCCCGAAGCTGCCTCGACACGTTGCTCATCCACGACCGCTCGCGACCAAGCCGTCAGGACGCTCGATGGGGAATGGTTGCTCCAGGCTCGCGCCAGGGAGTCCAAGTGTTGGGCCAAAGCCAGCGGACGTTCGGCTGGGAGAGGGAACTGCTGCAATCCGGTCCCGGCAAATTCGTAGCGTTCGTCCCACCAGGTACGCCGCACTCGTGCGCCTTCCTGCCCGACATGGTCGCCACCCTTCGGGAAGAAAACCTGTTTCATCCAGAAGCAGGCAGTGGAGCTGTTTAGCAGGCCCAGGATTGCGAGGTGGTCGTCTTCACTGCTCTCCGGTCGCAGTTTAACAATCGGGGCATGACGATTGAAAATCTGCCCGCCGCGATCAAGTATGAAGTGGTTGTGGGTTGCAACGCACGGGAACGCGATGGAAAACGGCGTTCGGAGTTTTTCTGATGTCAGCCGACCGTACTCATACCACCGCAAACCGACGTCGACTTTTGTCTTACCACCAAACAGACGACCCTGCGACATGCTCGCTCGCGCGATCCACAAGTGGCGAAACACGGGAGAGCTTGGGGTCTCAGTTATGGGTGCAAACTCTCCGTCATAGGGAAAGACAGCAACTTGGCAGTCACCAAGTCCCCAATCACGCACATCATCGCCTGTTACCATCGGCCGGACAGCATGGCTGGCGATCCCGTGTCTGCGTACGACAGTTCGGTCCAGGATGAAGATTTCGTCCTCCAGCGTGAACGAAGTGATCCCAATGGATTGCGAAAAGTCGCCGAGTCTCTTGCTGGATGTGCTGTCCAGTTGCTCCTTTAGCTCAGCGGCGCCTCCTCCTCCGATGGACCAGGGATGCGTATGAAACGCGACCCGTGGCGAGTCGCTCACGCTTACGAACTCGCTCTGCGAGCCGGGTTGGTCGATCTGGGTGATGATCGCCGACCATACGATTCCGCGTGACGGGTCGTCTGGTGTGCTCGGTTCGCCGCGAATGCCCATGACGGTGCGGATCGTATTGGTGACCGGCTCGCCATTGCGGCCCAACAGAATCACGGTGGGCGTGCCGTGGCCGGGGATATAGGCCCCACTGGTGTCGATGACGTGTGTCAGGTCGACCGTGGGGAGGAACTGCTCGATCAGCTTCTTGCCGAACTCACGCTTCATGAAGCTGTTGGCGGTGATTTGTCCGGAATATCCGCCGACCACTGCGAGAGAAAATATCCGCTGCATGAAAGGCACAGCCAGGGAGTAGTTCATGTGGCAGACGGGGTAGCGCTCGCGGTAAGCCGCGTTCAAGGACCTGTCCTTCGGCGTGATGTACGGCGGATTGGCGACGACGGCGTGGTAGGTGCCTGGTCGCAGAATGCGACGGAGTTCGGGCAAGTCTTCCGATTGATAAGCGTGGGCCAGTTCATGAAAACCCAGCACCATCTGGTCGCCGCCGGCACTGCCGTGCAAGAGCGAGTCGCCGCAGACGAGGTTCATCCGAAACGACGGCGCGTCCGCCAGACGCTCGACGCCGCACGCCCTCATCGCCGCCAGCAACAACCGAAACCGCGCGATGGCCACGGCGTAGGGGTTCAGGTCGACGCCATGCACGCTGTCCAGCGCCCGCTGGACAAGTTCGCGATCGTTGGTCGCAGGCTCGGCTTGCCGCCAACGCTCGGCAAGCCGCCGGAAGCTGCCCAACAGGAAGTGCCCGCTTCCGCAGGCCGGGTCGATCATGCGGAATCCGTCCAGGCCGAACTCCTCGATGGCCGGATCGAGCGTCCGGTCCAGGATGAACTCCTCGACGAATTCGGGCGTCTGCAGTAGGGCGTATTTCTTTCGCGCGGCTTCCGACAAGTCCTGATACAGGTCGCCCAGGAACCGCGTGTCCCACTGCGGGTCGGTGAAGTCGTGGGCCAGATTCCCCGACTCCGGCTCGATTCGCTGGAAGAACGTCAGAAGGGCTCGGGCGGCGTCGGCGGAGAGCCAGTGAATGCTGTCATTTGTCATTTGTCCTTGGTCATTTGTGTTCGGCCCAGAAGCCAATGACGAATGACCAGTGACCAGTGACAACTTACCGCTGGCAAACAACTCGGCGCACCCCGGCAACTTCGCCAGGTCCGCGAACACCGACAGCAGATACTCGCGGTCAGTGTGCTTGGGCGAGGCATGGAAATACAACTCGTGCTCGTCCCTGGCTCGCCGCAACCGCTCACCGGGTCCGCTCAGCTTCGGCGGATCGACCAGCCGATTGTCTTCCAGAAACCTGGCAAAGACGCACGTCAGCACCCAGGCCGCCGCCGTCTGCGTGATGGTGTCCGCCCGCCACTGCTCGAAGCTGTCCCCGGTCCGTCCTGCTTCCCGCGCCGCGTCGTAGTCCGCCCGCAGACTCTGGTCGATCTCGGGCACCTCGTCGCACCGCTGGCGCAGGTCCGTCTCCAACTGCCGCAGCAGCTTTTGCAGGTCGGAGAGTAGCACTTCGCGGTTTATCACTTGGTTGCGTCTCCCTTGCCGTTGCCTCGGTGCTCGTTCCGGAGCCAGCTGTCCGGGATGCGTGCCCACTCGGCCCGCCCGATCACCGGCACAGCGTGACCATCCAGGACCGGCAATTCGGTCGATTCATCGGCGGCGATCAGCATCCACAGCCCAGGAATGCCGTCGGGGCGGCCCACCTTGTCCCGCAACCGCTGCAGCATGTCCATTTGCTCGTACCGGGCCAGCAGGCCCGGGTACACCAGCAGCACGGTTCTTTGCGAGGACAATATATCTGTCTCCACGTGTGGCACTGCTCGGCGGACCAGCAGCATCAGCCTGCTCCAGTCGTCCGTGTTCGGCGCCGCGTCCGCCTGGAGCACCTTCTCCCACTTGAGGCCCTTGACCTTGTCCGCTTCGCTGCGGAGCGCCCGCAGGAAAGTCGCTTCCAGGTCGATCAGCTGGACTGGGAATCGGCCGCACAGTTCGTCGCGAGCGCGGAAGTACCCTCGCGGCTCGACCGTCATGGCCACAAACGCCCCGTCGGCTAGTGCCCGCTGCAGCCGCTCCTCAAACTGCCGGGCTTGGGCCTGCTCGGGCGTTATCTCCCCGATCGGTACGGGGCTGGTCGGACGGCGCGCCAGCGGCGTGCTGGGGGCGGACGAAACCAGCAGTTCGTGGATGCGGCTACAGTAAGCCGCTTCCGTTTCGTCCCATTCCAGATCGCCAATCCCCGCCGCCCGCAGCAGGTCGTCCAAGGCCGGATGGTCGGGCAGCAAGGACGCTTCGGGATAGCGGCCCTGGACACGGTTGCGGATCTCGGCAACGGTTAGCCGACGGGTACCGAGCAGGGCCTGCTGTGACAGGCGGAGCGCCCGGAGGGCATCCATCCCGCGGGGATACAGTTCCAGTTTGCTGGAAACCGCCGCCGCCTGGCTGCCGCGGGCCGCCAGTCGGACCAGCCGGGCGTCGGGCAGCGATTCCAGACCGGTGGGCACCGGGACGGCACGCAATCGCTCCAGCACCCGGTTGGGCGAGACCAACGGGTCTTCACCTGCCAACGCATCCGCTTCGCGTCCCAGCCGGACCGCGTACTCCGCCCAGGACTCCTGCGTGGCAATCAGGACCCGTCCGCCACCCCAGACCGGTCCCGCCGGAAGTCCGGCGTCTGCGGGTTCCGCTGGCGGTTCGGCAAGACTGCGCGGGCGCCACGGATCGCCGCCAGCCGGAGTCGAGGCCCCCGGAGCGAGAACCGCCGACAGCGGCGCCGGATTGACCCTCCGCACGACCAGGCGCGGTTCGGCCGCCCCCCTTTCGACCTCGACCGCCGCCCGCGTGACCGCCAGCGCCCACCGCGTGCGCCGCGGGTCATCCTCGGCCGAGCCGCGGGCCAACAGCACCGCGGCGGCCAGCTCCTCGGCCCCCATCACACCGCCGTCCCGGTTGACCAGCTCGACCAACTCCGCCCGCAGACTGGTCAGCGCCGAGTCCCGTTTCCAGCGTTCTCGAGCCGCCACTGCCAACTGCCCGACCCGCCCGCGGGTGACACCCAGATGCAGAGCCACCTCGCTCTGATTCGGCCACAGCTCGGTCAGCCCCGGATCGAGGCCGAGGTAGGCCAACAAGAACCGGTCCTTGGTTCTTGGTCCGTTGTCCGTTGTCCGTGGTCCGTGGTCTGCTGCAACTGACAACTGACAACTGACAACTGACAACTGACCAAGAATCCTTTGGACGAGCAGGTCGACACTCGTAATTGCCGGTTCGGGTTCGCCGGCTTCGGTCTCGGGGCCTTTGAGGACCGTGGCCGGTACTTGGGACGGGACGCCGAGCCGGCCGCGGAGGATTTTCATGACCTCCGTGATTTCGCGGCGGGTCTTGGCGCCGACGCCAGGCATTCGATGCAGTCGCTTCGGCGGGAACGCCAGCAGGTCGCGGACACTCAGGACGTTGACGCGGTCCAAGGCGTTGCAGGCACGGGTGCCAAGCCCCAATTCGACAATCGGCGTGTCCGGCGTGGCTTGCTGGAGCCGTTTTTCGACCTCGGCCCAGTCTTCGTGACCCGCGGAGGCCGGCCTGTCGATGCCCTCGAAGGCGTGCCGCCACGCCCGGAGCATCTCCTCGGCGTTGTCGAACCGTTCGGCCGGGTTCCGCCGCAGGGCCTTGCGGAAGAACGCCCCCAGCGGTTCCCGCAAGTTGGGATCGAACAGTTCGGCCTCGATCGTGACTTCACAGTCCAGCATCTCCGGGGCGCTCTTGCCGTCGCCCCATTTCGGAATCGCTCCGGTCGCCAACTCGTACAGCGTCACTCCGGCGGCGTACCGCTCGGCGTACAGGTCCCAACGTGGCGGTCGGCGGCTGACGAGGAACGGCTCCAGGTATCCGACCGTGCCGGCCCGGATGTTCTCCGGCGGTGTGCGGGACAGCGAGAAATCGAACAACACCAGGTGCAGCTTGTCGCCCCGGCCCACGGGACCAACCGCGATGTTGTCGGGTTTGATGTCGCGATGCGGAAGGCCCTGCTCCTCCAGGAACCGCACCACATCCAGCAGGTCT
>Ga0302240_1002930_pt1 | contig 10507 bp, 9 predicted proteins | sample AAG_UR_His_MG_FD_193538 | JGI IMG/M metagenome (GOLD analysis project Ga0302240, IMG submission 193538) | Enriched activated sludge microbial communities from anaerobic digester in WTTP, New Holstein, Wisconsin, United States - AAG_UR_His | ecosystem: Engineered > Bioreactor > Anaerobic >... | reverse complement strand
GATCCGCAACTCGACTGCCTCGGCGACGGCCTCTACCAGCAGGTCGACGGACAGCCGTTCGACGCCCGGCATCGACAAGACGGGCTCACGGCTTGCCTCGCCCTCGTGGACAAAGACCGGCCAGATCAAGTCGTCCACTCGGAGGTGGTTCTCGGCGACCAACCGTCGCGACCAGTCGTCGCGCCGATTCCGTCGCAGCCGCGTTGTGGGGTATTGGCCCCAGGTCATGTAGGTTCCCGTCATTGTCTCGGTCCTTTCATCACCAGGCGCTGATGATTCGCAAGTCGAAGTTGTAGTGTACCACAAACTCCGGTTTGCCGACACGGGCGTTCGCCGCCAAGGGCTCACAACACGCGGCAAATGAAACACTTCAGGTACTCGCTCTCCGGGCACGACACATTCACCGGATGGTCGGGCGAGGGGCCGCGCTGCTCCAGGACTTGAATCTCGCGGCCGGTCTTTTGCGCGACCACCGCGAGCATCTGCAGAAAGTCCTCCCGCGTGACGCTGCCGGAACAACTGCAGGTGACCAGGATGCCGTCGGGCGCCAACAAGTCGACCGCCAGACGATTGATGCGGTGGTAGGCGCGGAGTGCTTCGTCGATGCTTTGCCGAGTGCGGGTGAACTTGGGAGGGTCCAGGATGATCCCCTCGAACCGCCGTCCCGCCGCGAGGAATTCGTCCAACATCTGGAAACCGTCGCCTTGCTCGAAACGGACGTTCGTGACGCCGTTCAACTCGGCGTTGGCGCGCGCCAATGCGATCGCCTTCTCACTGACGTCGATCCCCAAGACTTCAAGGGCCGCCCCCAGCCGTGACGCCGCCAGGCTGAAACCGCCGCTGAAGCAGAACATATCCAACACGCGACGCCCCCGCAGATAGCGGGCTGCCGCCCGGCGATTCTCCCGCTGGTCCAGGTAGAAGCCGGTCTTTTGCCCTGCCACCGGATCCACGCCGTACCGCAGTCCGTGCTCTTCGATGAAGACCAACTCGGCAGGCGTTTGACCCCAACGCAAACCCTCCCGCAGCCCTACGCTCGACGCTGACGTCGTGCCGGCGCCCTGCAATTCGATTCCCTCGGCCTTGGCGATGCCGCCTTCGCAACGCACCGTGATGCTGGCCGGATGCAATTGATCGACCAGCAGGTCGATCAGACGATCGTCGCGGCACGCCATGGCCAACGCGTTGATCTGGACAACCAGGTGTCCCGCATAGCGGTCGACTACCAGGCCGCTCAGTCCGTCCGCTTCGCTGTACACCAGCCGGGCCGCGCCGGCCGGGTCGTCGTAACCGAGTTGCCTTCGGAACTGCACCGCCGCCTGGACGCGCCGCCGCCAGAACTCGTCGTCCAAAGCCCGAGCGGCGTTCCAGGTGTACAGCCGGACCAACAGGCGACTGCGCCGATTGATGATCCCGCGGGCGATGAACTTTCGCTTCTCGGACACGAGATCCACCACGTCGCCATCCCCACACTCGCCTTCCACTCGCTCGACAGCCGAAGCGAAAACCCAAGGATGCCGAGCGTAGAACGGAGTCGCCTTGCGCGGCTTCAGGACCACCAGCGCTCGGCCGAAACCCGGCGCGATTTCGCGCCCGGAGGGGGAGGCCGGTTCTGTCGGCGGCAAAGCAGGGAGCATGTGTCGATCCTGGGACATCGGGTTCTGCTGCTGATCCAAGTGAGCCCTGATTGTACTGAGCGGAGGGAGATAATACAGTGCCTGGAACGGGATGCGGGATGCGGGATGCGGGGTGTCGCGACCTGAACTCACGAGCCCATCCCGCATCCCGCGACCCGCATCCCGTGACCCGCATCCCGTATCTCGCATCCCGAAACCCGCATCACCAGGAACGGCCGACTCCGATGGACATTCGACGCATGACCTCCGACGATCTGCCGCTTGGTCTGCGGTTGTCGGCCCAAGCGGGCTGGAACCAGACGGAAACGGATTGGCGGCGCTTCTTGTGGCTGGAGCCGGAAGGATGTTTCGTCGTCGAGTCGGCGGCGGAGCCGGTAGCGACGACGGCGGCCTTTGTGTTCGGAGCGGTCGGTTGGATCGCGATGCTGCTGGTGGACGAAGCCTTCCGGCACCGGGGGATCGCCACACAATTGGTTCAGCAGGCCCTGCAGTACTTGGACGGTCGAGGTGTGCAGACGGTCCGATTGGACGCCACTCCGCTGGGCCGGCCCGTGTACGAACGGCTCGGCTTTCTGCCCGAGTACCGGTTGCTGCGAATGCAGGGGGAAGTCTCCTTGCCGAGCGATGATCGCCGGTATGCCCCACTGCCTGCGGAACGCGTGCCCGGCGTGTGCGAGTTGGACGCGGCGATCACGGGAACGTCGCGGAAGAAGCTGATCCAGCGATTGCACGCCGAACGTCCGGAGGCGGTGACGGCGGCGTTCGACGGCCGGACTGCGGTCGGCTATGCGTTCTGGCGCCCCGGCCGACGGGCCGGGCAGATCGGTCCGGCCGCGGCGGTCTCTGCCGCAACCGGCGTCGCGATGCTGGACCGAGTGTTGGCTCGCTGCCCCGCCGGGCCGTTGTTTATCGACGTTCCGGCAGACAACCGTGCAGCCGTCCAGTGGGCCGAAACGCACGGATTCGTCGTTCAACGAGAGTTCACGCGGATGGTTCGCGGGCCACGGATCGCGGACTTTCCGCAGCGCATCTGGGCCAGCTCGGGGCCGGAGAAAGGATAGAACCGGTTTGCCGTTTTGCGATTCCCCCGTAGCATGGCTCTCCGAGCCGTGCAGATCTTCGCACGGTTTCGACCAACTCAACACGGCTCAGAGCGCCAGGCTCCAAATCGTCACTGCCTCGGAGTATGCCTGCTACTGAGATAGCCGATCTTTCTTTTGCTGTACCGTGAACCAACGCGGGATTTTGGAGATCGCGATGTTCCATTGCGTCGAGCTGGCGCCGAGCGGACGCACTCGCCGCGTCTGCGGTTCGTGGAAGACGATGTGGTCTGCCTGCTGTCGCGCCAGCAAGAGGGCCTGCGGCAAAGTCAGGGGCAGCCAGACTTGGAACTCCGTGTCCCGCTGCAAGATGTCCCCGTGGACGGCGCGCTCGGCGATGCGCGGAGAGAAGTACAACTTGCCGGAGAATAGTTCTTTTTCGCTTTTCTCCTGGACGTGGTAGAAGCGTACGTCGGTGTAACGGTGAAGCAGCAACATGGCGTGCCGGCAAGTGATCGGCTTGAGCACCTTGACGGTCCAGATCAGGGACTCGTCGCCAAAATCCTCGGACCAGCCAAACTCGACGCTGGTCACCGCCAAATGCCCCGTTTCCTCGAGGTCGAGCACATTGGAGGCGACGCCGCTGAGCGGAGCAGGGAGGATCTCGGCAGGACGCCGCTCTCGGTCCCCTGGCGCTTCTGACGTCGGGACAGCTGGCGGCCTGGCAACGGCGGGTCCGGGAGCAGCGTTGGCCGGCGCGTCCGCCGCCGTGGCGGCCGTTCCGCCGAGGAGCAACGCGAACAGCCCAAAATGCAGGATACAAGAACGGAATCTCATGGCAGATTCTCACTGTACGAAATTGGCTCGACGCAGCGTTCTGTCTCTATAAGTCTAGTCAGGGCTGTCGCCACCGGAAACGGGAAAATCTGGTGGTAGCAACTTCCAACCGCGTGCCTCGGCAAAACCGCCTCGGCAGCGACCCGCATCCTGGGGCGGCCGGAGGCCAGCGGAGTCGTGCCACTTGCGTCATGCGCCGGTCCCCTGATGCGCTGCTAATTTGTGGCGATTACGGAATGTGACCCTCATTCGACGGTCGTATCGCCAACGTCGAAAACTCTGCAAATTCAGGCCGAAGTCAGTCGAGAGAGAAATATGCAGCGTCCCAGCACATCGAGCCTGACGGACCGGTTGCACAATTCAAAACTCCACGGAAAGGAGAATATCCAGTGATGAGGAAGGGATTTCTTTTGGCGGCCTTACTTACGCCCCTGTTGGTCGCGGGAAACGTGCGTGCCGAAAACATGGGTTCTGGCGGGGAAGATCCCGTCTGTTGCGAATGCCCCACCAGCAATTGGTACGTGGGCGTGGATATCACCGTGCTCAAGCCCCACATGGGTACGCTCGGTGGCGGCGGTTTCGGTCATCCGGAAGTGGACATCACCCCCAGTTTCGATTACGAAGTCGCTCCGCGCGTCTGGCTGGGATGGGACAACGCCGACGGACTCGGCGTGCGAGCCCGGTATTTTACGTTCGACGCGGACGCCACCCAAGCTCTGCCAGCCAACCATCCTCCTCTGGTGTTGGGCGATCTTGAGTTCCAGGGGACGCAGGCATGGCTGGAAGCCCAGACGCTTGATCTCGAAGCCACCCAGCGCGGCTGCCTGGGCCACCTGCAGTTCCAATTGGCCGGCGGTGTCCGTTATGCCAAGATGGAAACCGGCGTGGGCGCGTTTGGCCTGACCGATACGACCGACCCCGTGGCTGCCGGCATCGGCATGGACTTCGAAGGGGTCGGCCCGACCGTCGCCATCGACGTCCGCCGGCCGTTCGGTTCCCGCGGCTTGGCCCTGGTGGGCAGCGCCCGCTCGTCGTGGATGTATGGCCAGACCGATTTCGGGCTGACTGGGGATCTGGCAGACATTCCAGTGAGCGTGTACGCCGACGATCACATGATGCAGATCAACGAACTGAGCTTGGGCATCGAGTGGTCGCGTTGCCTGCAGCGGGGTGGCAAGGTGACGGTTGCCGCGTTGTGGGAAGCCCAAGCCTGGGAGTGGGCCCCAGTCGCCGGCCTGATTCACCAGGACATCGGCCTCACCGGTCCGACGTTCTCCTTCAGCTACATGCGTTAAGCCCTCACCTCGATTTTCCTTTCGCGTCGGAAGGCCGACCCTGGTCCAAGCGGCTGGGATCGGCCTTTCGCGTTTTCTTGGCGAGGCTGCCACCGCGCCGTCTCGGGGCTGTTTTTCTCTGCGGATCGCCTAGAATCTACGCAAAGTTGAAGTCAGCCACCCGAACCGATCCTCGGCCCGAACACCCGCTCGGCGTTTTCGTCAAGGACCTGCTGTTTCTCGGCGCCCGTCAGCTCTGCCTGATCGATTCGGAGTCGCTGCATGCCGGCCACGTGCAGGGGCGTGTCCGTGGCAAACAGCACCCGGTCGGAACCGATGTCGCGGACCGCCCATTGGATTTCTCCGATTACAGATTCAAGCCGCGGCGGCTGATGATTCCTCACGCGGGGCCGGCCGCGCCGGCAGGGCGAACGCGATCAGCAGCATGGCGAGGATCAGCACGCCCGTGGCCGTGTGAAAGCTGGCAATCCGGCCGAATTGGTCGGAAATCTGCCCGAAGATCACGGAGGCAAACCCGACCAGCGATCCCAGCAGATTCAAGTAAGCGATGTTCGCCCGCACCTGCGACTTGGCCGAGGCCGTCGTGACGTAGTTGGGGAAGTAAACTCCGAACAACTCGCCGGCGCCCAGCAATCCGGCGGTCAGAAGGTACCACCACCCCGAGACGTTCAGCGCCCAGGCCATGCCCGCCAGCAGAATGGCGGTCGTCGCCAGCAGGGCGGCCTTGGGATTCGTCTTGGCCAGCAGCCAGCCGAGCAGCATGCCGGCGACCGCCTTGAAGCCAAACCGCAGAAAGTTCTGCAACCCGACGGTGTCGGGCGTCGCTTGGCCCAGCACGTCCTTGGCGTGCAGCGACACGTTGTCGAAGATGGCGTTGCCGCCGGAGTAGACCAGCAAATACCCCACGGCCGCCAGCACCACGGGCCTGGACGTCGCAAACTGCCGCAGCCCGTCCAGAATCTCGGCTGTCCTGGATGAGGCAACCGGCTCGTCCACGGGTAACGGGATTTGAAAAGCGGCACCCAGGAAAACGCACAAAACCATGACGGGGAGGGTACCGGCAAACAAGGCCAGATAGCTGTCGGGGAACCACATCCCGAAGGTGTATCCGGTCAGAGGCTCCTTTCCCATCAGCATCTGCTGCAGCAGGGAACCGGCGCAGGCCGCGATCGGCCCGATGCCGAAACTGAAGCCCAGCGTCACCCCCCGCCGCGCGGTGGACACGCCGCGCCGGACGACTTCCCAAAGGGCCATGAGCATTACGCCGTTGGCGGCGCCAAACACTCCGGCGAACAGGAGCACGCAGCCCGTCACCACCGCGGCGGGCCAGCGCAGCCAGATCGCCGCGGCCACCAGGGCCGTCAAGGCCGCCTTGGCCGCAAACGAGCCGACCAGCAGCGGCTTGAGCCACCGAGCTTGCGGCAAAAACCACGCGACCAGGACCGGCAGTGCCGTCATCCACTGGTACACCGCATGCGGCAAATTGGCCACCGTGTCGCTGTTACCCAAGTCGTGCAGCAAGTTGGCGTGCGTGACCCCGACGTAGGAAACGGGCGCGGTCAAGTAGATCAGGCACCACACGGCGGCAAAGCAGGCGATGTTGCGGGTCTGTAACGCGGCGGACAACGGGCAGTCGTCCTCCGCTGGTACCAACACCGTTGCCGCTGGACTCTTGTCGCTCATGGAGGCCCCGGAAATGGCCGCGTGGGATCAAGCCTGCGGCCGGTCAGGAACCGCTTGGCGGCGTTCGAGAAATAACGGTCCAGTGTTTTCCTGCCGATCATCACACGGAGTGTGATGGCGACTCGGACGAGGCGACCATTATTCCTGAACGCTGCTTAGGGTGCATCCGCATCATGGCTGGACGCTGATCGTAAGCCGTCGCGGCGTTCCTGTAAAGGCGCACCGAGGACGCACTTCAATTCTTCCAGATCGATCGGCTTGACCAGGTGAGCCCGGCACGGCGGGTGGTGCGAAATCCGTCTCGTGCTTGACGAAGCCTGTACGGTCTGCAGCGGCCGCGGCCAGGTTGCGGGTTCCTGGTGCGCCGTCTGTCAGGGGCTCGGTTGGTTACGTCAGCGACGGCGTCTCCAGATCTGCCTGCCCGGCAACCTGCAAACCGGCACCGTCATTCGCCTGGCCGGACAAGACGCTCGCCAGCCGGCATCGACGCAGGACCTGGTGCTGCGGATCAAGGTGCAGCCCTGCTGGTGACAGAGCGGCGACAGGCCAACGCGGCCGCCAATGATCATGGCGCCGGTTTCAAGCCTTGATCGCCGAGGAGCCCCTTCAGCGCACTTTCCAGTTCCTTGACGTCCGGCGCCAGTTTCGCTCCCGGCGCGAGTCTGCCGACCCAGCTGCTGTCGGCCAAGCCCTCGAACGGCGGCAAGGGAGATGCGACGTCTCCCAACAGCGGGGTCAGGGCTTTCATTTGGGCCGCGAATTTCTGGCGGGCTTCTTCATAACCTTTCTTGATCCCAGCGACGAGCTGCTGTTCTTGTTGGGCGCTGGCCAGAGCCGATTCCAGATTGGCCTTCTCCGCCTGCAACTGGGCTGATTGCGCCTCGGCTTGCGACAGTCGCGCCTTGAGGCTCTCCACCTCCGCCGTCAGTTCCTTGATCCTGGCTGACCCGCAACCGGAACAGATCGCTACCCAGCACGCCGCCAAAAGAAGACCCCGGAGACGACGCATGGCCAGTTCCTCCCTATGGTTCAAGAACCCTGATGATTACCCTGCCTGAAGGCTCGGAAGATAACAGACAGCAGTCCGGTTCGCAACCGGCAAGTGCCGCCTCAAATCGAAAAGCGGGGCTTGTAGTGCCGCATTCATGCATTCGAAACCGGCTAAAGTCCGCACTACCAACGCCAGTCTCAAGCCTGGACGCGGCACAAGACTCGACCATGTCGCGTGTTCGAGCAGGCTTGTCCCCCAAGGCACCAGACCCAATAATTCTTCCGGCGGAACTCGAATGGCAATCGGGGCGAGGTCACGCAAGTCCGACTTTTTTCGGGATTTCACAAAACAAAAAGAACCGGAGAACCGTCAAATTCGTCAGACAAGGGTTGTGACTTCATGTGGCCCCAGTATATTGGATATAAAGGTAGTTTTTCACTGTTCCAAACGGCTGATTTGCGGCTGCCGTTTGGTACCTCCGCAAAGGGATCGCAATGAGTTCGCGGTGGCGAGGTCTCCATATTCAATCCGCTAGTCGTCCGCTCCGCCGGTGCTCGAGGGTCTGGCGACGGCTGTGCCTGGGCCTTGAGCGACTCGAGGACCGCCGGCTGATGGCGGGCATCATCCTGGGCGAGTCGTCAGAGTCGATGGTCGTCGACGAAGAGGAGATGACGGACACGCTCGAGGTCGCACCGGAACTGTTGCTTGCTTCCGGCGGCGCCGGATTCGCGCTCAGCCGGGACAGGGCGGGGGTGTCGGAGAGCGGCTCGACCGACATGTTTACGGTCGTGCTCACGGGCGTCCCAAATTCGGACGTGGTGTTGACGGTCACCAGCGGCGACACGAGCGAAGTGGCCGTCGCCCCCGCAACGTTGACGTTCACGCCGGCTAATTGGAATGTGTCACAGACGGTGACCATCACCGGCGTCGACGACTTCATCATCGATGGCGATCAAAAAACGCTGGTGACGGTGAGCGTCGATGACGCGGCCTCCGCGGACGACTTCGACGCGCTCCCCGACCAGGCGGTGATGGTGACCACGACGGATGACGATGTAGCGGGTTTTACGCTCAGCAAGACGACGGTAACCGTCTCGGAGAGCGGGACGACCGACACGGTCACCGTGGTGCTGACGGCCCAGCCGGATACCGACGTGATCTTGACCGTGACCAGCGGCGACACCAGCGAGGCCACGGCCGGCCCGATGGCGTTGAAGTTCACGCCAAGCGGTTGGGATGCTCCGCAGACCGTGACGGTCCACGGCGTCGACGATTCCGTTCGAGACGGCAACCAGGTCACCGCGGTGACGGTCGGCGTGGACGATATCCACTCGGACGTCCATTTCGCCGGCGTAGGCAGCCAGGTGATTTCGGCAACCACGATCGACGATGACGTCGGCTGGCACAATACGAAGACCCCTTCGGACGTGGACGGCAACGGGATGATCAACGCGACGGACGTGTTGATCATCGTCAACTACCTCAACGAGGATTCCGGGGCGCCCGCCTTGCCGCGTTCACTCACCGCGTCTTCTCCCTACTATGACGTCAACAACGACGGTCTGTGTACCGCGATCGATGTTTTGATTGTGATCAACTACATCAACACCTACGTCGTGCCCCATGCCAGCGGCGGCGAGGGCGAAGACGCCCCGCGTGACGCGGCGGCTCCGGACGCCGCGTTCCGCGTCAGCACGGACGAACCGCCGCAACCGGTGGCCGCCAACGTGCCGATGGTTTCCACGTCCCCGGTGGATCCGAGCACGGCGCAGGATTTCCCTTCGGAGGCCGTCATCGGTTACGGCATCGACGAGAGCCGCGATTTCTGGCGCCCCGCCGACACCGCGCGTCCGGCGTTGCTGCCCGCGGCCGATTTCGCACCAGGGCCCGGCGACACGTTCGCGTCCGTCGTGCAAGCCCGGCCTGCGCAGCCTGCGTCCCCCCGGCGAATCCGCACGGCGGATGCGGTTTTCGAAGCCTGGCGTGAGGAACCTTGGGACGGACTGGCCGACGGGCTGGTGCGGGATCTTCGCATTCTGTGCTGAACAAGCCACCTCGCTGCGATACCTCACTCCTCGTACAGTTCCGGAAACACGTCCGGCGACAGGCCTTGTTTGCGGATCAACTTCCGCAGACTGGCGAGGAAATCGAATTTGAAATTGGCCACCTGCTGTTCGCTGATGCCCAACTCGGCGGCGACGTCTTTGTTGGCCCAGCCGCCCACGAACAGCAGTTCGATGCACTGCAGCTTGGTCCAATCCCCGCGGTCGCGGAAGCGAGCCACCTGATGCTCGATCGCCTCGACCAGCGACTTTTCCTCCAAGTCGCTCCTTTCGGCGCTGCGCGCGTAGCTGCTGGGCGCGCGAAGCGGCGAAGCGGGCTCCCAGGGCGTCTTCGAATCGTCGCGGACAGAGAAGGGAATGGCGGGACGGCGGCCTTCGCGGCGCAGGTGATCGGTCAGCTTGTAGGCGCAGATGGAGAACAAGTAGCTCTCCAGCGAACGCTTGCCGTCGTAGTTGGGCAGGCTGGTGAGGAACCCGAGGAACGTTTCCTGGACGATGTCTTCAGCCGTAGCGCGGCGGCCGACTCGGCCTTCGACAAAGGCCAGCAGCCGGCCTTCATAACGCGCGATAAGATCGCCCCAGGCGTCGGATTCGCCGCGGCGAATCCGGCCGATCAGCGACTTTTCGGCTCGGGACGGCGGGGGCATATCGAGACACGCATGCGCTGCGCGCGGCCCGGAATGCCTCATCGCTGAACCGCGACCCAACGGGGAACGCAAATCACGGACATCACCCGCTGCCGACGTGCTCCCCGTTGGGTCGCGGTTAAACGAATCCGAAGCACCCCCGGCCGGTCTACATGAGGCGACTCGCCAGCACGGCGCCGGCGACGATCACACTTAGTATGGCCGTTGCCGCCAAGAACTGCAAGCGTCCCGTGTAGTAGCCGCGGGTGGCCGTGTCGAGCCGGAAATAGGCGAAAACGACGCTCAGCAGGCACAACACGGCCCCAAATCCCAGG
>Ga0302240_1002928_pt1 | contig 10509 bp, 4 predicted proteins | sample AAG_UR_His_MG_FD_193538 | JGI IMG/M metagenome (GOLD analysis project Ga0302240, IMG submission 193538) | Enriched activated sludge microbial communities from anaerobic digester in WTTP, New Holstein, Wisconsin, United States - AAG_UR_His | ecosystem: Engineered > Bioreactor > Anaerobic >... | reverse complement strand
ATTTCCACGGGACCCCTAGAGGGTACCAACAACAAAATCCGCACCATGCAACGCCAAGCCTACGGCTTCCGGGACACCGAATTCTTCAAACTCAAAATCTATGCCCTCCATGAAACCAGATATGAGTTGGTTGGTTGAATCTTGCTCAACTCTATACGACACGCGCGCTTCAGCCGGATGAACCTCAAATTCAATAAGTTTGGGTCTATAAGCGGTCTAATCCGCTAGCGCACCCCACTCATTGTCAGTCGTCGCCGCCCTCGCAAGGCCATGATCGGGAAATGTGGCACAGATCGCCTGAGTTCATCCATCCATGTATCGCACTCTATCATCATGCGGCCCGCTTGACCGTGCTGCCAGCCGGCGATCCCTCGAGGAACCGTGACGGCTTCACCAACCGCCCATCCTTGAACTCCAGAACCTCTCCCTCCTTTTCAATGCACTTGCCCGCGGCATCGAAGATCAGTCGCATCGCCCCTAGGTAAGTGGGCCGGCCGTAGCCATCCCTGGCCTGTCCGATCAGCACGCCGTTGCGCAACTCGGGAGGATTGAGCATCGTATGGGTATGACCTCCGACGATCGCGTCGATTTTGTCCCCATATTTGTCGGCCAGGGCTCGGTCCGCGCTGACGCCGATATGCGTCAAGAGCACGAATAGGTCGCAGCCGTCGCGCAGCGATTCATATTTCGTGAAAGCCTGCTGTGCACTGGACAACTTTACCCCGTCCGCCTTGAAGCCGCCACCGCACAGCCCCAACACGGTCAAACGTAGGCCGCTGTTCAGCTTGCGACTGATGAAAGGCTGGGGCGTGATATAATTGTCCGTGTTCACCACCACGTTTGCCCCAAGGACCGGAAATTTCATTTTCTTCAAGTAGTCGCGCGTGATCGTTCCCTCATAGCCCAGATCGTGATTACCGGGCACGACAGCATCGTACCCCAGGCGGTTCATGGTAGCTACCATGAATTGCAATCGCTCTGTGTACTGCTCTGCGTTGGTAACGATCTTTTTCCCTTCCCAACGATCGCGGCGGATGGAGAAATCTCCGGCATTGAATAAGAGCACATCCGCGTACGTATCGCGGAAGTGTTGGACCGTCTCTGCGATCTTATCGACGCACGTGAAGCTGAAATGGAGGTCGTTATTATGGAGGATGATCACCGTGTGCGTTGCGGACGACGCAGCGTCGTCCGCTGCAAGACCCGCTGTGGGCACACCCGCCAACACCAAGACCACCAGCAGCAACTGGCGCCACAGACACAAAATGAATCTAGAAGACGACGCGATGACCATCGTTGTGCTAGGCTTCTTCATCTCGCTTTCTCTCCTAAGCACGTTCGGCAGCGTGATGTCCACTTCGTTCGATCACCGGCTTTAGGTGAACCTCGATCTTCGTGCCGGACGGATCTTCGTTGGAAAAGGCCCGCATGCAGGGCCGCCGTAACCAAAAACCGAATCCCGTGGACAGCCAACTATGAAGCAGCGTAAACCATCGAGGAAACGACTACAAGTCCGCCACGCCAAGAACTTCACGCCTTTATGAGACGACCAGCGGGATCGAACCGCTGTGCCCAAACTCCAGTGGCTTCGGACGGATGCGACGAGCGTGGCGCGGGCGGCGCGATTAACCTCACCGTTTGTTCACGGAATAACTTCCGTGGTAGACTTAGTCCTGAGCCCTGCGGCTCACGCGCTCTCCGAGCCGTGCAGATGTTCGCGCGTTTTCGACCAGGACGGCACGGCTCAGAGAGCCATGCTACAAAGAGCCGTGCTACAAATGGTCCGCTCGCCGATTCTACAGCTGCCAGCCGGGGCGGTATTCGCGGCGGATGAAGGCGCCGGCTTCGGGGCAGCCGATCGCTTGCAGTTTCTCCGCGTCCCAATTCAGCTTCTTGCCGGTCCGCAGCGCCACGTTGCACAGCAGCGCAGCCTCGGTCAACGCGCCGGAGTAGTCGAAATTGCACGTGGTCGGCCCGCCTGTCTTGCAGGCTTCGGTCCATTCCCGGTGGTGACCGATCGAGTTCGGGATGAACGGTTCGGGACGCTGGAAGTCTTTGAACCGAGCTTCCGGCAGCAATTGGTGCCGGCCGTAGTCGGCGATCAGCATGCCCGACGAACCGATGAACAGCACGGCGCTGCCCCATTGCGGGATCTGCTTTTCTTTGACCAGCTCCGGATACGGGCCGCCGTTGTACCAGTTCAATGTGACCGGCGGCAGGTCGCCTCGGGCGGGGAATTCCTGCTTGGCGATCGTCCAACGTGCGGCGCTTTCCGGATGGACCGGCCCCTGTGCCTCGACCGAGGTCGGATGGCGCAGGTTCAGCGCCCAGAAGGCCAGATCGCAGTAGTGGCAGAAGAAATCACCGAGTTGACCGTTGGCAAAGCTCCACCAGTACCGCCAATGGAACGGAGCGTAAGCGGAATTATACGGGCGGTAAGCCGCGGGGCCGAGCCAGAGATCCCAATCGAGTCCCGGCGGAACCGGCGGCTCGTCCTTCGGCGCGTCGGGCTGGGACATGTCCGCCGGCTTGGGCGGACCGCCAAAGTTCGCACCCAGCCACACGTGGACTTCGCGGACCGTGCCGACGGCCCCCGTCTGCACCAATTCGACCACGCGGCGATAGTTGTCGCCCGCGTGGATCTGTGTTCCCATCTGGGTGACCAGTTTCTTGTCGCGCGCGGTTTCCGCCATCACGCGGGCTTCGTACACGCTGTGCGTCAGCGGCTTTTCGCAGTAGCAGTGTTTGCCCAGCTTCATGGCCATCACGCCGGCCGGCGCGTGCGTGTGGTCGGGCGTGCCGATCACCACGGCGTCGATCTGGGCGTGCATCTCATCCAGCATCTTGCGGAAATCCTTGTACCGTTTGGCCTGGGGGTAACGCTGGAACGTGGGACCGCCGCGTTGCTCGTCGACGTCGCACAAGGCCACGAGGTTCTCGCTCGCCACGCCGTTCACGTCGTCGCCGCCACGGCCGCCGATCCCGATCCCGGCGATGTTCAGTTTCTCGTTGGGCGACTTGGATGGTTCGGCCGCCAACAGGCCATGAGTGGTCCAGACGCCAGCCGCCACAGCGGCGGTGCGCAACATGTCACGGCGGGAAACAAGAGTGGACATTACGTGTGCTCCTTGTGCGGGTGAAGGTGGGCTTTCGAACCGGAAACGATTGTCGCGATGGCTCATCGCCGCGTCAAGCGTGCTCGCGTGCGGATCGAGGATCGGAATTTCACGGCCAGAGTGCTTGCTTGCGGATCGCCAAGCGATGATAATCCTGCGGTAACGGTGGAAGGACCACCCATCATGAATCTTGCTCTGGGACCACGCATCATGCGTCAACCTTTCGTCTACGTCATGGCCCTCGCCTTGGTCACTGTCGCCGGCGCCGGCGCGGAATCGGATCCTGAACCGGCCTTTCTGGCGGTGCCGCAGTACGTCGGCCCGCCGCAACCGCAACACGCGGTCACGAACCGCGCCTTTCAGGGCATCCCCAGCATGGCCGTCACGCCGGGCGGACGGCTGTGGGCGAATTGGTACGCGGGCAAGACCCCCGGCGAGGATCAGAACAACTATGTGGTGCTCAGCACCAGCGGCGACAACGGAGCCACTTGGCGCGAAGTGTTGGTCGTGGATCCCGACGGCGAAGGCCCGGCCCGCACCTTCGACCCGGAACTCTGGATGTCGCCCGACGGCAAACTCCGCATGTTCTGGGCGCAGGCCCAGGGACACGAAGCGACGCTTGGAGGCGTGTGGTGCCTGCAGACGGCCGAGCCGGAGTCGGAGCAACCGGTGTGGGAGAAGCCCGTGCGCATCACGAACGGAGTGATGATGTGCAAGCCGCTGGTGCTCACCACCGGCGAATGGGTGCTGCCGGCCTCCACGTGGCGGAAGACCGACAACAGCGCCAAGCTGGTCGTTTCGACCGACCAGGGCCGGACTTGGACGGTCCGCGGCGGCTGCAACGTACCGGTCGCAGACCGCGCATTTGACGAGCACATGCTGATCGAGCGCCGGGACGGTTCGCTGTGGCTGCTGGCCCGCACGAGATACGGAATCGGCGAAAGCGTGTCCACCGACCGCGGCGCGACCTGGCCCGAACTAAAGCCGTCGGCCATCGCGCATCCCAGCGCCCGGTTCTTCATCACGCGTCTGAGTTCGGGCAACTTGCTGCTGGTCAAGCACGGCCCGATCGACAAACGCACGGACCGCTCGCACTCGACGGCGTTCGTCTCCACGGACGACGGACGCACGTGGGGCGGCGGACTGTTGCTCGACGAGCGCAGCGGCGTCTCGTATCCCGACGGCCAGCAGACGCCCGACGGGCTGATCCGGATCATTTACGATTTCAGCCGCACCGGCGCGCGGCACATCCTGATGGCCACGTTCCGCGAAGAGGACGCCGCAGCGGGCAAAGCCGTGTCCGGCGCAGTGCATCTGCGGCAGCTGGTCAGCCAGGCTGCGGGAGGGCTGCAGCCCGAGCCGCCGCCGGTGGCGGCCAACCAGGACGGGGAGCCGTTGCGGAAAGAGCCCCCCGGCGCGCTGGCCGCCGGAGAGGCCCCGGCTCAGGCGTTGGCTGCCGGCGAACTCCTGTTCACCGACCGCGGCTACGTGCTGAGCGAACTGCCCGCCGCGCTGCAGGGCGCCAGCTTTTTGCGCGTCAAGTTGGACGGGCAAAAGGAAGTGCGTTGCAGCCGCGCCGGCGCGGTGCACTTCCTCACGCCCGAACCCGGCCGCAACAAGGACAGCCAAACGCAAGCCCTGCTCGACCAGGGATTCAAGAAGGTCGCCCTGCCGGAAGTGCGCTTGTTCAACCCGTCCAGCGCCGCCAACTTCTGCACGCTCTACCAAAAGGACTGCGCCGCAGGCGACACGATCACGCTCGGCAAGTGGGCGGTGCCCTTGTTTTTTTCTCTGAGGAGCGAAACGGTGAGCAACCCGCTGACTGCCAAATGGACCGGGCCCTACCACGGCGTACCGCCGTTCGATGTGGTGAAGGTCGCCGGCCTGAAGCCTGCGCTCGAAGCCGGCATGAACGATCAGTTGGCCGCCATCGACGCGATCACGTCGAACGAGGAACCTGCAACCTTCGACAACACGCTCGCGGCGCTGGAAGCGTCGAGTCGCATGCTGGATCGTGCGTCGACGATTTATCACGTCTGGTCGTCGACCATGAGCACTCCCGATTTTCAGGAAGTCGAACGGGAGATGGAGCCGAAGCTGGCGGCCTTTGGCGACAAGATCGTGCAGAACGAGAAGCTGTTCGCACGGATCGCGGCGGTGTACGAGGCCCGCGATAGGCTGTGCCGGACGCCCGAGCAGAAGCGCCTCGCCTGGCTGTACTACACGAACTTCGTGCGCGCCGGCGCCAAGCTCGATGCGGCGGGCAAGAAGCGGGTGGCCGAAATCAACGAGCGGCTGGCGTCGCTGTACACGAGCTTTACCCAGAACATCCTCGGCGAAGAAAAGGAGTACACGCTGTTTCTCGATCAGGCGGTCGACCTGGACGGCCTGCCGGATTCGGTCGTGTCCGCCGCCGCTGCGGCAGCCGAGGCCCGCGGCCAGCCGGGCAGGTGGGCGATTCTCAATACCCGCTCCAGCGTCGAACCTTTCTTGAGTTTTTCGACGCGCCGCGACTTGCGGGAAAAGGTGTGGCGGACGTTTGTGAGCCGGGGCGACCACGGCGACGCACGGGACAACAAGAAAATCATCACGGAGGTGTTCCAGCTGCGCGCCGAGCGAGCCAAGCTGCTGGGATATGCCACGCACGCGCACTGGCGAGTCGAGAACGCGATGGCCAAGACACCCGAGCGGGCCATGGAATTGCTGGAGGCAGTCTGGCCGGCGGCCGTCGCCCGGGTCAAAGAAGAGGTTGCCGACATGCAGGCGATCGCCGACCGGGAGGGCGCGAAGATCGCGATCGAGCCGTGGGATTACCGCTACTATGCGGAAAAGGTCCGCAAGGCCAAGTACGACCTGAACGAGAATGAGGTCAAGCCCTTTTTGCAGCTCGACAAGCTGCGGGAGGGCATGTTCTACGTCGCGGCGGAACTGTTGGACCTGCACTTCGCGCCCGCCCGGGACGTTCCGGTGTATCATCCGGATGTCCGCGTCTGGGAGGTCCAGGACGGCCAGGGCCGGCACGTGGGGCTCTGGTACTTTGACCCCTACGCCCGCGAGGGCAAGAGGTCGGGCGCGTGGATGAACGCCTACCGCAGCCAGGAACGCTTTGCGGAAGAGATCCCCACCATCGTCTCGAACAACTCGAACTTTGTGAAGGGCCGACCCGGCGAGCCGGTGTTGTTGAGCTGGACGGACGCCGAAACGTTGTTTCACGAGTTTGGGCACGCCGTGCATGGACTGTCGTCCAACGTTTCCTATCCTTCGCTCTCGGGTACTGCGGTTGCCCGCGACTACGTGGAGTTCCCCTCGCAGATTCTCGAACGCTGGCTCAACACCCCCGAGGTCTTGGGCAAGTTTGCCTTGCACCACGAGACAGGCAAGCCGCTGCCGATGGAACTGCGGCAGAAGATCGAGAAGGCCGACAAGTTCAACCAGGGCTTTGCGACCGTCGAGTACCTCGCGTCGGCGCTGGTGGATCTGAAAGGCCATCTGGCCGGTGATACGCCCATCGACCCGGCCGCTTTCGAACGCGACACGCTGACGGCGCTCGGCATGCCGCGGGAAATCGTCATGCGGCACCGCATGCCCCATTTCCTGCACGTCTTCGCCAGCGACGGCTACGCGGCGGGCTATTACAGCTATCTGTGGGCCGACACGCTCAGCGCCGACGCGTACGAAGCGTTCCTGGAAGGCGCAGGTCCGTTCGACAGGGCGATCGCCAAGAAGCTCAAACAGCACGTCTTCTCGGCAGGCAACACCGTTGACCCCGCCGAGGGCTACCGGGCCTTCCGCGGCCGCGATGCCGGGATCGGCGCCCTGATGCGGCACCGCGGCTTTCCGGAACCTGCCTCCCCGCCGGTCTCGACCTCCTGCGGCGTGCGGTAATCTTGCCGTGTTTGGCGCCGTGATGAGACCTGCTGTCGAGGCGCGCTTGTCGGTGTGGCACGGCCTACTTGTTGGCCATGTCCGCCGCGCCGGCACGGCCAACAAGTAGGCCGTGCCACAGCTCGTCGTCGAACGGTTCGACCGCGCTGTCGCCGCCGGGGGCCGGCCTGCAGTGGTCGCGCCGGTCGCTCGAGGTATTCGGCGACTCGCGTGACGTTTCGCGTGCCTGTGGCACGTCGGGTTTCCGAACCGACACGGACGCCGGTTCCGATCGCTTCTTCTGGTTGTCAAGAGCGGGCGACGGAACTGCGGAGGAAGTTATTTCGGCCGCCATTGCGACGGGGGCGGCGACCGGCGGTTGGCTGGCGACGTGGATGCCGAGCGGGGATTCTCCTTCGCCTGCGGCGGCAAAGGCATTCAGGGTGTTGACGACCTCCAGGACGTCCTGCGGACACAACTGCCCGTCGCCCGTGACGTCCAGGTAGGGCAGGGGAAAGGTCCCTTGGGGAGAGGGCGGTGGCAGCAAGCGCGTCTGGTTCACGTTCAAATCGTTGATCAGGATTAAGGCGTCAATGGCGCTGATCGTTTTGTCGGCATTGACGTCCTGATGTTCGACAGGGTTGCGCCAAGGCCGGTCGTCCAAGTCGACGACGGTTACGACCACGCTCGCGGTTGATGACCAGAGGCCGTAGACGTCCCGAACTTGATAGGTGAATTCGTCCAGACCGATCAGCCCCGTGCCAGGCGCGTACTGAACTCGCCCTGTCGCCTGGTCGACGAAAACCTGACCGGCGGAAGGCTGCCTGACAATCGTGACCGAGGTCGCGTCCAGCGGCACGCCTCCCCCGTCGTTGGCCAGGACGTCAATAATGACCGGCAGGTCCTTCTCCGTCACGGATCGATCGTCGCTGGCGACCGGCGGTGCAACGTCGCCCGGCGCGATGATCGTCAAATCGTAATCGGGATGAATGGCGCCTTGATACGCGGCGACGCGGATATAGTATTCACTGCCCATCGCTACGTCGCACCACACTCTTTCGATTGGGTCGAGCGTCCGGCTCGAGGCGATCAAGCCCCCCTGGGCGCCGTACAGAAACAGGTCCAGGTTGCCGGCGCCTCGGCTGGAGTCCAACTCCACGATGAAGTGTCCGTCGGCCGGGGCTTGCCAGCGGAAGAAATCCTCATCGTTGGCTTCATGGATGGACAGGTGGGGAAGCGTGCGCACGCCCGCAGCCAATACGAATGCCTGGACCAGCGAATCGTTGGGCTCAAACGAGTCGGGCGGCAGGGCGTTGTAAGGCACGACGAAGTCGACTTTGACGTTCAGCGTCCCCACGACCGCCCCGGAAACGTAGATCGGCTCCTGCAACTCGCCGCCCGAAGCCGTCAGATCGTAAGTATCGGCTGCAACCTGAAGGGAATACGCGCCGGTGGACCCCGTGACGGTGGTGTACGTCGTGCCGCGACTCCTGCCAGTGGCCGAAATCGTGACCCCTTCCAAGCCTTCGCCCGCGGAAAAGAAGTCGTCGCCGTCGCTCTGATCCGAAAACGCCACGCCGGTCAGAAACACGTTGCCCGAGCGGCTGGCGAACAACTCGGTCATGTCGACGCCGTAGTTTTGACGAAACGCGACACCGACGCCGACTTCCCGATAGGTCTCGCGCAGCATATTCACGCGATGGCCGGGACTGAGGAACAGCGCATCCTGAGCCGTGACCGGGTCGAGGTCGATCGCGATGTTCTCGCCCCATGATCGCCAGGGATAGCCGGCATCGTCCAGCCGATCGCCGGGGGCCTCGCCGTCTGGGTTGACGTGGTCGAAGAAATTCCGATCGATCATGTCCTGGCTGTGCGCTGCCGCGACGCCGATCAGCAACTGATGCGGTGCCAGCGGCTGCTTGGGCGCGGTCGAAATCGTCCCGGCGGGCAGACCCTGATTCAGGTCAATTCCCAGCCGGGCGGCTTCCGCGGTCGGGTTCGCGCGAGCCCGGTTGACCATTTCGATCACCAGCTGTTCGTCGTCCAGCATCGTGATCGCGGCCAACAGGCAGCGTGGTTCTAGAGCTTCGAACAGTGGCTGTCGAGTCGGCCGACGAGAGCGAGTGACCGCGGTGAGGATTCGCCAAGCCATATTGTGGTAACCCAGAAGTTGTTAAATAAAAACTATAACAAGTTGAGTAGTTGCAGGTACTTATAACACCTACTGTTTACATCCGCATATATAACCGAGACCCCTTTGCTCATGTCAATCGGAAAATAAAGTCGAAAGTGGACTACTCGATGAGCGTGTAAAGCCCGTGGCGACGAAAATGCCCCTGGAGTAAAGCCTGCGTTTTTCACGCCGGGATGCGCGATCTTCCTTCTCAGCACGCAGATCAACTCAGCAGGAGTTGCAGATCTTCGGCCGTCAAGCTGCGGATGAGGCTGTTGTCCGCGGAAACAATGGCGTCGGCCAACTCGCGTTTCTCGCGCTGCAGTTCGACGATCTTCTCTTCCACGGTATCGCGGCAGATCAGTCGATAGGCGAAAACGTGCCGGTCCTGCCCGATGCGGTGCGCGCGGTCAACCGCTTGCGCTTCCACGGCGGGGTTCCACCAAGGATCCAGGATGTAGACGTAATCCGCTGCAGTCAAATTCAAGCCCTGCCCGCCCGCCTTGAGACTAATCAAGAACACGGGGCACTGGGCGTCCTGCTGAAAACGCTTGACTTTCTGCTCGCGGTTGCGCGTCTGGCCGTCCAGGTACTCGTAGACGACGCCACGTCTGTCGAGTTGCTGGCGGACGATCGCCAGCAGGCTGGTGAATTGGGAGAAGATCAGAGTCTTGTGTCCCTCGGCGACCACTTCTTCGATTTGTTCCATCAGCAGTTCCAGCTTGGCGCTGGTTTCCGCCGAACGATTGGAGTCGATGAGTCCCGGATGACACGCCGCCTGGCGCAACCGCAGCAGGGCTTCCAGGACGTGGATTTTGGCCTTGGCAAGTCCCAATTCGGCGACGCGCTGGTTCAAGCTGGAGCGATAGTAGTCCCGCAATTCGTCGTACAGTTTCCGCTGCTTGGACTCCATTTCGCAGTACAGCGTCTGTTCGGTCTTTTCGGGCAACTCGCTCAGCACCTGCTCCTTGGTGCGGCGGAGCAGGAAGGGACGCAGCGCGTGGGCCAGCAGCGGCAAGGCCCCATCGTCGCCATCGCGGCTGCGCCCCGACTTGGTCAACGACGCAAAGGCACTCGACCGGCCTAGCATGCCGGGATTCAGGAACTCGAACAGCGACCACAACTCGCCCAGATGGTTCTCGACGGGGGTGCCGGTCATCGCCAAGCGGTGATCGGCCTGCAGCAGACGGCAGGCCTTGGCCGCCTGAGCGTTGGCGTTCTTGATGGCCTGCGATTCGTCCAGGATCGCGTAATCCAGGGGGATCTTCCGCAATTCGACGATATCTCGCCGCAAGATCCCGTAGGTTGCCACGATCACGTCGTGGTCCGCAAATCGCTTGCGCAGCGCCCCCCGAT
>Ga0302240_1002927_pt1 | contig 10510 bp, 7 predicted proteins | sample AAG_UR_His_MG_FD_193538 | JGI IMG/M metagenome (GOLD analysis project Ga0302240, IMG submission 193538) | Enriched activated sludge microbial communities from anaerobic digester in WTTP, New Holstein, Wisconsin, United States - AAG_UR_His | ecosystem: Engineered > Bioreactor > Anaerobic >... | reverse complement strand
AAGTTATAACTTTCTCCTTTGACGGCATATCTTTTGCTCCAGAGCCCGGACAGGGACAGATGTATATGTTTTTGGATACTTTTTTACCTGTTGCGGTACTCAGGGGTAGATGAATGCAGAATTATTGTGATAGTTCAGGTTATTTTATATAAAAGAAATTGCATAATTCTGCATAGATATAGATTCTATATTTGACAGGAATTAACCCGCTGCAAGTTGCGGGTTTTAAAGTGCTGAAAGCCTTTTGCGATTTTAACCCTCCGAAGGAGCAAAAGCTATCACTGCCCTAAAAATAAAAAAAGGTTTTAACCCTCTGAAGTAAGAAGAAATATTTTTTTAATTTAAAGTTTTTTTTGTTGTTTTATGTTATTATATAAATAACTTAAGAAAGTTATGAACTTTCCGTCCTTTGCCTTTTCCTGTATAGGTTTTGATAAATCTATATACAGAATTTCAGAATAATTTTTCGAGAAACACTCTAAAAGATATATTTTTATGAAGAAGACTTTTTCGGAGGTGGTGTGAGTGAAGCTTGAAACAGGATATGTTCTTAATCAGCTATACAGAGTTGTCAGACTTTTAGGTTCCGGAGCTATGGGCAATGTTTATCTTGTGGAAAGGATTAAGGATGGTAAGGAATTTGTAGTAAAGGAGCTTTTATTTACGGAAGAGACCGGTATGAATGTCTATACGGCAAGGGAAATATTTTTCCGTGAAGCAGAGTTTATGGTCAATTTTAAGCACCATAGCATACCGGCTATGTACGGTATTTTTTCTCAGGATGGGAAAGACTATCTTGTAATGGATTATGTTGAAGGAAGGACTCTGGAGGAAATTATAACGTCTTCATCAAGCCCGATTCCTGAAGATATGGCTATTAAGTGGACCATAGAGCTTGCAAAAATCCTGGATTATCTTCATAATTTTTTTCACAAGCCTGTTGTTTACAGAGATCTGAAGCCCTCTAATATTATTATTACTCCTGAAGGTTCTGTGAAGCTTGTGGATTTCGGCATAGCCCGTTATTACAACCCTGATAAACATACAGATACTTTCAGTTTCGGCTCTCCGGGCTATGCTGCCCCCGAGCAGTATAAGGGTAAGGGCCAGTCAAGCCCTCAGACTGATATTTTTGGCCTTGGAGTGATTCTTTTTCAGATGCTTACAAAGTATGATCCAACTTTAAAACCTTTCACCTTTCCTTCTATGAAATCTTTAAATCCTCAAGTCTCCACAGGGCTTGAAGAAATTGTGACCCGTGCAATACAGTTAAATCCTATAAAAAGGTATATCAGTATGGCCGAATTCTATGAAACTCTGAAAAAATATTCAGGAGTGAAGACGGATAGTTATTCATATATTTCTTCGTCTGTACCTCCTCGTTCCAGACATAAAAATACAGACTCTCGTATAATTTTGATTGTAGCAGGTGTTTTACTTTTCTCCTTTATGTTTGGAGGTTACTGGTGTTTTTGTTATATGATACCTGTTTTCATTGCTTTTTGTATAATTTACTATGTTTCTGTACATTCTGTAAATTATATTTTTAAGAAGAACTACAGAGTTAATTACCAGCCTCTGGCACCCTGTGCTGTTATATTAGTTGTTTTGAGCTTTCTGTCTGCCATACTTATTCCTAATAAGTTAGGTATAACCTCTCATAATCAGCTTGCCTACTGTGAGGATAATCTAAAAAATATCGCCACTGCTCTGAAGTTGTATGCCGCAGATTATGGCGGAGATTATCCTCCTTCACTTGAATACCTTACAATGCCGGTGTCTCCCTCAGGTGGGAGTTATGTGAAAGCTCTTCCTTTATGTCCATCTTCTAAAAAACCTTATACTTATGTGTATGCTAATAATCCCGGTAATTTTACTCTCTGGTGCAGTAAAGAAAAGTCTCATACCATCTTTATCCACGTAGTCCCGCATGAGGGCTGCTGGCCTCAGTACGCACCCGGTCAGGGGATAATGCATGGTAACACAGGACTTACGCATTAGGAATAAATTTATCTAAAAGTTAACGAAATTGTTACATTAGGATTAGTTATTTTAATATTATATTTGTTATAATATTTTGGGATTTAATAATTAAAAGATAACACAGGTAACAGGATAATCAATTTATGGAGGAAAAAGTTAATGAAAATAAATAAAGTCAATACAGGGGTTTATACAGGTATTTTGAATAAGGCTAAGAAAGCTGAATCTTTCCGGGAGGATAAATTTATAAAAAGTGAAGACCTTAAGGAAGATGCAGAGTTTTTAAAACCTCCTTCAATTAAAACCAGGAGTGAAGAAAAAGATATAACAGGTTTGGCAGATTACAATAGAGGCCTTGCTATTGCTGCCGGTTCTGTTCTGGTAGCATCTCCTATAGCGGAAGCACTTAAAACTATAGATATAATATATACAAACGATATACATGGTGCTATAAATCCTATGAAGGATGATAAAAATCCCGGGTTTCAGAAAGGTGGAGTCTCTTATATGGGGACTCTTATAAAGCAATTAAAAAACGAATCCCCTCATAACCATATTCTCCTGGATGGAGGAGACTGGGGGCAGGGTTCTTATGAGTCAAAATTAACAAAAGGCAAAACTATGATTGAAGTAATGAATACTCTGGGCTATGATGCCGGAGAAGTTGGCAATCATGAATTTGACTGGGGTAGAGAAGCCCTTAAAGATATGATGAAGGAAGCTACCTTTCCAATACTGGGGGCAAATATTTTAGAAGATGGCAATTTAATAGAAGGAGTAACACCGTATATAATAAAAGAAGTAAATGGTTTTAAAATTGGTATACTTGGCCTTATCAGTCAGGAAACATCCGGTACGGTTGATCCTAAAAATATTACAGGTTTAACCTTTGCTTCAGTAAAAGAAACTGCTGAAAAATATATCCCTGAGATGAAAGAAAAAGGAGCAGAGTTAATATTTGTTTTATCTCATCAGGGAGATGGAGCAGATGAAAGACTGGCAAAGTCTGTGAGGGGCATAGATGTAATAGTGGGAGGCCACAGCCATACCCTTATAGAAGAAGGTAGGAAAGTAAATGATACAATTATAGTGCAGGCAGGAACACAGGGAGAGAAAGTAGGTAATTTGAAACTGGAAGTAGACCCTGAGACTAAAAAGGTTGTATCCTTTAAAAATAATCTTATATCTGTAAATGATAAGGATTTAAAGCCAGATCCTGAGATAGAAAAAATAATAGCTCCTGTCGTAAATGAATCAAAAGAAAAAATGTCAGAGATTGTTGGAAAAACAGAAGTAGATCTTACACATAACAGAAGTAAAGTTTTAGAATCAGTTATGGGAAATGTCCTTACTGATGCTATGAGGGAATCTGTAGATGCCGATGTAGCCATGCAGAATTCCGGAGGAATAAGGGATCAGATAATGAAGGGACCTATAACAATGGGTGATCTTTACAGAGTATTACCTTTTGATAAATTTATAGTGACTATGGACCTTACGGGAAAACAGATAAAAGAACTTATGGAAAACAGTGCCCAGAGAAAAAAGGGAAATATGCAGGTATCAGGTATTAAAATGGATATAGATCCGACAAAACCACGAGGAGATATGGTTTCAAACATAAAAATAAAAGACCTTCCTCTGGATATGAATAAAGTTTACAGAGTCGCTACAGATGATTTCCTTGCAGGTGGAGCAAATGGTTACACAACATTCAGACAGGGAAAAAATATTGAATACGGTGAACTGGTGATAGATCATCTGAAAGGCTATGTGCAAAAATACTCACCCCTTACAAAGGAAAAGGCAAAGATAGAAGGTAGACTTAATTTTATAAAGCGTGAAGCGTGAAGCGTGCAGGGGCAGAACATTGTTCTGTCCCTTATCGATCACTCATTACCAGAGAATAACTATGTTTATTATATACATCCTTATCTATATTCTTCTCCCCCTGGCATTTATAACAACTGCTTGCCTTGCCTACAAATATCACTATGAATTTACGAAATTAAAAGAAAACGTAGATGTTTCAAAGGATATGCTCAGTAAAATCATTGAAGCAAAGGAATCTGAAGAGAAATTAGATAGTACCGTAAAAGACGTAGGCAATTTTATGGACAAAATGAAGACAGAATACGAGGAAAAAATAAATTCCCTTGAAAATAGTCTTGCTCTTCACAGAGTTATAAATGAAATTGCAAAAGAAGTTAATCAATCTCTGGAATTAGAAAACATATTACAGGATACTCTGGATAAAATACTGGGGGTTACAAGAACAGAAGTGGGACTTATAATGCTTATAGATAAAAGTAATAGAGGTCTTAATCCTGCAGCTTTCTCCGGTCTTTCTCCTGAATTTATAGAAGAAATAAAGAAAAAGTTTATAAAGTCAGATACGGGTACAAGAGGCCAGGCTATTTCTCTGGGTAAATCAATTAGAGCAAAACACATAACCGACCCAGGTTCTCTTACAGGTGCTTTATTAACGAAGGGAAGTTTAAAATCTCTTGTTACAGTGCCATTGAAATCCAAAAATGAGGTTGTTGGGATAATGCAGGTGGGAAGTTATCAGGAAGGAAAATTTTCAAAGGAAGATATGAAATTAATGGATTCCATAGGGAATCATATAGGTTTAGCATTATATAATGCAGGTCTCTATGAGACAATTAAAAATCATTCAGAACAGTTAGAGAAAAAAAATTCCAAATTGATAGAGCTTGAACAGATGAAAACAGATTTGATTCAACTGATTGTTCATGATTTAAAAAATCCTCTTATGGGAATAATGGGCTATGCGGATATTCTTTTGGAGGAAGAAAAAAACTTAACTGAAAGTCAGTTAAGTGCTCTTAATATAATATATATAAGCTCAAAGGATCTTATGAGAATGATCCTTAATCTCCTGGATATAAGTATAATGGAAGAACAGCGTGTAACTTTAAAGCTTGATGAAATAAATATTAAGGATATTATAAATAGAAATATCTATGAAGTTCGACCTCTTTTATTAAGAGAAAATAAGTCAATAAAACTTGAGATTCCAGAAAGACTTCCCATTATAAAAGCAGATAAAGACCTCATATACAGGATAATAGCAAATCTTATAAATAATGCTATAAAATACTCTCCTCCAAGTGGGATTATTACCATAGGAGTCAACTATGGAGATATAGAAAAGTGGTTAACTGTATACATAGCAGATGAAGGAGAAGGTATACCCAAAGATTATCAGGAGAAGATTTTTGATAAATTTATTCAGTTAGAAGCTAAAAATATAAATATTCATAATCTGAGAACATCAAGAGGTCTGGGTCTGACTTTTTGTAAACTTGCAGTAGATGCCCACGGCGGAAGAATATGGGTAGAAAGTGATGTTGGTAAGGGAAGTAAATTCTGTTTTAATCTGCCCTTTATATATTTTCCCGATGAAGAGGAAAGTGAAAAGTGAAAAGAAGTAAAAAATTAAGAGACAAATGAGTGAGAAGTGAGGTTTTTTATGGTGTAGAGTCGAACCTCTGTGTTCGCCCGGGTTACGCATCACCTGTTATCAACCATTACAATCTAAATCAGATCAATTAAATCTCTTTCTCGTAAAAGCCTTTCTTCATACTGAAAACTTTCATCTGTGAGACGGCAAAATTCCGAACTCGCTTCTTCAAATCTCTTCTGTTTTAAAAGACACATTATAAGAGAATAACGGGCCTGACTGTCAGATGGTTCAATTTTCAAAGCTTTTCTGAAATATTCTTCTGCTTTATCTGTAAGTTTTTGTTTATAATAATAGGTTCCTATATCCAGATAAGCCATTTCCTGATTAGAGTCAATTTCTATACTTTTATGGAAATATTTTATTGCTTCTTCTGAATTCCCCAGATTTCTGTAAGCTCTTCCAAGACAGCCATATAAATAACCATTATCAGGAGAGGCAGCAATTAATTTTTTATAATGTTCTACAGCAAATAAAAGTCTTTTTCTTGCTACAGTACCAAAAGCATTGTCTGTAATATCCAGATAGATTCTCTTTACATCCTCAGAAACAAGTTCTAGATAGTCCATCACAAGGGATTCGTATTCTTCATTATAAGGAATTAATTTAGATGAAGAAGTTCCATGTTGAACGGCACTCCATTTATATACACAGGATGGGAAACAGGTAAGGTCTGTATCTGTTATAAAGGGCCCATAGATCCTGCACAGATTAAAACGGGCTTTATAGAGTCTGCAGATTTTTTTATCCATATCACAGTAAATACAGAGACCGGCAGATTGTTCTATGTGATCTTGCCATGACAGGACAGGCAAATTATCAGGGTTTCCACTTTTTATAAGATAGTAATTGGCATAATCTATTTCCAGAGGAGAATGAAGATAATTAATCAGATGATAACAACATTCAATACAGGAGCCACAGGACTTTGACCTTGGAGTAATGATCTTTTCGATTTTCAGATAATATTCTTTTAGTTTATCAAAAAATCCAATCTGTTTCTCAGTGAAATCCATTATTACTTATAAGTTCCTTAAGTTTAATTTTTATTTTGTATAAAATTTTTATACTTCCAATCAAGAAATATTTTACGTAAAAAAGCTGTGATAAAAAAAGCAAGGATAGTGCTTGTTATAAAATTCGTAAAAATTAAAAATATATCTAATCTAGTATTAAAGTGTGGACCAAAAAGAATTAGAAATAGAGTAAAATAAAGAGAAATACTTATAATATCAATTGTCTTAAGAAATTTATCACCCATTATCCTGTAACGTTCAGGACCTTCTAGATAAGTTATATCATCTTCTACTGATTGAGTCTGTCTTTTATCAGGAAGCATATGAACAGAGGCAAAACTGAGAAGATATGCCATAGAACCGATAAAAATCAGTAAACTTATAGACATAGTATCACCGGGTAGCCCGGGATGGCCGAAGAGATTTCTTTCGAAAAACTGAAAGATACCGTAATTTAATCCATTTTCATATAACCAGGAACCGCTGGCATAGGAAAAGGAATAGGCAAGATTGGCTACAGACATGAAGCCTGCGAAAAGAGAACCTGCTGCATTTACAGGTATGACTGCACCTACAAGACTGAAGGTACTCATACGGGTAAGACTTATGAGTACAGCAGAAAAAAAGTTATATACAGCAAGATACAAAAGACGGATGAATTTTTCAGAATAGGAGGGAAGAACACAATGAATTGTGCCTGTTACCCTGGTAAACCAGGGATCTACAAGAAGATACTGTGTTAAATTAACCATAATACAGAGAATAATAAAAATTTTAAATACATTTCTCAATCCAAGTCTGTCCTGCCATCGAATACCTATAAAGGCAAAAAGTAATACACCTGTAAAATAGCCAAAATAGGCACTTGCATCAGCATAACCAATCTGAGTCTGGGTGAAATGAAGATTTACCATAAGATGATTGGTCCAGAGAGCACCAAGAGAAGGCTGAAAATGAAAGAGAAAATAGAAGAGTATAATCCATAGAACTGGCCCTGTATTCAGGCCATTCCAGAAATTTGTTATAGATTCTTTTAGTGGAATAGAAGAAGCAGTATCTTTCGGCAACATTAAAACTACTATAAGAACTATCAGCGGTACAAGGGCAAGTAAATATAAGAGATATTTTATATTAATATTGTCAGCTATCCATCCGCCTGTAGCGTTGGAAAATATGCCTGTTCCATAAATAGCTGCCCAGCATATAGCCTGGTTTAACCCTACAGTAGCAGCTTTCGATCTCCCGCTGCTTTTAGCTTCTTCATCTCCTTCAAGTACTGTAGCTCTGTCAACTGCTACATCTGTCCAGGCAAATAATATTGCCAGTAGAAACATGATGGCAAAAAAGATTTTTTCAGAAGTATCTAAAAAAGGAGTAATAAAATAAAGTATTGCACCACCAATGAGAAGTATTATGAGGGTAATTTTAGTTTTGCCGTAGGCATCCATTAAAAATCCTATTAAGGGTTTAAAGCTCCAGGCCAGATAAGCACGGGAAAAGTATTGCTGTGTTGCTGCTTCACTCAATCCGTAATTAACACGGAAGTGTTTGAAAAAAGAATGGTATGTAATTCCCTGAAAGGGATTCGCAAGCCCCTGTAAAACATATTCCATAGCAAAAAGAGCTTTCATAGCCTTAAGACCGCGCTGATTCTTTTCAGATACTTCGGAAGGTTTTTCAATTTCTGACATATATCTTTCTCCTGATATTTCGTAATGCGTGATGGGTAATGCGTGAAATTCGACCCGGGCGAACACGGGGTTCGCTATTTATTTTTCACGTTTCTAGAGTCTTCTCCAGTTTCCTTCACAGCAGTCAAATAACTTCTCACTTTCTTCAGGGCCATCTGTAGCAGGGGAATATTTTAAAAGTTCAGGCTTTTGCTCTGTTTCCCATAATTGTAGTACTGGTTCTAATATCTCCCAGGTGGCTTCAATCTCATCAAATCTTGGGAAAAGTGTTCCATCTCCTCTTATTACATCTACAAGGAGTCTTTCATAAGCTTCTGCAAGACGTCTCTGAAAAGTTTTTTTATAACCAAAATCCATCTCTACAGGTTGAATAAGAAAGCTTGGGCCCGGTCTTTTTGCAGAAAAAATAATTGAAATTCCTTCCTCAGGCTGTACCTGAAAAACAATAACATTGGGTTTAGCACGGATTAAATGACATATATCACCTTCACACTCAACAGTTCGGAAAAAAGAAAGGGGAGGAGTTTTAAATTGCACGGCAATCTCAGTCAGTCGTCTTTTAAGTCTTTTCCCTGTCCTTATATAAAAAGGAACACCTGCCCATCGCCAGTTATCTATATGAAGTTCCATAGCCACATAGGTTTCTGTAAGAGATCCGGGAACTACACCTGTTTCCTCATGATAGGCCTTTACAATTTCACCATTAATATTGCCGGAAGTATATTGCCCCCGAAGAACCTTCTTTTTTATACAGCATTCAGTAAAGGGCCTTACACTTTGAAAGAGTTTTACCTTTTCATCATGAAGGGCCCGGGCTTCAAAAAATGCAGGTGGTTCCAGTGCCACAAGGGTCAATAACTGAAAGGCATGGTTTTGAATAATATCTCGAAGAGCTCCACTCTTATCATAATAAGCACCTCTATGTCCTTCCATTCCGAGTGTTTCAGCTACTGTAATCTGAACATGATCTACATATTTGGAGTTAAAAAGTGGTTCGAAAATAGCATTTCCGAAGCGGAATGACAGGATATTCTGGACAGTCTCTTTCCCGAGATAATGATCAATTCTGTAAATTTGATTTTCATCAAGATAGAGAGCAAGTTCTTTATTCAGTTCCCTGGCAGATTTAATATTATGACCAAAAGGTTTTTCAATTATTACACGACTCCAGGGATAGGTAATTCCTTTTTTAATTAATCCTGACTGGGAAAGCTTTCTCACAATAAGAGCAAAATACCGGGGATCACAGGCAAGATAAAATATTCTGTTACTATTTAAGTTACTCTTTCTGTCTTTTTCCTCCAGAAATGTTTTTAACCCCTTATAGGCATTATCATCATCAAAATTCCCTGAATAGTAAGAAAGGATTTTTGTATAATCATTCCAGAGTGATGAGTCAAAATTACTTTCTTCTGAAATCATTTCTCTCATTTCTTCCTGAAAACTTTCATTTGATTTAGTCCGTCGAGCAAAACCCACAATCTGAAGTTGTTTTGGAAGTAAAGCACCTTTAAATAAATTAAAAAGTGCTGGAATAAGTTTTCTTTTTGTAAGATCACCACTGGCACCAAAAATTACCATAGAAAGAGGTATATCCAGTACTGAAATGTACTGACCAATATTTTCTGTCATTTCCTGATTAGTATCTTTACAGATACATTTTTCGATTTCCATTTTTTTATTCCACCTTTCACGTTATGTGTAATGAGTAATGGTTAAAGTACATATATATTTTATATGAAAATGATAAAGTTTTATGTTCCACTGTCTATTCATTTTCATATTTGCTTGTGACCGATACGGTCATGTCTGTTAGTATCACTTTTCATTCTTCGCCCATTACGTTTCTCCGTCGAATTAAATCTATAAAAACCTATAAATAGGAATACCTGCTTATAAATTTTCTAGAACACGACGTTGTTAGCCAGAAGCTAACCTTATCCTTCTCAGTATTAATTAATTTTGTTAAATTAACTAATTCCCAGTCGCATTTTAATTTTATAGGATTACAAATTTTCCACCAGAAAGTTTTTAAATAATCCATATCTTCTTTATTTCTTATTTTTATTATCCTTGTTCTCTTATCACTCATTTTTACTCAGTCTCTCTATTATCTTTTTGTTTATATGACGTCTTCTGCCATTTATTTTACAGGAAAATACACGGATTATATTCAGTAATCTTCTACAAGTTCTTCTTCCTGAGTTTTTTCCTCATCTTTATTGATTATTTCAAGTCTAGTATTATGTATTTTACAAAACTCTTCTATTAGTTCATAGCCAAATCTTATCAATCTGTCTTTATGTAATATATAAATAGTTTCAATCTGATTT
>Ga0302240_1002926_pt1 | contig 10510 bp, 6 predicted proteins | sample AAG_UR_His_MG_FD_193538 | JGI IMG/M metagenome (GOLD analysis project Ga0302240, IMG submission 193538) | Enriched activated sludge microbial communities from anaerobic digester in WTTP, New Holstein, Wisconsin, United States - AAG_UR_His | ecosystem: Engineered > Bioreactor > Anaerobic >... | reverse complement strand
GAGAATAAACAAACAACATCATAACACTGCCTCGCACCACGAGTGCAAAAACGCGCGCCACCGCGAAGCTGCGCCAACTGCACATACCGCCGAACGTTATCTGCAAGCCCAAGCAAATCAGTCATATGAAGTAGTTTGGCAAAGAATATAGCTTTCAAAACTTCTTCATATCTTTCCACAAATCGAATTTTTTTGGATATGAAAATACGGGCCACGAGCAAACTACTTAATATATCTGGAATAGCATCAATAAAAGATGAGAGTGAACCATGCGAAACATTACCAGGAGAATGGTATGCCGGAATTATGTCTCTCCTGCGTCCAGGTAAATTTGCTGTTCATTTTCTGCACTACCCAACCTACATTTCCATTTTCATTCCAGGCAAATCACTTAATAAGCTAATACCATTGCTACCCCAAAAAGTATCTTCCTACCTCAAACGTAATGGATATTCAAAACTTGAATCTTCATTCCAGTTAAACACTAGTCCAGAAATATTTGCTACAAATAGCCGGAGGATGTTAGGGCATATGAACCAAATAAAATATGCCCTAGAATATCACTTTGCTATCGCATATTCAATTGAGGAAATAAATTTTGAACACATTGAAGATCAATATTTGAAATACTTATTTGGTGGAAAATACAAAGGGCGTAACTACATAAGACCAAGAGATCAACTTGACAATTTTCTAATCCAACATACTATTGATAAGCAATAAAGGGCCAGCAGATAACAGGTCGGTATATGCAATTGGCTTCTGCACCGCGAGAATCTTCTGGTCAAAATGAAAGACCTTCAATGGCGGTGCAGGCTGCCCCGGCTCCCGCCGGGGACCCCCGCTGGTGTCACGGTTTTTGCCAACGCGAGAATTAAGTAATAACAATCATAACCCTACATCGCATCACGAGTGCAAAAACACGCGCCACCGCGACTCTACGCCAACTGCACATACCGCCGAACGTTAGGTACAATAGCAGCCATATGATATTTAAAGGGTTGGGTGCTCTAATGACTAAATTGGGGGGCCAACATTTCCTCTCGCTGCGAAGAGGCTCGCCAACCCGCCGTAACCTAGCTTGTTAGGCACTAAGAAAACATTAAGAACCAGTCTAGCACGACTCGCGAATCACCCCAACTCAGCTGCACTCCTCCGCTTCAACGGATGTGTAGCGGTTAGGTGAGTAGATTATGGAGCATGTTCAACCTTACTCAAGTGAGATCTTTTCTGTTCCAACTCAACTTAATAAACCGCTACAGTACCTAACAAGCCGGTATATGCCATTGCCGCTCCGTACCGCGAGAATCTTCTGGCTAAAGATGACCGCTGGGTGGACGGCGGTTCGGCCCGCCCCGGCTCCCGCCGGGGACCCCCCGCTGGTGTCATGGTTTTTGCATCATCTCCTAGCCGCCAGCGACTCAGATGATAAGTGCTCGGATGTTTGAACCTGCTCGCCGCGCCAGGCTACATCTTGTGACAAAATGAATAATCTGAATCCTTTACTCTATAGCAAAAACTCATGCCACCGCGACTCCGCGGCAACGTCACATACCGCAGAACGTTATAGCCAATGCTGAGTAAATGCATTTTAAACCATTCAGAAAGACCCACCCCATATTTGGCACATTTGCTTTTGCACAATGCTAGACCCAACCCACTTGCAAAAGCAAAAGAGCCAAATGCCCTCGCTCCTTTTTAATAACTTTACTCCTCCACACTAGACAAATGACAAACAAGCAAACAGCAAAAGAAAAAATTGAGAGTCTTGTAATCCGTTTTGAGGAACAATTTGAATCATATAAAAACTCCGATTATAACGAGACTTTAACTCGTCGTGATTTTATAGACCCATTCTTCAAAGCTCTCGGTTGGGACATTGATAATGAATCCGGCTACGCAGAGGCTTATAGGGAGGTAATCCATGAAGATAAAGTAAAAGTAAGTGGTTCAATAAAAGCTCCAGATTATTCATTCAGATTAGTTGGCGGTAAAAGGCTATTCTTTGTTGAGGCAAAAAAACCAAGCATTTCAGTAAAGGAAGATATACAACCGGCATACCAGGTCCGCAGATACGGATGGAGTGCAAAACTCCCGATCAGCATAATAACCGACTTTGAGGAGTTTTCAATTTATGACTGTACAAAAAAGCCAAAGCCAAACGACAAGCCACCTGTTGCAAGAATTAAATACCTATCATTCAGGGACTACATAAAAGAGTTTGACTTTCTCTGGGACACATTCAGCAAAGAGCAAGTACTGAAAGGTAGTTTTGACAAGTTCTTACAAAGTGACACTCATAAGAAGGGTACTGCAACTGTTGATAAAGACTTCCTGGAATCACTTGACAGATGGAGAACATATCTTGCAGTAAGCATAAGTTGGAATAATAAGACTCTTGATGAAGAAGAGATTAATTATGTGGTCCAACAAACAATTGACAGGATCATTTTCCTTCGCATTGCAGAAGATCGTGGTGTAGAACCATATGGCACTTTGCACCATGCCACCAAACTTGGCAACCTGTATCAGAATCTATTTGAATTATTCCAGAAAGCTGATCAAAAGTACAATTCCGGACTGTTTAATTTCAAGAAAGACAAAATCAGTCAAGACGTTATAATTGATAATAAGGTAATTAAGACAATAATAGATGAACTATATTATCCACAATGCCCTTATGAATTCTCGGTGCTTTCAGTTGAAATCCTTGGCAGTGCATATGAACAATTCCTTGGTAAAGTAATCAGGATTACTCCTGCTCACCATGCCAAAATTGAGGAGAAACCAGAGGTAAGAAAAGCGGGTGGCGTTTACTACACACCACAATACATTGTAGATTATATAGTTAAGAATACAGTCGGGAGGTTGATTGAGGGAAAGACACCAAAAGAAATCTCAAAAATCAAAATACTAGACCCTGCCTGCGGCAGCGGTAGTTTTTTGATTGGCGCTTTCCAATATCTTCTCGACTATCACAAAGATTTTTACTCCGAGAACGGTAAACCATCAAAAGGAAAGAAAGATAATCCACTTAGACCAGACGGAAATCTTACAACAGCAGAGAAGAAAAGGATTTTGCTTAACAATATCTATGGAGTTGACCTAGATACAAATGCTGTGGAAGTAACAAAATTAAGTTTACTGATTAAATGCCTTGAAGGTGAAACAGAAGCATCAATTCAGCAACAGTTAAACATCTGGAATGAAAGAGTCCTTCCAACCTTAGAGAATAATATCAAAAGTGGTAATACTCTGATCGAAAACGACTTCTATGATTCCATGTTAGATCTCCAAACTAGTAAAAGAATCAAACCATTCAATTGGAAAGATTCATTCCCGGATATTACTGAAAGTGGAGGATTTGAAATTATCATAGGTAATCCACCATATGGAGCACTATTAACGAAAGAAGAAGATGAATACTTTAGAACCCATTACTCTGTTTCTAATTACCAACTTGATACCTATAACTTGTTTATTGAGAAAGGCTTAAACCTCTTGGTTAAGGATGGTATTTTGGGCTTTATTATTCCATCTGCCTGGGTAGCCTCTAAATACGATGATAAATTCCGAAAATTCATTTCTGAAAAAAGTAGAATTGAAAAATTTGTCATCTCGCACAAGAGGACTTTTACAGAAGCAACTGTTGAAACATGTGTTATAATTCTTTCAAATTGTTCGCCAGAAAGTTCGTTTATCGTCGAAAGATGGGACCAAGAACCCAATACTTCTTATTCTGTCTACATTAACCAAATCAATAATGGGAACAATTACATATTTCCGGTTTATTCGGATGAATCTGTAAGAAAATTAATTGAAAAAATAAAAGGCACAGAAATAAGACTCCAAGAGATAGCTGAGGTAATTTGGGGCGTAAAAGTCTATGAAAAAAGCAAAGGCATTCCTCCACAAAGAGGTGATGAATCTATAAATAAAATCTTCCATTCTGAAATAAGGACCAAACCTAGTCATAGGCCGCTCATAGGAGGCAAGGAGATTAATAGATATCTCCTTAATTGGAATAAAGGTTTTATTGATTATGGCAAATGGTTAGCAGCTCCGAGAAACCCAACTTGGTTTGACGGTGAAAGAATTGTAGTCCGAGAAGTAACAGCAAAAGGAATTATCCAGGCAACCTATATTCAAGATGACTTTGTTTTCTCGAACTCTGTGGATGGGATTAGAATGAAAAGTAATACATTCAATATAAAGGTATTACTTGCTATTCTGAATTCCAAACTAATCTCATTTTATAATCTCAATACTTCTGCAAATGCTTTCAAAGGATCATTCCCAAAAGTGCTAGTGCAAGACCTTCGCGAGCTTCCAATTCCTAAGATCAAGGAAGACCAAATAAAACAACTAGAAAATCATTGTAATCAACTTCTTACTCTTTACAAAAACAAACAAGAAGTAAAGTTACAGGGGGCACAAGAGCAAATTCAAAATCAAATTAATTATTTCGAAAACAAGATCAACGAGATCGTGTATCAACAATATAATCTTACACAAATAGAAATTGAAATAATTGAGAGATCGTTATGACTTTGCAAGCACATTTAAAAGCCACACAAGCTTACGCACAACCAAAGCTTTTAAAAGAGCTTGCAGGCTTACAACCAGAGTAGGAATAGATAAAAGTAATATAGCAATAAAGAATAACCGCACTGGCTATAACAGGTCGGTATATGTCATTGGCGCTCCGCACCGCGAGAACTTTCTGGCTAAAGAGGATTGTTAAGTGGTCAGCGGTGCGGCCTGCCCCGGCTGCCGCCGGGGACCCCCTCCTGGTGTCACGGTTTTTGCCAACGCGACAATAAACAAAACAACATCATAACCCTTCATCGCACCACGAGTGCAAAAACACGCGCCACCGCGACTCTGCGCCAACAACACATACCGCCGAACGTTAGCAAACATAACATGTAAACAATTGATAATTAGCTGAAATGAAAAAGCAAATCAAATTCAGTGTACCATACCAAGTCATTGTAACAGGCCTGGTTTGTACAATGTTATCAAGCTGCTCCCCATATAATAGGATCTACTCAGAAGATGATATTGTTTACTCAACCAAGAGATTTGAACTCAAATATGACTTCAAAGATCGGGATCGCAGAACGCCAATCTATTTCTTTACACAGTCAATCGTTAAGGAAGTAGATCAAACCAATAATGTGTCATATCGCGCCTATGATGTACTGTTCCTAACCAGTTCCAGCTTCAAACTTGATGAAAAGGTTATTCTGATTATTGATAATAAGCCATACCCCATGGTGATTGATAAAATTGAACTTGAAAACGTAAAAACTATTTCTGAAAACACAACAGATATTCAAACCTCAGACTCAACAACCGTTTCTGTAACAACGGGGTATTCAGAAAACAACAGGAAAATTACCAGGTTCAGCTACAAAATACCGCTTTCAACTATAATGGAAATCAAAAAGGCAAATCAGTTATCAATACGTTACTACTCTGGCCCAAGTATGATAACGGTTAAGCCAAAGAAACTGAGCATTAAGAAAATAAAAGAGCTTATTGACATTGAATAAAACTGTTACGTTTGCTAACAGGTCGGTATATGTCATTGGCTTCTGTGCCGCGAGAACTTTCTGACTAAAGAGGAACGCTTTGTGGCCGGCGGCACAGGCTGCCCCGGCTCCCGCCGGGGTCTCCCTCCTGGTGTCACGGTTTTTGCCAACGCGAGAATAAAGTAATAACCGCATAATCCTGCATCGCACCACGAGTGCAAAAACACGCGCCACCGCGACTCTGCGCCAACGCCACATACCGCCGAACGTTGTGCATAATTGTGGGCAGCTAACCAAACCATATTAAAGTGAATTCTACCCAGCAACATTATAGAGAAAGTAAGGACCTTCAAATACTTTCTCACCAAGTATCTCGTACTCCAGCAGGACTGTCCAGAACAAAAAGAATTATCAAGGCAGAGCATGATAAGGAAATACAATTCATTCTACTTTGTTCTCAGATACATCTTAATGATTATAAGGCAGCTAGGTCAGAAAATCAAAGAAATCAGCGTATTTCCAAAAGAAAATAAATTAACAAATTGACATAGCAGAGGGAGACCAGCTCGTTAAACACGGACGTATATGCATGATTGATCGTAAACAAGGCAAGGTATGACTGCTCTGCATCCATATCAGTGCTTTTGAATTACAAATAATAACCAGGGTTAACACTCATAATTTGATGCTGTACAGTTAATTGCCATGCATATATGTCATAATAATACCAGGCTATTGAGTCAAGAAGCTCTAAAAACAACTATGCACAACAGGTCGGTATATGTCATTGGCTTCCGCACCGCGAGAACCTTCTGGCTAAAGAGGATCGCTAAGTGGTCAGCGGTGCGGTCCGCCCCGGCTCCCGCCGGGGACCCCCACTGGTGTCACGGTTTTTGCCAACGCGAGAATAAAGTAATAACAGCATAATCCTGCATCGCACCACGAGTGCAAAAACACGCGCCACCGCGACTCTGCGCCAACGCCACATACCGCCGAACGTTAGGTACAATAGCGGCCACATGATATTTAAAGGGTTGGGTGCTCTAATCACAAAATTGGGGGGCCAACATTCCCTCTCGCTTCGAAGAGACTCGCCAACCCGCCGTAACCTAACTTGTTAGTACTAAGAGAACATTAAGAACCATTCTAGCACGAATCGCGAATCACCCCAACTCAGCTGCACTCCTCCGCTTCATGGGAAGTGTAGCGGCTAGGTGAGTAAATGAGGAAACCTGTTCAACTGTACTCTAGTGAGACCGCTTCTGTTCCAACTCAAATTAAAAAGCCGCTACAGTACCTAACAAGTCGGTATATGGCATTGCCTTCTGTGCCGCGAGAACTTTCTAACCAAAGAGGACCGTTTGGTATACAGCGGCACAGGCCGCCCCGGCACCGCCGGGGGCTCCCGCCGGTGTCACGGTTTTTGCCAACGCGAGAATAAAGTAATAACCATCATAATCCTGCATCGTACCACGAGTGCAAAAACACGCGCCACCGCGACTCTGCGGCAACGCCACATACCGCCGAACGTTAGGTACAATAGCGGCCAAATGATATTTAAAAGGTTGAGTGCTCTAATGACTAAACTGGGGGGCCAGCATTCTCTCTCGCTGCGAAGAGACTCGCCAACCCGCCGTAACCTAGCTTGTTAGGTACTAAGAAAACATTAAGAACCATTCTAGCACGAATCGCGAATCACCCCAACTCAGCTGCACTCCTCCGCTTCATGGGATGTGTAGCGGCTAGGTGAGTAGACAAGGAAACCTGTTCAACTGTACTCTATTGAGATCTCTTCTGTTTCAACTCAAATTAAAAAGCCGCTACAGTACCTAACAAGTCGGTATATGGCATTGCCTTCTGTGCCGCGAGAGCTTTCTAACCCAAAAGGAACGTTTGGTGTACAGCGGCACAGGCCGCCCCGGCTTCCGCCGGGGGCTCCCGCTGGTGTCACGGTTTTTGCCAACGCGAGAATAAAGTAATTACCGCATAATTCTGTATCGCACCACGAGTGCAAAAACACGCGCCACCGCGACTCTGCGGCAACGCCACATACCGCCAGACGTTGTGCGTAATGTTAACAAGACCCTCCAAATTAAATTGAAAAAATATGCTTGCTTTTCTTAAAAAGAATGAAAGTGATAACTGGGCTAGTATAGTCAATAAGGCCAGCAATAATTATTATTCGCTAAATTCTTCAGAAAGGATCTGGTTTAATTGCCAGGTAATTATTGACTCAACTCAAAACGGGGGCCTCATTAGCTATTATTTTAATTCAGGAGCTGAAAATGTATATGATGCAATAGATGATATTAAATCTCTTGGGTTTGAGAACATAGCTGGAATAATTCAAAAATATAACCTCATTCTATTCAAAGGATTAGAAGTTCCAACAGATATCTACAAACGGAATGAGTTTATAAATAGTCTGGACGAATCCACTGATGAGTTATTACAGAGCCTTGAGACTGAGTTAGCAAAACTCATTCAAGATTTTAAGATGGGCTTATTGACATTCCTAAGGAAAGAGAAAATGATTTAATTAATAATAACACTCCGCACAACAGGTCGGTATATGCAATTGGCTTCTGCACCGCGAGAATCTTCTGGTCAAAATGAAAGACCTTCAATGGCGGTGCAGGCTGCCCCGGCTCCCGCCGGGGACCCCCACTGGTGTCACGGTTTTTGCCATCGCGAGAATAAACAAAACAACATCATATCCCTGAATCGCACCACGAGTGCAAAAACACGTGCCACCGCGACTCTGCGCCAACTGCACATACCGCCGAACGTTGGGCACAATATTAAAATAACCGCATATGAAAAAGTCAATTCAATTATTCCAATTGGTACTACTTGTCTCTATCATGATGGGGTGTACCAAAAAAGAGAAACTATCTCAGGCTAATGAGACAGTAAAAATGTTGTTTTCTGCGATAAAAGCAGATGACCAAGAAAGCATGATTAAGTACTATCCAAATATATCATTATTTGATAGTTACTATAAATCGGACTCTATTTCAATTAATTCAACCGAATTCATTAATGATTCACTTATTAGTGTTAAAGTATTAAATCAATTTACCAATGGTTTCGGCAAAAAGAGTGATAATGACATTATTTTATATTTACTTCCAGACTCACTTAATCAGTACATTGAAATATCTGATAGTAAAGGATTAACAGATCATAAAGAGAATGAGTTATATAGTTTTGCCATGAAGATTGGTTGCATAGATTCTAGCGATACTACAGATATACAATTACTGAAAAAGTTTTCGGAAGCATATATTCTTTCATTGCAGTACCGTCTTGAATTGCTTTTAGACTTCACTAAGAATGTAAGAGTAGTTAGTTGGGATTGGGAGACCGGATATGGCGGTTCAGCATCAGGTAAAGGTATAGTCCGGAATAATACTAGTTTTAGGATCCCAGATGTTCAGTATGTAATAAAATACATGGATAGATCAGGTTCCGTTATTACCACAGATGATGGGTATGTTTCTTATGATAACTTATATCCAAATGAATCAAAAGCATTTACATTTTACACAAGTTACGTTGGCAATGCATACAAAGCCAGTATAAGCCTATCGTTTGACGAGGATATGATAAAAGACTATGTCCTTAACTCTAAAGAATATGAGGGTAATGAATTTCAGATGTATCTGGATAGCTTAAAAATAAAATAATACTGTGCCCAACAGGTCGGTATATGTCATTGGCGCGGCTGGTTTTTGCGCGCTAATCAGATAGATCAGCACACCAAAACCAGTTGGTGCTTTATCGGCCCGGCTTCGCGGCTAAAGCCTCCGGGCAAAAACCAGCCCTCCGGCCCCGCTCCCGCGGGGCACTCCCTCCTGGTGTCACGGTTTTTGCCAACGCGAGAATAAACAAACAACATCATAACGCTGCATCGCACCACGTGTGCAAAAACACGCGCCACCGCGACTCTGCGCCAACGCCACATACCGCCGAACGTTATGGCCAATTTAAGAACACCCGCTTGTTTTGAAATTATATGAGAACACAGATCCTATTATCCTTCGTATTGATAATCAGTTTTGGATGTAGTTCCAGACCAGGGAAGAACTCAGACCCAGAAAAAGTTATACCTACAGATAGTTTAGCATACTTTTCCTACGACAAAAAAGTAATTTCCGTAGAGTTGAAGTGGGACACACTCAACATAGTCACAACTAACCAATTTGCTTACTATCCTTTCGGCAAATACTTCTCAATTGAAGAATTCAATAATTATCTGAATTCATTTAATCTTGATGTTGAACAGCAATATCCTAATAATGACACTTTACTAGATTTAAGAGTTTTATACAACCTTTCTTACAGAGATACCAAGATTAAAGTCTTATCTGATCCGGAAAATAAAACAATAGAGATTGTATCTGGTAAAATCCTTGATCCAGAATTAAAACTTGTAAATGGATTTCAAGTTGGGATGACTAAGGCTGCATTCATAGATAGTCTATTCTCCAAAAAACCAGCTGATTTCTCCAAAATAAAAGTAGTTGAGATAGAATCAGGCCTAATGGGAATTTGGCATTACTATATATTTGAACATGATACTTTAAAATCAATCCTACTTGATACAGATTATCAGTTCAATAAATAAACTGGCCATAACAGGTCGGTATATGTCATTGGCGCTCCGCACCGCGAGAATCTTCTGGCTAAAGAGGATCGTTAAGTAGTCGGCGGTGCGGCCTGCCCCGGCTCTCGCCGGGGACTCCCTGATGGTGTCACGGTTTTTGCCAACGCGACAATAAACAAATTACATCATAACCCTGCTTCGCACTACGAGTGCAAAAACACGCGCCACCGCGACTCTGCGCCAACGCCACATACCGCCGAACGTTAGGGCCAATAGCGGCTCTTATAATTGAAAATGTAGCTATGTGCGTTTATCACATCTATATAGGGGGCCAGCTGAACATCTCGCTGCAAAGTGACTCGCC
>Ga0302240_1002920_pt1 | contig 10527 bp, 7 predicted proteins | sample AAG_UR_His_MG_FD_193538 | JGI IMG/M metagenome (GOLD analysis project Ga0302240, IMG submission 193538) | Enriched activated sludge microbial communities from anaerobic digester in WTTP, New Holstein, Wisconsin, United States - AAG_UR_His | ecosystem: Engineered > Bioreactor > Anaerobic >... | reverse complement strand
CCGCCGGCGGCGATGCGGCAAGTCGCCCCGGCCGGCAGCAGTTGGCCGGCAGCGGTGAGCAGGGCAGCCTGCGGGCCGCGATACATGACCGTTCGCGTTGCCAGCGCGGCGGGCTTGGTCGCCTCGAAGGTCAGCGAGTAAAACGGGTGCCCGCGCACGACGCGATACGGGAACCGCTTGTGCGCATAGGCGGCGAAGCCGGCCTCGTCCAGGAGTCCGAACAGGTCGCGCTGCGTCAGCGCCCCGGCGATGCACTCGCCGCGCAGCGAATCGTCGTTGCGAATCTCGGCGTCCGGCTCCGTCTCGCAGACGACGTCCGAGATCATCAGCCTGGCTCCGGGCTTCAGCACGCGGAACATCTCGGCGAACACGCGCCGCTTGTTCGTGGCCAGGTTCAGCACGCAATTGGAGAGCACGAGATCCACGGAGTTGTCTTCCAGCGGCAACGCCTCCAGGTAGCCCTTGCGGAATTCGAGGTTGCGAAAGCCCAGTCGCCGTTCCACCTGTTCGGCTCCCCGGCGCGCCAAGTCGAGCATGACGTCCAGCATGTCCACGCCGATCACCCGCCCGCCGGGACCGACCAGGCGCGCGGCGATGAAGCACTCGACGCCGGTCCCGCTGCCGAGATCCACGACAACATCGCCGGGCTGCGGGGCGGCGTCGACCACCGGGCTGCCGCAGCCGTAGCTGCGGATTCGGGCTTCCTCCGGGACGTGCCCGATCAATTCTTCGGGATAATAGACGGGATTGCGAATGTCTTCCCGCGGGTTGACCGCCGCGCCGGCGTAGAACTTGCCCACCGCCGTGTGGCCGTCGACCTGGGCCACGGACAGCAGGCAATTGCTGTGAATCGTGGCGACCGGGCCGTGCGGGCCGCAGCTTTCCAGAACTTCCCCCATTTTCAGCCGCAGCCGGGGCGGGCCGTCGTTGGGCTGCCGCGAGGCCTCGCGAGCGATCAACCACAACGCCGTCCGCTCGTGCAGCGGCTCGTACGGATCGCAGCCGAGAAACTGGCCGGCGTGCGTGTAACAGTGATCCAGGTCTCCACCTCCCAGGATGAACCGCAGCGGCGAATGGAGACCCGCCGCGGTCACGCGGCGAATCCGCTCCAGCACCCGGCTGCCTTGCCACGCGGCGGCCAACTCGCCGTCGATTTCGGTCGCCAAGGCTTCGACGCCCACCAGCGCCGGCGAAGGATACAGCCGCCCGTCCGGCCCCACGGCCACGGAGTCCCAGCCGGCTCCCGTCCCGTCGTGGATCGTGCCGGCCGGCGCGAACACCTGCCCTTTCAAGGCGTCGATGTTGTCCAACCCCACGCCGGCCGCCTCGGCGCGCAACGCCGCCGGGCGCAACTGATCGAAGATCTCGTCGACCTTGGCCCAGCCCTCCTGGCCACCCCGGCCGCGGACGAAATACCACATCAAGTGGACGTTCGCCGCGCCGACCTCCGCTGCCCAATCGACCAACCCCGGCAGATCGCCGACGTTGCTCTGCATCACGCACGTCGACAGCGTAAACGGCAGGCCTGCGCCGCGAAGCCATTGGAGTTCTTTGCTCAGCCGGCCAAAGGCTCCGGGTCCGCGGGCATGATCGTGATGCTCCGCGAGGCCGTCAACGCTGATCTGAAGATGAACCCGGTCGATCGGCCAGCGCCGCAAGCTGTCGCCGTGTCGCTGCAAGAGCGTGCCGTTGGTCAACACGACCACGCGGGCGCCGTCGTGACGCAGCAGGCCGTCGATCACCGCTTCGAACCTGGCGTGGACAAACGGCTCGCCGCCGGTCAGGGCGAACACGCGGCAGCCCAGCGACCAGGCCTGTTGGCCCAGTTCCAGAATCCGCTCGGCGGGCAGTTCTGCGGCGTCGTCCGGCGCCGAGGCGAACAGGCAGTGCCGGCACGTCAGGTTGCAGCGGTTCGTGACGTGCAGCCACAGCTCGCTCAGCGCGCCGGCGGCCAGCACTTCCGCCCGCCCGCGGTATTCCCGGGGAGGATCGTCCGGCAGGCGGCTCAGGAAACGCTCGACTTGCAGCGCGCCCCCGCCGGCAGCGCCGGCGCCCAACCGCTGCAGGACCGCGTCCCCTGTCGCGTTCGGGACGAACCAATCCGGCTTGTCCGGCCGGATATAGATCGGCGTCCCCTCGAATTCCATCCTCGTCCATGCCGATAGGTCAAATGCCATGCGAGTCCCCGGATTTCGCCCGTGCTGCGAGTCGGTTGCGACGGCCAGCGCTCTTGCTCATATACGATAGATGCCGCGGCCGAATCTTTCCAGGGACACGGAAGGCAGGATCATTGCCCGGCGCAGGTCCCCCTGATTGTTCGCCGCAGGTCTCCCTGATTGTTCGGCGCAGGTCTCCCGACCTCGCCGAAACCGCCGACCGCAGGTCTCACCGATGGTTTTGGGAGACCTCCGGTCGGGGCCGTGCTGCGGTCGAGAGACCGCAGCACAACGGGCGCGTCGGAATCAGGCCGGCGGGCTTTTGCCACGGCGTGGCGCCGCCTCGCTGGATGTGAGCCCGCAGGGCGGTGGCGAGTTCGCGGAATACCTTCTTCTGCGTCATGGCGAGGTCTTCTTTCTCCTGCGGGTCATTCTGAAGGTTGTACAGTTCCAGCGGGCTATAGGGATCGTTCTGCAGCAGCTTCCACTCGCCGCGGATGATCGCCTCGTAGCTCTTGCCGCCGTAGTCCAAGCCGCCTTCGCGACGCACGAAGTACAGATCGCGGGGCGTGGTGATGGTGCCGCCTGTCAACACCGGCACGAGGCTCACCGCGTCGAGTTCCGCCGCAGGTTTCGCGCCGGCCAATTCCAGGAACGTGGGGAACAGGTCGAAGTTCAGCCCTGCGTAATCGCTCCGCGAACCGGGCGGAATGTGGCCCGGCCAGCGGACCATGAAGGGCACGCGCAGGCCGCCGTCGTAATGACTCTGCTTGCCGTCCCGCCACGGATCGTTGTTCTGGGCGTGGGGCAGCGAGCCGCCGTTGTCGGCGCTGAACGCGACCAGCGTGTTCTGCTCCAGGCCCGCTTCTCGCAATACGGCCAGCACGCGGCCGATGCCGTCGTCCAGGTGCTCAATCAGGGCCACGTTCTTCGCCCGCTTCTCGTCCATCTGCGGCGTCCGCTCGCGGACCTTCGCCAGCCACTCCCTCGGCGGCTCGATCGGAAAGTGCGGCGCGTTGTAGGCCAGGTACAGAAAGAAGGGCTGGGTCTTGTCCTTGCCCCGCTCGCGCAAGTAGTCCGCGGCCCACGCGGTGAACAGGTCGGTGGCATGGCCCTCCGCCTCGATCGTTTCCGCGTTGCGGCGCAGGTAGTTGTTCCCGTGCCGCAGGTGCGTGGTGTAGCTGTCCATCATGTCGCCGAGGAAGCCGTGGAAGAAGTCGAAGCCCCGTTCGTTCGGCGTGTTGGGCGATTCGAGTCCCAGATGCCACTTGCCCACGATCGCCGTCTGGTAGCCGGCCTTCTTCAATTCGTCGGCCAGCGTCGGCACGCCGGGATCGAGGTAGCCCCAGGAGTTCTCCGGATGCGTGCGGATGACACCCGGCACGCCGGCCCGATCCGGGTAGCGCCCGGTCAGCAACGCCGCCCGAGATGGCGAGCACACGGTGCAATTGGCGCGCATCGTGGTGAACAGCATCCCCTCGGCCGCCATCCGATCGATGTTCGGTGTGCGCACGTCCGATTCGTGGTACGTCGAAACGTCGCCATAGCCATGATCGTCCGTGAACATCAACAGGAAATTCGGCCTGTCCGCCGCGGCGGCGAAACCGTTGCTGACAGCCAGCAGCATCGAAACAAATAGGAAGATCCTCATCACCGTCACCTTGTCGGGTCTGGGTTCTTTTGCGGCTTTGCTTTCTTGCTCTTTGCTTTGGGCGCTGCCTTGGGGGGCGATGGCAAGCCGTCATCCGGCTGGTTCCACAGACGCCAGGGGTCTTCCAAGCGGCGCATCTCGGCCAGCAGCAGTTCCTGCATCTCCTTGAGCTTGGCCGCGTAGGCGGGATCGCCGGCCAGGTTGACCTGGTGCTTGGCGGGCGAAACGCCGGTCAGCGCGGTCACCTTCGGATCCTGGTGCTCGACGAGAAACTCCTCCGGGTTGTCGGCCAGATTGAACAGTTGCACGTGCCGCGACCGGCCGTCGTAAGCGTCGTATTGGAGGAGTTTCCAGTCGCCCTGCTTCACACACCGCATGCCGGGCTTGGAACCGCCGTTGTATACGCCGTACAGCACGTCTCGGACCGTTTGCCGCTTGCCCTCCAGCACGGGCTTAAAACTAAGCCCGTCGTTGGTTTCGGGCGCGGGAATGCCGGCCAGGTCGCAGAGCGTGGCCAACACGTCCAGCAGGTAGATGTTGCCTTCGGCTCGCGAGCCGGGCCGGATGCCGGGGCCCTTGACCAAGAACGGCACGCGCCACGTGTGCTGGTACAGGTTCTGCTTGCCCTGCAACCCGTGCCGGCCGATGGCAATGCCGTGGTCGGCGGTGTAGAGGATATAGGTGTTGTCCAACTCGCCCATCGCTTGCAGCCGCTGGAGCACGCGGCCGATCTGGATGTCGATGTTCTCGCCGCACGCGAACTCGCGGCCCAACTCGTTGCGGATCGTCACCTCGTCGCGCCGCTCCCACACGCCGCTCACCGCTACTTCGTCGCGCACGTCGTCGTGGCCGTGCCGGAAGGGATGCGCGGGCAGGTAGTTCGGCGGCAGCGGCGGCTGTTTGGGATGGGCCGGCGGCAGCGTCTGGGGATCGGCGTGATTCACCGCGCCATACTTGGCCAACAATTCGGGCTTGCCGTCACGCGTGTCGTGCGGATGAGAAAAGCCGTAATAGATCAAAAAGGGCCGGGTGTCCTTCGCAGCCTCGCGTTCGCGGAGGTAGTTCAGCACTTGTTCGGCATGCCACGCACTGCCGGACTCGTCATCGCCACCCCGCTTCGAGGCGTCGTGGCGCACCTGGAACAGCTTGTTTGCCGCCTCGTAGCTGTTGCCGACCTTGCACGTCCGCATGGTCGCGTACCCGGCCCGGTTGAAGACGGCGGGTAGCGTGTTCTGCTCCAGGTCCGGGGGACATTTTCCTTGCTGCAGCGCGCCGGGCGCGTTCGGCAGCCGCCATACCGTGCGGCCGCTCATGATCATGTGCCGCGAAGGCGAGCAGACGGCTCCTGAGAACGACCCCATATGATAGGCGCCGTCCAAGACCATCCCCTCCGCCGCCAGCCGGTCCAGGTTCGGCGTCTGCAGCGGCGACTTGGGATCGTACACCTTCAGGTCGAAGGGCGATTGGTCGTCCACCAGGATGAACAAGATGTTGGGACGGCGCGCCTCGCCGGCCTGTGAGAGACCGCAAGAGGCAGAAACAAACGCACAGAAAGCAATCACGGTGGCGATCGTGCTACGGATCCAGGTCGTTGTCGGCATGGCAGGTTTCTCCGAGATCAAGAAGTGACTTTCGCACCAGTATACTGTTACCGCACCCCCGATGCGCCTATCGTAGGCCGCTCAGGCCGTGAGCGGATTTCGGCTCGCGGAGCGAGCCGTCTACGGTGGCGTAGTACGCCCCGAGTTCGTCGCCGTTCGCGGTGATAAAGACGGGGGCGAGTTGGTGCGATCCGGCGGCCAGTTCGGCCGTGAAGGTGATCTGCACGTCGCCGCCGGAGACCGGTTTGCTCTCCAACTCCCGGCCGTCCACCCGCAGCGCGGCGCGGACCACGGGGATGGCGGCGCCCTCGTGGGCCCGGAAGGCCCGGTCTGCGCCGGGCACATCCGGTTCCACCGGCAGTCCCGCGGTGATCGGCCGGTCGCCGAACATCCCGGTCGCGTAGCCGTGGTTCTTCAGGAGTTGCCCCAGGGTGATCTCGTTCTCGCGCAGCATCGAGCGTCCGTTGACGGTGTGCCAGACCCCGGTCCGGTCGGTCCAATGCCCGGTGAGCAGCGCCGCCCGCGTGGGCGAACAGGTCGGGGCGACGTGATAGTCGGTCAGTTGCGACGATTCGGCCGCCAGCGCGTCCAGGTTCGGGGTCTGGATGATCGGATTGCCCGTGCACCCCAAATCGCCGTAGCCCTGGTCGTCGGTGATGACGAAGACGATGTTGGGCTTCGCCTCAGCCGCTTGGACGAGAACATTCAGAACAAGCAAAGCGAACGCTGTCAGAATGGGGGCTTTCATGGGTGCTCTCCTCCGAGTTAGTGATGAGGAATTTGCTTCCTGACCACCAAGCTGAGCCTAGCCAGGAGAGGTCGGTGAAGCAAGGGGGCGAGGGGGAACAGGGTGTCGGGGGAACAGGGTGAGGGGGAAGAGGGCAATGGTCTATGAGGGTAATGGTCTGTACCGTTGCAGACGACGCGGCTATAATCGCGGCATGGGGATTTTCCAGCAGGTTCGAACACTCGTGGCCGCTGGCGACTATGTAGTCACAAAACATGCCGCAGATCGATTGCGGCAGCGCCGGATCATGACTTGGCAGGCCGTGGCCGGACTCGATGACGGCGAATTGTTGTCGGAACGACCGAAAGACAAGCCCTATCCAGCAATCGAGGTTCGTGAGAGTCTGCCCGACGGCACGGAATTCAAAGCCGTATGGTCGCTCGTGAAGAAGGTGCCCCTTGCGAGACTCGTGACGGTCCATTTCTTTGACTGAGGGACGAAGGCATGCGTGTTCCAGGCAGGCGAGTGAAAGAACGACAGCTCATCGAGTGCGGCCGGCTCGTCGTGGCGGTGGACGTCGATTTGGTCTATCCGGATTTCGATCCCGAGGAGCCGTGTTATGAATCCGAGACGATTGAATTCCTGCGGGAAGTTGCCGAGCGGGCCGAGCGAGCGGATATGCGTTGGTTGCGTTCTCGCGCCACGGTGTACGAACTGATCGAAGCATCGTGAGCGGCCTCCTCCGCGAGTTCTTCGCGTCCGTGCCTGCGCCGCGGGCCGGCGTTGATCTCGAGGCGGCGCGATCGTCGTCGGAAACCGCCGCAACGCATTCCGAGGCAGACTTCCGTCGCACTTCCGGCACGGCTAACAGAGTAAGCCGTGCCACGAGCAGCGCCACGCCCGTCGTCCTGTGTGGCACGGCTTACTCTGTTAGCCGTGCCTGCACTGCTGAGCCGCGTTGATCTCAAGAGAACTCGCGGGTCGTCAAAAACCGCCGCAGCGCATTCCGAGGCAGACTTCCGTCGCACTTCCGGCACGGCTAACAGAGTAAGCCGTGCCACGAGCAGGGCCACGCCCGGCGTCGTGTGTGGCACGGCTCACTCTGTTAGCCGTGCCTGCACTGCAGAGCCGCGTTGATCTCAAGAGAACTCGCGGGTCGTCGGAAACCACGGCAACGCATTCCGAGGCAGACTTCCGTCGCACTTCCGGCACGGCTAACAGAGTAAGCCGTGCCACGAGCAGGGCCACGCCCGGCAGGCGGATTCACTGCCCGTCGGGGTGCAGCGGCGGCAGCGTCCGGTCGACCAGAATGTGGGAATGGCCTAGGCCCGCCCAGTCCCGTGCGCTGGACCAAAGCCAGTCGGTCGCGCAGCGAACCAAGCCGCGGCGGACGGGATTGTTGTGGATGTACTCGATCGTCTTGTAGATCGCCTCCAGTTCGTTCAAGTTGCCGTCGTACCCCGGCCCAGCTTGCCAGAACCGGTGATAGGTCCGGTTCCGGTTGCGGACCGTTAGTTTCTCGAGGAACTCAGGCGCAAGCTCCTTGAGGAATTGAATGGCCTTGAAAGATACCGGCTTCTTGATCGACGCCAGGATCTTGTCGGTCTCGTAGTCCCTTTCGCGCGGATAGATCAGCAAGTGGACGTGTTCGGGCATGATCACCCAAGCCCAGAGATCGAAACGGTGCTTCTCGCGGGCTTTGGCGAGTTCCTCCAAGAACCAGATTCGCGTCCGATCTTTGGACAACAGCGGCATCCCGCGGTAGCAGGAAAACGTCAGATAGTGAGCGTCGCCGGGGAGGTCGAAATGCCGGACTTTCTTGCGCGGCCCGTCAGCGGTTCTCATGATCGCACCTCGTCGCGTTCCTTGCCCATCCTCGTCCTCACCTTCGCCCGGTCTTATCCTGAGCCCTCCACGCGTGCAAGCAGACGGACGTGGCACGGCTTACTTTGTTAGCCGTGCCTGAGCTGCTAACCCGCGTTGATCTCGAAGGAACGCGCGCTTCGTCGGAAACCGCGGCAACGCATTCCGAGGCAGACTTCCGTCGCACTTCCGGCACGGCTAACAAAGTAAGCCGTGCCACGAGGCAGACCGTCGCGTGCCAGCAGGCCGGGTGTGGCACGGCTTACTTTGTTAGCCGTGCCTGCGCCGCGCACCCCCGTTGATTTCGAGGGAACTCGGCCGTCGTCGGAAACCGGCGCGATGCATCTGCGGCAGGCTTCCGTCGCACTTCAGGCACGGCTAACAAAGTAAGCCGTGCCACACAGCAGGGTCACGCCCGTCAGCGGTGTGTGTTTCCTGCCGCTGGTTCCGCCAACCTCCACCCGCCTGCGCACCCCCTCAGCGACGGCTGATGCGAGCCTCTGGGCACGCGTTCTCCGGCCAGCACCCTCTCCACCTGCACGCCGCCACCGAATGTCGCTCCGGCGCATCCTCGCGTGCCCCTCGCCGGCCCCTGTCGGCGCTCCGTTTCGTCCCCCGTCGGCGCCAAAACGGCGACCTGTAGTTCGTAGAACGGTCACCATTTTCCAGCACCGGCGGGCGTGCGGGACTGGAACGTCACGGGCAGCAGCGACTTGACTTGCTCCACAATCCGGTCTTCCAGCGGCGGCTGGAGGCGTTCGGGGCGGCCGTAGGTGACCAGGAAGTTCAGCGAGTTGTTCACTTCGTAGCCGCCTTGGTTCAGCAGCCGGTTGGAGGCGATGTAGATCGACACGTCGTTGCTGTAGGCGTTGACCCACAACCGGCCGGCGTCCAGTTCGCGTTTCAGCCGCAGCGCGTAATCGACCACCACCTCGTGCGACAGGAAGACCATCGCCAAATCGTCGCCGAACGTCCAGGTGGTCAATGGGTACTGGGCCGATGCCGGCGGCTTGCCGCCCTCTTCCAACCCCTGCAGCAGTGGCTGGGCGGAATACGATTTCTTGGCCATCTCGCGAAATTCGTCCAGCGGCGGCAGCGGTTCGTAGGGAATTTCCAGCGTCGCCGATCGAGCGGTCACCGCGCCCGAAATGGGCCGCAGCGGGCCGGCCAGCAGCCGTTTCACCTCGTCGGCCATCGCTCGGCCGTGCTGCTGGCACAGTTCCACCGTACTGTGCGGGCACGGATCGGAATCCGCTCCGCAGCCGATGGCGATCAGGCACACCGCGCCCGGATGATCCGCCTCGACGTACTCCTGGGCACATCCCGCCCAGTCGCCGTGGATCTGCTTGAAGTTGCCCCGCAGCGTCGTGTTGTGGCAGGCGTAGTTGACCAGCACGGCCAGCAGCTTGCCCTGCAGGTCCGCGACGCGCAGCAGCGGCAGACTGTGATCGGCCGGCGCGTCCGGCACCGCGCCGAAGCCGGACCACTTGCCGTCCTTCAGCACCCGGCGATTGGCGGCAAATCCGACGCTGCCCTGCCCGTGTGCCAACTGGGCCGGCGTGCGCGCCTTGAGCGCTCGCAGCACCACCTCCTCCAGCCGCTCGGTCAGCTGAGCCGCGTAGCGGGTCATGTGTTCGAGTTCTTCGCCCGTGAACTGTTTCATGCCCTTCAGGTTGGGCCCGGAGTGATTGTGCGAATTGCAGAGCATGAACCGTTCCGGCTTCAGCGGCGCCTTGGCTTGGACTCGGCGGAGCACCTCGGCCGCGATGTCGGCCGGAACGGAACCGCAGTCCACGGCCAGCAGCACGGCCGGCCCGTCGCCCTCATCGCCGCCCAGCGCCAAGGCCGACGCTTTGAGCCGCCCGGCGATCCCCTCCGATTCGGTTTTCCGCGCCGCATACCCGTACATCCGCACCGGCTGCTCCGGCGTGATGTCCACCTTGGCGACGCCGGCCAGCACCGGTTCCGCCGCACGCATCGACAACGGGGCCAACGCCGCGACAAGTACGCCAGCCACAAGAACCAACTTGCCACCAACAGCACCGATAATCCTCGAACGACACATGGTTCTGTTTCCTCCCCACGAAGATTCTGCCGACCTGATTGACACGTGTGACATTGTCCAACGCGATGCCAGTCTAACACGCCGCCCCCGGGAAAGGGATACCGCTGTCCGTGTCCGGCGCTGCGGAAATTCTTCGAGTGGAGAGCAGAGATGGGCGGGGCCGGACAGGTTCGTTGGGGCCGGATTTTTTGCCGACTTTCGTCCGGCAGGGGTTGCCAAGGGCGTGCCAAACTGCGAGAATTATGCTGGATGTAAACATCCTCTTTTTGCTTTAGTTTTTCTCAGCTTTCTAATTCGAAAGGGTGGTCTCATGAAGACTGGTCGAAGACATCCTGGATTCACCTTGGTCGAACTCCTGGTGGTGATCGCCATCATCGGGGTTCTGGTCGCCCTGCTGCTGCCCGCCGTCCAGTCCGCCCGCGAGGCGGCGCGGCGCACCCAGTGCCTGAACAATCTGAAGCAGA
>Ga0302240_1002917_pt1 | contig 10533 bp, 8 predicted proteins | sample AAG_UR_His_MG_FD_193538 | JGI IMG/M metagenome (GOLD analysis project Ga0302240, IMG submission 193538) | Enriched activated sludge microbial communities from anaerobic digester in WTTP, New Holstein, Wisconsin, United States - AAG_UR_His | ecosystem: Engineered > Bioreactor > Anaerobic >... | reverse complement strand
GGGGACACATTCCCCCCGACCCCTTTGAAAAACCCTTTTATTACCCTAAATCTAAAAACCTAAAGACTCGCTCGGTGGTATACTTTCACTTTCCTATTTTTGGTACCCTTTATCATTCCCAGAGACAACTATGTTTTTAATCACTTGAAAATGACTAATTTATATGGGTCATTTATATGGGTAGGTACATTAGGCGTACACATTCCATAATATATTTACTAAAGTTCTTGACTTTTCCTTCTAAATATGCTTATATTGCAAATATAAATATCCTTGACTGTTTAATAACAGTCATTGAGCCACCGAAGAGTGGTAAAAGTAGTTTTAGAAACTCCCTACAAATTATATTGTATTGTCAGCGCCGAGATGAGCACTGTTGTTGCCATCGGCCGATGGCAAGAGAACATGCATGGGCCTTCAGCCCATGCGAGAAAATCAAAAAGTTTCCCGTTAAGGAAAACGCCTTTCAGTGTTCTAAAGAATATCAGTGTATCAAGAATAGATTCCCGGTTCGGCGCATATCTTTGATGCGTCCGAGGAGAATCATCATTCTGGAATCAGAATGATTCAATTCCAGCACGAACCGTCTGTTTTATTTCGAGCGGGTAGCGAGAAAAAAACAGACGGTTCGTACAAATTAAGCAACAGCCAAAAAATCCACTCGATAAAAAAACAAACCGTTAAAGCCAACGTGCTCTCAATCCCCTTCTCAACATCCTGTATGGGCTGACCAAATATAAGAGTGTGTATCCCCTGAACCCGCATGGGTCGTCGGCTTCAGCCGATGATGGGGCCACCCCAAATTGAACAAAAAAACCCTGGCGATCTCTCGCCACGCACTCACTGGATGAAAGGAGGGACCATGAAACTCAAGAGCAACGATCCTTTATTGAGAGCCTCACATGAAGTAAGATTCGGCGGCGGCAGCACCAAGACCCGAGTGAACCACCTTCGCGAAGTCAAAAAGTTTGTGGAGGAACTACGCAAGCAGGGCTATGGTGTCAAGCATTGGAAAAACATCACAAACAAGCACGTTGGCGTAGTGGTGGACGCATGGAAAGACCGTGGTCTGGCTAATGCCACGATGAAGGAATATCTCTCAGGCGTTCGCGCTGTGGCGGAGAGATGGGGCAATGATCGCATCTCTCCCAAAAACTCGGATTTCGGCATCGGTAAACGTACACAGGTCACAAACAAGGATCTGTCCATGTCTCCGGAGAAGTATGAGTTTGCCGTATCCGACATGAAAAACGGCAATGATGAGCTTAATAGGATAGCCGCAGAGATGATGTTAATGCGTGAGCTTGGTCTGCGGCACGAAGAAGCCAGGAAGTTTAACCCCAACAGAGATGTGCTCTCAGATGGGAGAATACACGTGGGGGTTGGCACCAAGGCCGGGCGTGAAAGGTGGCTCCAGCCTGATGCGATCACGGATAAAGGGCGTGAGGCAATCGAGTATGCCCGATCTGTGATAGGCGATGGAAGGGGCCTGATCAAACCGGGATTGACCGAGAAGCAATGGAAGGATAAAACCTATCGCATTGTAAGTAACAAGTACGGCATCACCAAGAAAGAGAGCAACAACAGTTTCCATGGATTGCGCCATGCTTATGCACAAGAGCGATATGAGCGCTACACGGGTTTCTCCTGTCGATGTCGCTTCGAAAACCGTGAGAAATTCGTTGAGAACGCCAGTTCGGTGGCAGGCGACAACTGGGAAAGGCTGGACCATGACGCGAGAGAGCTACTGAAAAGCGAGATGGGTCATGGACCCGACCGTAACGATGTAATCGAAAATTACCTGGGAAGCCGTACAAGCTAGGTTATAGATCAAAAGCCTCCTGGTCATTCCAGGAGGCTTTTTTTATGCCCACGTATGACAGCTTCATTTTCTTCCCATAGAATCGTCGTGGCTGGCTGAACAGATCAATGGTGGTATCTATTTCGTTTTGGTGTCTTGAATGGTATGGTGAACGTTTGGGGCCAACTTTAGGATCTTACGAGCTGGTTTGCCATCCCATGCCTATCTCCCCAAGCAAGGCTCACGCCGGAGCCTGCGGCTCCGTCACTCGCCTCGCATGCCTTGTGCTCCACGGCCTTGCTCCATAAAAAATACCGACGATAATTTTTTCCCGGACCCCCTGCAGGGGGTGAAGGGTCCGGGAAAAAATATCTCTAAAAAGCTCTCCATCTTAGCCAGTGCTCGATTACTCTCCTGATCCACAAGTTTATGGCGAGCAATTATTTTTTTTCAGCCCATTTTTTTTCACGCTGAAAGAATAAGATAAATATGGAGAGCTTGTCGAAAATAAATACGAAGTGTAATATATCCTCTCATAAAATTGGAGAGGATAACTTTGTTATGTCAAAATGGGGCAAGGTCCGGGAAAACAAGCAAAGAGGCACCTGGTATGTTGACATAATATGGGAGGGCAAGCGACATCACATTTATCAAATGCCCATAAATGGTGGATTTATAACATGCACATCAGAAGCCAATGCTATCGAATTGAGATCCATCATCAACAGCGAGATCGAGCGGGGAATATTCAACCCTGCCCGGTACAAAAGTGCAAAGCCCATGCACCTTTCAGCATATGCCGACAGGTGGCTTGAAAGGATAGAGTCTTCTATTTCGTCTGTAACAATGCACGATTACAAGAATAGTTTGAAAAATCATATTCTCCCTTTCCTTGGCAATGAATATCTACCCGATATTAGCAGCGATAAGATCAAAGATTTCTGCAATCAGATCAACAGAGGAGCAAAGGGAAAAAAGAACGTCCTCGGTTGCCTTCACAAGCTAATGTCGGATGCATATGATTCAGGACATATCACCAGGATACCCAAGTTCCCTACAGTAAGCACCGGAAAGAAAGCTGTTGTCTGGATAGATAGAGATGATCAGCAGATCATCCTTGAGAATATACCGTCTGAAGACAGATATATTTTCGAATTCATGCGGCTGACTGGCTGTCGGCCTTCAGAAGCCCGAGCCTTCAGAAAGATTGACGTGAGGAAAAACCATATCCTTTTCCGTGTCACCTTCGATAGATACGAGAAAGAGGTGGAGATAAAGACCAAGATCGAGCGTACCTATCCCATGATCGAGCCATTGAAGGAAGTCTTGGGCAAGGCTCCTGATAAGGATCTCAGATACAGATTCACCTATTCGGTGACAGGCAAGCCCTACACCAGGAGCACTATTAACCGGATATGGAACAAAGCATGTGATTCGGCAGGAGTTCCGAGGATAAAACTATACAATGCGACGAAGCATAGTCTTGGTTGCCAGATGATCAATGCAGGAGTGGACAAAGATCTTGTACGGCAATTATTCGGACATACGAACAGGCAGATGACCGACGCTTATGCTGAAGCAAGTCCGGTCACTTTGAGGAATGCTTTGAATAAAGTGGTGGGGATAAAAAAGTGATCTTGTTTACAGTTTGTTTACAGGGTTTTTTGACGTAAGTCCTTGAAATCATGGCGGAGAGGGTGGGATTCGAACCCACGGTCCCCGGTTAGGGGGACAGCCGATTTCGAGTCGGCCCCGTTATGACCACTTCGGTACCTCTCCTTTTCTTCTCGCTTCAAAGAACGTCGTCAACAGCTCTCCAGCCTGCTCTGCCAAGATGCCCGAACACACGGCCGGTCGGTGATTCACATTCAGATCAAACGCCTTGATCATGGATTCCACGGCGCCGTATCTCGGATCCCTTGCGCCGTAGACCAGACGCTCGACTCTGGCCTGCACGATGGCGCCCACACACATGATACACGGCTCCAGGCTCACATACAAGCAGGAGCCGTTCAGCCGGTAATTCCCGACCTCCCGCGCAGCCTTGCGCATCACCACGATCTCGGCATGGGCGGTGGGATCCGAATCCGCTATGACCCGATTGCCGCCTGCAAATACTTTATCGCCGATCACGAGCACGGCACCGACCGGAACTTCGCCGATCGAGGCGGCCCTCTTCGCTTCTCCCAGGGCCAGAGCCATCAAAGAGCTGTCATCCACGTGAAACATTTATCATCCCGATCTCGATGAAGTCAAGGCCCGGGCAGATATACCTGAATGTTTCCGAATGTTTTGTCCGGCTTCAGTTTCCAGCTTGCGAGTTTTTTTGCCAGAATCTTCGTTTCCGGAAACTCTTCATCCATATCGAGCGCGAGCGCCATGTTCAGCCCTTTTTTACCCTTCAGCTGGGAAATCCGGACTGTTTCTTTCTTCCAGTAGGGAGTCTTCCGCGCTATGATCTGGTTCTTCTTCTCCAGGCTCTCGAACTTCGATATGACGAACGGGGTGGTATCCGCGTAGAAACCGATTCGAGGTCTGTTGGTCAATATTTTTTTCTCCGGCCCTATCTTGCTCAGGATCCACATCCCCGCCTCTTTCCTGGCTACCTTGCCGGGATCAGGCGGGGTAAAGGTCTTTCCAGCCCACAGGAATATACAGAAAAGAATCGAAAGAGCGGCTACAACTTTCATGTACGTTTTTCCGGACTGAAGAGAATAGAAAATCGCATACGCGGCAAGGGGGTATAAAGCTATCACAGGCGCGATGATATACCTGTCGATGAAAAAAAATCCGGTCAGAGAGCACGCAAAGAAAAACATGGTGAAAGCAAGCAGAAAGAATATGGAGTAGGTCTCTTTCCTCAACCGGTACACGCCGGCGAAACCAAAGATCGCTAAAATATAGTACCACTTTGCCAGGAACTGCCTGATCATGTTCAGAGAATAATTCATGAGAGTCATCATATCCAGATCTATCAGGGTCAGCTTGCTCAACCCGTAGCTTCTCCTGAAAAAAAGCAGTCCCCAATGATCATGACGATACAAGTAATACAGGGCGCCGATTGATACGATCGGCGCCAGGAAACCCAGCAGCCGGATCAGTATCCCTGTTTTCTTATGAAAAACCCAGATCACCCCCCATGCCGCGAGAAAGATAAGGGATGTGCTCCTAACCAGGCCGCCTGCAATAAAGAGCATACATCCGGTGGAAAAGAACCCGGCCCTTTTTTCAGAAAATATGCCTTTGAGGATGAAATAATTTCCCCAGATGACCAGTGCGACTAAAAGACTCTCTTTGAGGCAATCGACAGAACATTTGAGCAGCTCCCGGTTTGCGATGAGCAACAGAACGCTCAGATATGAAACGGCCCGATTTTGAAAGAGTATATGCGTGACCTTGTAGAGGCCGGCCGCAGCAAACAGGAAGCTGATCACAGACACGAGCCTGCCGGATGTTTCCAGACCCAGGCCCGTCAGTCTTGCCATGAGGAAAACGAGAAACTCGTACAGTGGCAGAAATAATGGCCGAAGCGGTGATAAAATCGCCTCCTTGAACTCTCCGTTCAGGAACATCTTCGCAACTGGAATATAGAGATGCGCACCATCCCGGGAAATGATATCGTAATTGATCCATGCAGGCAGAATTGCGCATATGCTTATTGCAAGCACGAGCCAGGCATCCTGCATCGACAGGACTTTTTCTTTGATGCCTGTAATGCTGATCACGGCCTTCGATTGATTCCGAGTGAGAGCGTTTTCCAGCTTTTCCATACAGAGTGATTATCCTTTGATAAGATCAGTGATCCTTTGAAATATCTGCAAGATAATAAGCGAGTGAAGCTTCGGGCTTTACCGTTATATAGGCATCTCACCGCCTCATGCGGTGACCCTTTTCATACCTTTATGCATTTGAATCACTCAGCAGCCTGATGCCACAGACAAACATTCGATGTCCTGAAAGGGAAGCATCTTCGTTATGGCGATCATACCCTTCAATGCACCGTGTCGCCGATATGAAAGCGCTTCTCGTATGTCCCCAAGCGCGCGCGCTCTTCAGGTGCATTGATCTTCTGAACATAGATATCTTGTTGAAATGCCGGCACAAGCCTTCTCATCACATCGACAACCGCCTCGTTATCGCGGGAGTCTTTCAAGAGCAGATTGAACTGCTCGATGGCCTCAAAGAGCATTTTCTCATCGAATCCATTTGCATTGTTGCACACCTTGATCTTGTTGTAAGAAGTGTCGAGGATGCCCTCGCCTTCTATGAGCAGCTCCTCATACAGCTTCTCTCCCGGCCGCAACCCGATGAACTCGATCTTGATGTCCCGATCGGGCACGCGCCCTGCCAGGCGTATCATGTTCCTTGCCAGGTCGAGTATCTTCACCGGCTCACCCATATCGAGCAGAAACAGCTCTCCGCCCTTGCCTATGGATCCTGCCTGCAGCACCAGCATGACAGCCTCGGATATGGTCATGAAATAGCGGGTGACCTCGGGATGGGTGACCGTCACCGGCCCACCGGACGCGATCTGTTTCTGGAACAGGGGAACGACGCTGCCGTTGCTCCCCAGAACATTCCCGAAACGCACCACCACAAACCGCGTGCCGTTGCCGTTGAGAGACTGTACGACCATTTCCGCAATTCTCTTGGTCGCTCCCATGATAGAGGTGGGCCGTACCGCCTTGTCTGTGGATATCAGGACGAACTTACTGACATGGTGCTTGCCGGCCACGCTTGCCAGCTTGAATGTGCCGATGATATTGTTGTTTACCGCATCGAGAGGAGACAATTCCATCATGGGGACATGTTTGTAAGCGGCCGCATGGTATACGAACTGCGGCTTGTACTTATAAAAAATACGGTCCAGCCCGCGCCTGCTCCGGATATCGCCGATGCAGGGTATTACCTCTGTTTCTCCCTTTCTCGACCGAAGCTCGATGTCTATCTGATAGAGAGGCGTTTCAGCGTTATCCAGAAGGACCAGCCTCTTGGGATTGAATGCATGGATCTGCCTGGCAAGCTCTGACCCGATCGACCCCCCAGCACCGGTTATCAGGACAGTCCGGTTTTCTATCTCGGCCCTGACAAGCTGCATGTCGAGAAAAATCTGCTCTCGCTCAAGAAGATCCTCAACCTTGATATCCCTGAGGTTGTCGGCAACATCATTTACGATCATCTCGGAAAGCGATGGAATGACCTTGAAACGAACCCCCAGGCCATCGCAGGATTCGATGATATCCGCAATATCCTTCGGTTTGAGACCAGGGTCTGCAATGAGAATGTTCTCGATGCCGAAATATCGAACCAGTTGAGGAATATCTTCCAGAGCACCAAGGATTGGGACACCATGGATCTTCATGCCCTTATTCTTCTGACTCGGATCCACGAAACCCACGACCCGGTAATTGAGCTTCCGCTGATCACGAACCTCCCGCAACAGGCTCACTGCAAGATACCCTGTACCGATGATAAGGACTTTCGTGGACTCTTTCCGATGCTTTCTCCAGAAAATTATGTCGTTAAAAAAGTATTCATCGCGCTGATAATACAGCCGGATCATCAGCCGTATCCCGCCGATGAATACGATGGTCAGCACCGCATCTGCAAGCAACACCCCCCGGGAAATTCCCGAAAAATGATAAAGGGTTGCAAGGTAGACCACGAATAACGATGATCCGGAGACCGACGCCTTGATGACATTGACGAGATCTTTTATCCCTGCATATCTCCACATGCCGTTGTACAGGTCGAAAAAGACAAAGCAGGTTATCTTTATTCCCAAGAGGGGGAGAATGGTGGACATGATCATCTTCCGGACAGCAGGGGCCAGAGCACCATCGAACCTCAGCCAGTATGCCAGGTAATAGCATGATGAAAGCAGGAGCAGATCCAGCAGAAGAATGATCCAGAAATTTCTTTTGAGAAGAAGCCGCATTATTTAACCTACCTCTGATTTACACAATCAAATGCGCACTGAAATTTCTTTATGAGTTAAATAATTAGTATAAGCGAATCATTATATACTTCAAGCCAGAAATGACGATATCAGGAAATATTTCTCAACACCCCGGCCATCTCATTCACCACGAGATGCATATCGGACTCTTCAAGCGTAGGATGTACCTGGAACATCAAGGAGGTCTCACCCAATTCTTTTGAAACCTTCAGCCGTTTCCGGCCGCCCTCGCCCATTCTCCATTCACAGCCATGAAAAGCTTTTTCCAGGTATATCTCAGGGCAAATTCCCGTGCCGCAAGGGATCCCTCTTTCTGAAAGTGAGGCCAGAATCCTGTCTCTCGACCATCCCTTATTCAATTTTTTAGGTTCAGCGAAAACATAATATTTATAGTAGGAATGATATACATGCTCAGGGGGACAGGTGACCCTCAGGGCATCGAACTGTTTGAAACCTTCTGTAAGAATGGAAGCCAATCGTCTTCTTTTTGAAACCCATGCATCAAGCTTCTTTAGCTGTATGCGACCGATCGCAGCCTGCATCTCCGTCATCCGGAAGTTAGTGCCAAATGACTTGACCAGCCACCGGAAACCTTCAGGGTGCTCATTATGAAAGACGGCATCATAATCCTTACCATGATCCTTGAAGCTCCAGGCGCGCTTCCACAACTCCTCATTATCGGTGACCAGCATGCCCCCTTCACCGCCGGTTGTCATGATCTTGTCCTGGCAGAACGAAAAGGCGGCAACATCACCGAAGCTGCCCGCCGGCTTTCCGCCGACCCTTGCGCCATGGGCCTGAGCGCAGTCTTCGATGAGATAAAGACCATGCCTGCCGCACAAGGATTTGAGCGCTTCCATTTCGCACGGCCAGCCAGCCAGATGAACGGCGATAACCGCCTTTGTTCTGGACGAAATCGCACTATCAACCGCTTCAACGGTTATATTCTGAGAATCTCGATCGACATCCACAAACACCGGTGTCGCACCACGCAAAACAATGCAGCTGGCGGAGGCAACAAAGGACCGCGGTGTGACAATAACCTCATCGCCAGGCCCGATTCCAAGAACAGACAGCGCAATGTCCAGCGCCACACTGCCGTTCGCAACCGCGATCGCATATCTGACACCGAGATACTCAGCGAACTCCTTTTCGAATGAGACCACTTCAGCGCCGGTCCACTGGTTTACCTTGCCGGATTTGAGGACATTTAGAACGGCGCCTAGCTCGTCCGGTTCGAACGATGGCCATGAAGGAAAGTTGTTTTTCCCATGAATTGAAAACGGTCTGATGGATTTCATCTTATATTTTTCCACAGGAAACAGCTTCTCAGGCAATCAGGCCCATCGCGCTAGATGGGTTTTGCCGGGACACCGACCACCTTTGAGTTGCTCGGTATGGATTTTGTTACGCACGCTCCTGCACCAATGGTAACATCATCTCCAATAATAACGGGGCTTTCTTCTGTTCCATTTACTATTACCGCACCGGTACCTATGTAAACCCTTTTCCCGACATGAACATACCCCGAAATATGCACTCCCGGCGCTATTGTTGTGTAATCTCCCAGTCTTACATCATGACCTATGGTACAATTCAGGTTTACCTGGACATAATCGCCTACGGTGACATTTGTGGTAAAAATACTTCCTGAGCATACGACCGTGCCTTTTCCAAATGTAACATACTTTGAATATTCTGTATTAGGATGGATAACCGTCAAGAAATCCAGACCAGCATTTTGGGACTTCTTTATCACCTCCACGCTAGCTCGAACACTCCCAGTGCCACGTACGAGATGAATGGATGGATACTTTTGCCTTGCCTCATCGAATCCCATTACTCGTATGCCGTTCAATATTTTGCCATGCAAAGATGGGTTGTCATCGATAAAACAAAGTATTTCGTAATGACGCCCTCTCTGATTGCAAGAATCGAGCAACCAAGCAACTTCCTTGCCAAAACCTCCTGCTCCATATATCCCTACCCGTATCAATCCTAATCCCTTCCTATGGTTGACTCGCCCTTGAACTCACTCATCGTTGTCATACCAGGATGATTGATCCCTTCTCTTTTGAGAACTTTCCATAAAGTAATTATGATGATCTTGATGTCCAGCCAGATACCCCAATTATCGACATACCATACATCCAGTTTGAACTTCTCTTCCCATGTAAGTGCATTCCGGCCGTTAATCTGCGCCCATCCTGTGATCCCTGGCTTCACCTCGTGACGCCTTGCCTGCTCCGGCGTGTACCTGTCAAGGTACTGCATCAGCAGAGGCCGCGGTCCGACAAGACTCATATCGCCCTTGAGCACATTGAACAGTTCGGGCAACTCATCCAGACTGGTGGTTCGAAGGAAGTTGCCTATAGGGGTCAGTCGCGCCTCATCGGGCAACAACTTGCCGTTTTCATCGTATGCATCCGTCATCGTTCGAAATTTCATCAACCAGAAGGGTCTGCCTTGCCATCCCGGGCGCAGTTGGCGAAAGATTACCGGTCGTCCCAGTTTGAGACGCACCAAAATTGCCACTGTTCCCAGCATCGGCAGAAGAGGCAACAGCACTGTAAGAGTGAGAGATATATCCAAAAATCGTTTAAACAAATTAGATTTCACTAAACCATTTTCACTGTCTGACAACTCTCTGCAGCACTGACTCCAGTTCGGCTGCCAGCTTATCACGTGCGAATCGCGTATAGGCTAGCTCGCGTGCAGCGGATGAGGCTTTTTTCAGTCTTTCTTCGTCATGTGTGAAGTCAGTAAGAAGTTT
>Ga0302240_1002911_pt1 | contig 10560 bp, 10 predicted proteins | sample AAG_UR_His_MG_FD_193538 | JGI IMG/M metagenome (GOLD analysis project Ga0302240, IMG submission 193538) | Enriched activated sludge microbial communities from anaerobic digester in WTTP, New Holstein, Wisconsin, United States - AAG_UR_His | ecosystem: Engineered > Bioreactor > Anaerobic >... | reverse complement strand
TCTTTTCGTTTTCCGGCAAAAGATAATCAGTAAGAGGCAGCGCCTCGTCTATTTCGTTGACCGAATATCCGAAGGCCGCAAGAGTTCTTAATTTTAAAATCGCGCGTTCTTTATAAACGCAGCATCGGAAATGACTGTCGCTTCCCTTGGGAATTATGTTAAAAGGAAGGTGGTTTATTTCCTTTTCAATGTTGCCTTCAAAGAACATACGGCATATTTCTTCAAGCACTTCCATTCTAAAATGTTCTGAATAATTTGTTTTTTTCATATAAAATTATTGTATCATTTTTTTAATTTTTATCATATTTCAAACTTAGATTATTACATTTCTGAAGTCTGTAATTATATCCGGCAGCCGTTTCCTCTTTTATCCTCTGTATATCATATTCAATCAGTTTTGACATATCATACGTCGTTCTGAATTCAAAAGGAATATTAGATTTTTTTATTATTTCTATGCTTTTTCGGATATTTTGGATATTGATCTTGACTCCGCATACCGATTTATACTTATCAAGAGGAGCTTTTATGTCCATAGCAATAAAATCAAGAAGTCTTTTATTCAAAAGTCGGCTGATTATATCCGGATTGGAACCGTTTGTATCAAGTTTGACAAAATAACCTTTTGATTTTATTTTTAATATAAAATCTGCCAAATCAGGCTGCAGCGTGGGTTCGCCTCCGGTAATTACGACCCCGTCAAGAATATTTTTTCTCTGTTCAAGAAAAGCAAAAACCTCTTCCTCTCTTACCGGAACGCCGAATAAATTTTCATAAACAAGTTCCGGATTATGGCAGTAAGAACACCTGAAATTGCAGCCTTGCGTAAAAATAACAGCCGAGCTTTTTTTCGGAAAATCGATAAGCGAAAACTTTTGAAATCCGCCTATTCTCACATATTCACCGTTTTTCTTATTTTGAATTCTTCTTTTTTACCATCATTCCACTGCGAAACAGGCCTCAAATATCCGACGACTCTGGAATACACTTCGCATGTCTTGCCGCAGGTCGGACAATGATTTTTTTCTCCGTTTATGTATCCGCATGAAGGACATACGCTGAATGTCGGAGTTATGGACATATAAGGCAGAGTATACGCAGTAAAAGCCTTTTTTATAAATTCTTTAAGAGCTGCTGTATCATTTATTTTTTCGCCTACAAACATGTGCTGAACCGTTCCGCCGGTATAAAGAGACTGTATCTCGTGCTGGAGTTCCAAAACTTCAAATAAATCGTCTGTATAATTAACAGGAAGCTGCGTTGAATTTGTATAAAAAGGAGGATTCCCCTCTTTAACTGCGTCCGGATTTGCAAAAACCATATCGGAATATTTTTCGTTGTCTATTTTTGCAAATCTGTAAGAAGTACCTTCAGCGGGAGTCGCTTCAAGATTATATATGCTGCCGGTTTCATTCTGATATATTTCAAGTTCTTTTCTCATAAAATTCAAAACTCTTAACGCAAAATTTTTGCCTTCGGTGCTTGCTATGTTCTTGCCGAAAAAATTCAGACAGCATTCGTTCATGCCGACGATTCCTATAGTTGAAAAATGATTTTTCCAGTAACAGTTGAATCTCTCTTTTACGTTCCTGAGATAATAACTCATATACGGGTAAAGATTCGTATCGGTAAGTTTTTCAAGAACTTTTCTTTTCGTTTCAAGGCTTTCTTTCGATAAATCCATCAGTTTTTTAAGTCTTGCAAAAAAATCCTGTTCGTCTTTTGAAAGATAACCCAGCCTTGCCATGTTTAAAGTCACTACTCCTATAGATCCGGTAAGAGGAGAAGCTCCAAACAGACCGCCGCCTCTTCTTCTTAACTCCCTGTTGTCTATTCTCAATCTGCAGCACATGCTTCTTGCGTCGTCAGGATCCATTTCAGAATTTATAAAATTCGCAAAATACGGAATGCCGTACTTTGCCGTAATTTCCCAAAGAAGTTTAAGTTCGGGATTATCCCAGTCGAAATTTTTGCTTATGTTATAAGTCGGTATCGGGAAAGTAAAGACTCTTCCTTTTGCGTCACCTTCAAGCATGACCTCAAGAAAAGCTTTATTGAGCATATCCATTTCTTTTTGAAATTCGCCGTATTTTCTTTCCTGAACCTGCCCGCCTATTACTACGTTTTCATCAATGTAATGTTTCGGCACTTTTAAATCAAAAGTCAAATTCGTAAACGGAGACTGAAACCCGACTCTCGTAGGAACGTTTAAATTGAAAAGAAATTCCTGAAGAGCCTGCTTTACGTCTTTATATTGAAGTTTGTCGTAAGCTATAAAAGGAGCAAGAAGCGTATCAAAACTTGAAAAAGCCTGCGCTCCCGCGGCTTCCCCCTGAAGAGTGTAAAAAAAGTTTACTATCTGTCCGAGGGCTGTTCTGAAATGTTTTGCCGGAACAGACTCAACTTTTCCAGAAACTCCCCTGAATCCTGTAAGAAGCAAATCATACAAATCCCATCCTACGCAGTAAACTCCGAGAACTCCCAAGTCATGAAGATGAATATCACCGTTTAAATGCGCTTTTTTTATTTCAGACGAATAGATTTTATTAAGCCAGTATATTTTGCTTATTTCCGACGAAACATAATTATTTAAGCCCTGCAGAGAATATGACATATTGCTGTTTTCGTTTACCTGCCAGTCTTTTTTAGAAAGATACTGGTCAACCAAATCAACATTAAAATTGGATATGATTTCTCTGATTTTGGCATGCTGTTCTCTGTATAAAATATATGCCTTTGCGGATGCTTTATATGACGATGTAAGAAGCACGGCTTCAACTATGTCCTGAATATCTTCGACTGCCGGATTTTTTTTAGTAAATATATTTTTTACGATATCAGTTACTTTTGTGGAAAGATGAGAAGCCGCATCTTCGCCGAATTCGTTTGTAGCTTTGCCGGCTTTTAATATAGCCTTTTTGATTTTTTCGGGATTAAATCTGTTGAGTGTTCCGTCTCTTTTGATTACGTCTTTGAAAGCAGTGTCTGTCTGGCGCATTTTGTTCCCCCTATTGTTTTATAAAACAAATAGTGGAAATGCACCCTGATTTTCTTAATTCCACAAGCAATATATCCAAGTCATTCCGCGACGACTTGTTAACTAATATATTTCTTAATGGCAGGTCTTCTGGCTCAGGGCATAAACACCTACTTGACTTACCTTCCCATCCGTAAAACACGGACAGTGGTTATTCAACCTCATTCGTTGAAAGTCTTTCGATTCCCTTTACAGCACCGGGAGTGCTTTCGGTTTTCACGAAATTTCCTATTAAGCTTTTCCAAGCACCAATAAGTTTTTAAAATTACAGCCGCATTATAAATCTTAAATTTTTATTTGTCAAACTTTATTAAAATTCTTAAAGGGAATATTATTACAATATCCCCTTTAAGATTAAAAAATAAAAACATATCTTAGAAACTGATCTGCGTTCTGATTCCGAAAACAAAAACCGTTGAGTCGCCGTTAGCGGCGTCGTTCCCAAACGGATTTTGGATAATCTGTATGTCAGGCGTTACCGATAAATAATCGGTGACCTGCCATTTATAATACATTTCAAAATGATTTTCCGTATCGTCCTTTAGCCCGTTTGTTTCCTTATAATCTTTTGAAGGCATTATCTGCCCGAATGCAAGAGCAAAAATATCTTCTGAGTTTATCAAAGCCGGTTTAAACTGAACACCAGCGCTCCAGCTCTGCAAAAGAGAAAGATCGTCACCGGCGGTATCCGTATCTGCGTCAAAATAGACTTTGCCGTCCTGCCAGCCGTATCTTGCAAAAACGCCGGCATAATCGTTTAACTGCTGGTCAAAACTTATTCCCAATCCGTAATTTATACAGTCAGTTTCTGAAGGATCAGTCCACTTTGTATATTGTTTTGTGTTTGTCCATGCATAAAATCTGTAATTGCCTTCTTTTTCCTCTATCAGTCCTGGTTTAAAATTTAACTGGGCCGACATAAAGATATTTTTAGTTACGTCATGCCATGATGCATCGGCGCTTACATATTGAACGGATGCGTCGATTTTATCTGATTCAAAAACAGCATTTGCGCCGAATGAATTGTCATCCGGAAAATCTATAACCGGCGAATTTATAAAAATGCCTCCGAGAAACTGTTCTGTTTCATCATTTGCATAAGCGTTGTCGTCAAGAACAGAGCCGGCGTCAAGCTTACCGAACGTCATCTTAAAACCGCTTGCTCCGAAAACATGCTCATACCATGCTTCCGTAACAGAAACAGCCGAATCGGATTCATCGCTGTCGCCGTTTACGTTTGAAAATAATACAAGCTGGCTTTCTATGCTGCCCTGTCCGGTTTCAAGATGAATAAACATTTTATTGTTTTCGTCAAAACTTTTTTCAAATCCGAGATCAACCGAATATGAAGCTACAGTAGGTGTTTTGCCGTTATAAAGAACGTCTTCAGAAGCATTCGCATTTTGGGCATTCTGCAAAACAAAAGTAATTCCCCCTCCTACAACCAAATCGCTCAATAAACCTTTGTTTTCCGTTCCGGATTGTTTTTCAACAAGAATTAATCTTTCTTTTAAACTTTCGATTTCTTTTTCAAGATTTACCGAAGAATCCGCAAAAACGCTATTCCCCGAAAACATAAATACTGCAACCGCTATACACCCGTACAAAAATTTTCTTACCATTGTTTTTCTCCTTATTTTTTTTATAATTTTATTAACCGGCAATTCTTTTATTTTTTACGCTTACAAAATTTATTATCTTTATCACATCCTGAACAGCAACTGCATGTTCCTTTTAAACTTTTTACAAATAAACTTATAAGAGCAGCCGCGCTCAACAAAACAATTACGGCAATAATAAATAATTCCATATTAACCTCCTAACCCCAGTAATTTGCCTCCCTGATAAACTATCAGCGAAATTATCCATGCAGCCGCTGTTGTCCAGAAAGCAAGGAATACAAGCCATTTGATTTTAGAACCGCTTTCTCTGAAAAATACAGCCACCGCCACAATACACGGCAGATATATAAGACAGAAAATTAAAAATGTTACAGCCTTTAATTGATTCCAGTCAGAATCTTTCTGAAGTCTTTCGGCAAGAGGAGATGCGTCTTCCGGATCCACTTCGCCTAGAGAATATATAGTGCCGAGCGTGCTTACGACTACTTCTTTTGCGGCAAGTCCGGATATAAGCGCAATACCGGCCTTTCCGTCAAAACCTATTGGTTTGATAGCCGGTTCTATAAGATTTCCGAGTTTTCCTATATAGCTCTGTTCAACCTGAACGTTTGCAGCCGATTCTTCGCTCATATTTTCATAAGTATTTGCTTTAGGGAAAGTAAGTCCTGCCCATATAACGACCGTCATTAACAAAATCACGGTTCCGGCTTTTCTCAAATACATAAATCCGCGTTCCCACATCTTTAGAAAAATACCTTTGATGCTCGGCATTCTGTAGGGCGGAAGTTCCATTATGAAATAGGCGGGCTGACCTTTTAAAATAGTTTTTTTAAGAATCCATGCGGCAGACAAAGCCAAAACTACGCTTAAAACATACATAACAAACATGACGTTTGCGCCGTCTTTTGCAGAAAAGAAAGCGCCTATAAAAAGCGCAAAAATAGGGAGTTTCGCACCGCATATCATAAAAGGCGTTACCATTAAAGTTATAAGCCTGTCTTTTTCGCTTTCAATCGTTCTAGCAGCCATAAGCCCCGGTACGGCGCATCCGTTTGTGGCTATTATCATGGATGCAAAAGATTTTCCGTGAAGCCCGAATTTTCTCATAAATCTGTCCATGATAAATACGGCCCTTGCCATATATCCTGTATCTTCGAAAAATGCTATGGCAAAAAACATAAACAATATAAGAGGAAAAAATCCGAGAACGCCTCCTACTCCGCCTATCAGTCCGTCAATAACGAAAGAATAAAGCAAACCTTCCGGTATAATTATCGAAGCTTGTGCTGATAAAAATTCCATGACAGATTCAAACCACCCTACTACCGGTTCTGACAGAGTGAAAGTAAATTTGAAAATCGTATACATAACAAGCGCAAATATTGGAAGAGCCAATATTCTGTTTAAAACTATTTTATCTATGGCGTCTGAAACATCATATTTACTTTTTGAAGTCGTTTTGAGAACTATCGCAGATACCGAATGAATCCAGGCATAGCTCCTGTCGGCAAAAACAGCGTCAATACTGTCTTCATACTTATCTGTTATTATTTTTCTGCTTTGTAAAACATGTTTTTCAAGTTCGGCAAATACAGGTGATTTTCGTATCTTATCAAAGACAAATTTATCATCTTTTAAAAGACCTGCCGCAATATATCTCACAGAATATTTATTTATAAGCAGCAAATCTTTGAATATGATGCTTTCTATTTTTTCAAGTTCGCCTGATATAAGATGCCCGTAATCAGTTTTAAGATTTTTTCCGGGATACTTTCTTTCATAAGAGGCTATGACAGCGGCAATAACATCGTCCGTTCCTTTATTTTTGCTTGCAACAGTCGCAACCGCAGTAATTCCGTATTCTTTTTTTAAAAGCGCAATGTCTATTTCCATACCTTTATTTTTTAAAACATCCGTCATATTCACAACCAAAATAACCGGAATTCCAAGTTCCGACAACTGAGTATAAAGATAGAGATTTCTTTCAAAATTGGAACCGTCGATTACGTCTACTATCAAATCCGGTTTTTCTTCTATAATAAAATCTCTGGCTACTATTTCATCTTCCGAAGTGGCCGACAAACTGTATATGCCGGGCAAATCAACTATATTTATTTTATATTTGCCTCTTATGAGACTCCCCTCTTTTTTTTCTACCGTAACCCCTGGATAATTTCCGACATGCTGTCTTAATCCTGTTAAATTATTGAACAAACTTGATTTTCCGCTGTTCGGATTACCGGCAAGGCATATATTTATTTCTTTATACTCATGTTTCATTGATTTGCCTCTCTTACTATTATTTCTCCGGCCGTTTTGTGGTCAAGGGCTATCTTTGAGCCTTTTAGCATAAGAGTAACGCAGCCGTGCGCCTGTTGAAGAATTCTTATGCTTTCTCCAGGCACAAGTCCCATATCAATTAATCTCTGCCTGTCTTTGTCGACTATATTCCCAAACGCGGAAAATACAAGATAAGCGTTTTTATTTGCTTTAGTTAAAGGACTCATTGAGATACCTCCATGGATATTGCAGAAGCTTCATGTTTTCTTAAACTCAAAAAATATCCTCTTACTTTCACGTTAATCGGATCTCCCAATAAAGATTTTTTTACAACCTCTATCAAAATACCCTTTGTAATACCCATAGCAAGTATTTTTTTTGACAAATTGCCGTCTGCATAAGATATCTGCGCAACGGTTCCCGACTCATTCACTTTAAAATCACTCAGTAATTTCCTCATAATCTTTCTCCTTATTTTAGTTTTAATTATCTTTTTTTAGTTTAATCTAACTTAAAATTTAAAAAATATGCCAATCCGCACACGGTTTAAACGGATTGACCTGTATTTTCAAAATCCAAATTATTAGTTTAATATAACTTTATTAGTGATATCTAACTTAAAGAACAAAAAAATATAAAACTGCGTGATGCAGTTTAATCTTTAATTTTACCCTTAAACATATATCCCAAAGAATCAGCGGCTTCTTTTATATTCTCTTCGGAAGGATTACCGTCTATATAAAGAATTCCGGAATTCAAGTCAACTTCCGCATATGTTACTCCGTCTATCTCTTTTACAATCTTTATAAGATTTATTCTGCAATTGTTGCAGCGCATGCCTTCTATTTTATATGCGCTTTTTCCTTTTAGATTTTTTTTATTTGAAAAATATTTTAATATAAATGAATTAGCTATAAGAATAAATAAAATTATTCCTGATACTGTTTTAAACAAGAAAAAAGAACCAGAGTGATGGTTGTGCAGCATTTCATGCGTTATATTTAAAACAAACCACTTTGGCGGCATCATAAAATCAATAATAACAGCAAATCCCACGGCTCCGGCAATTATCGAAAGAAGATACAATATAAGCGTCTTTCTTCCTAACACTTTTCCTATTATCAAAATAGAAACAATATTTGTTGCAGGCCCTGCCATTAAAAGAACAAATGCGGTGCCAGGTGAAATTCCCTTCATCATTAAAGCTATTGCTATCGGGATTGATCCAGTAGCGCACATATACATAGGAACTGCAAGCATCAATACAAATAATATGCTCAAAAATAAATTATCGGCAAATATACGAAAAAAACTTTCCGGAACAAAATACGTGATAACGCCGGCTATAAAAATACCGACTATAAGCCATTTGCCGATATCCTGAAGAATATCTACAAAACCATATTTGAATACTTCTTTTATTTTATTTTTAAAACCATGCTGTAATGAATCTGCACATGTTATTTGAGGTTCTATATTATCCTGTTTTTCATTTTTTATAAATATATTTGAAAAAAATCCGCCGAAAATTGCCGTACAAAACGCCGCTATCGGACGAATTATCGCAAAAGGAAGTCCCATAAGCGAATAAGTAGCCATTATTGAATCAACCCCCGTTTGAGGAGTTGCTATTAAAAACGATATTACTGAACCTTTTGAGGCTCCTTCTTTGCGAAGCGCCATTGCAGTCGGTATTACTCCGCATGAACACAAAGGAAGCGGCACGCCGAATAAAGCTGCCGTCAAAACGGACGCAAAATTATTTTTAGACAGATATTTTATAAAAACATTCTGCGGAACAAAAACATGCAAAATACCGGCAAAGAAAAAACCCAGAAGCAGATAGGGTGCCATTTCATTAAAAAGCGTAATTACGATATTTAAGTATTGCATAATTTTCAAACCTATAAGTTAGCTTAATCTAACTTTAAAATTAAAAAAATAAAGAAACTACTTATTTTTTCCTTTTTGCCGACTCTTTTAAATTCTTTTTATCAATTCTGCCTACGAAATATATAAGTTTTGCAAGCGTTTCATCGCTTATCGTATGCTCCATTTTGCAAGCGTCTTTTAAAGCAATTTCTTTTTCAACCCCTAGAAAATTATGCAAAAATGAAAAAAGCAAATCTTCTTTTTTCTGTATATCATCGGCGATGATCTGTCCTTTATCAGTCAAATCTACATACCCGTAACGTTCGTGAATGACATATCCCCTTTCGGAAAGAACATTTAAAGCTATGTTAACGCTTGAGTTTTTTACAGCCATCATTTTACTGATATCTTTAACTCTTGCGATTTTATTTTCTCTTTTAAGAAAAGCAATCGTTTCAAGATAATTTTCAAGCGACTCGCTTAATTTTTCATTCATAAATTTTAGCCTTATATCAAAATGTTATATAATCCTAACATTTTAATTTAAAAATGTCAAGACTTCAGTTACGCAAAAAATCAGAATATTTTTTTATTATATTTTTTTGGAGGGATAAAACTTGTTTTAAATTCCGAAAGTTTGTTGTTTTTTTTGAGTTTTTCATATATTAAAACCCAGGCGCAGTCAAGAGTCTGATCTACTTCGCATTTACCGTCAACAAAACCGCCGCACGGTCCGTTTAAAAGCCCCTTCTGACATCTTGTTTTCGGGCATATTCCGGCAGTTCTTCCGAGAATACATTCTCCGCAGTTGCTGCAAAAATTCTTATATACACCTATTCTTTCTGTTGTTCCGACAAATAAACTGTCAAGACCTGATACTATTTTCAAATCTGTTACCTTCTCTATAGCCTGTACTCCGGCTCCGCACGTCAGAGTAAGAATTAAAGTTACATTTTTGTCTTTTATATTTTTAAGCAAATCTCTTTTGGCAAGACGAACGTCGCATGCTGTTTCTAAAACCATATTTCCGGATACCGATATATCATTTTTTATAAGTTCGGCTGACATTTCGTCAACGGCCTTTTGGCTGCCAGTGTCGCATTTTGTGGCACAGCCTCCGCAGCCGACTATAAAAATATTATCGTTTTTTGAAATCTGTCCGAGTATTTCTTCAAGATTTTTTTTGCCCGTTATTATCATTTTTGCTTTCCGCAGGATATTTTTGAAACCGCTTTATCAAAACCGTTTTCTATTATTAGATTAAAAATATTTTTTATATCTTTTAAAACAATTTCAACTTTTTGCTTATCGTCGTCATTAAAATTACTCAGAACAAAATCAGGCGTTTTTGCAAATTTCGGCAAAGGCCCTATGCCTAACTTCATTCTCGGAAAATTTTCAGTTCCAGTCTGTTCTATAATTGAAGCAACTCCGTTATGCCCGCCTGCCGAACCGTTTGCCCTGAATCTGAATTCGCCGACGGGTATTGAAAAATCATCGTAAACAACAAGCATTTCTTCAGGTTTTATTTTGTAATACTGAAGCAATGCTTTTACTGGAAAGCCTGAATTGTTCATAAAAGTCTGCGGTTTGGCCATAAGTATTTTTTTGCCGTTTATGCTGTACAAAACGACACTCGCCATGTCGTTCCAGTTTTTCCATGAAAGCTGTTCAGATTCAGCGAATCTGTCAACCGTCTTAAAACCGAAATTATGGCGAGTGTTTAAATATTTATCACCCGGATTACCA
>Ga0302240_1002905_pt1 | contig 10581 bp, 10 predicted proteins | sample AAG_UR_His_MG_FD_193538 | JGI IMG/M metagenome (GOLD analysis project Ga0302240, IMG submission 193538) | Enriched activated sludge microbial communities from anaerobic digester in WTTP, New Holstein, Wisconsin, United States - AAG_UR_His | ecosystem: Engineered > Bioreactor > Anaerobic >... | reverse complement strand
CGGCAGCATACAATACGCAAAATATGATTTTTCGCGCTGATAATCATTCCATCGATTTTTTTAATTATAATCGGTGGGCGGTAAATCCAGCGGATATGGTTGCTGATATGCTGCTACGCGATATGCAAACGAGCGGACTTTTTCGCGCAGTTTTTTCCCGCTTTAATTCAGAAGACGCCAGTTTTGTTCTTCAAGGGAGCGTGGGGGAATTTTTCCTGCGCGTGGAACAGGACCGTAAAATTGCCGTTATCTGTATAGAAATAACGCTTAAAGACCCCAGGAAGAGAGAAACAAATAGACGCGTGATTTATCAAAGAAAATACTGCCACGAGGAAGTGCTTACAGAACAGACGCCATACGGTTATTGTCAGGCCATGAGTCAGGCCATGAAAACAATTTCCTCTAAGGCTATTATCGATGTCTATCAGTCTGTTAAATAATCAGTAAATTAGTTTTCGGTAAAAAAATTAATGAAACAGATTGACATTCAAACCAATAATAAATCGGAAATGATTGATATTACATCTATAGTGCAGAAAGCGGTAAGTAAGGAAAAAGTCGCTACCGGTATATGTGTGATTTTTGCGCCGCACACCACAGCGGCAATTACCATCAATGAAAATGCTGATCCAGATGTTCCCCGCACCAGAAAAATTTTAATAAATGTTATATGTGAAAACGGAAACATTAACTGTTTTTGATGCATTTAAACACTTGAATCATTTGCTGATGGATCAGACCGTTTGAAGCCAAAATGTTGGGTGAATTCGTGCTCCATTTTCCACCAGTTATTTCAGTAACCATGCCGCCCGCTTCTTCCACCATTAGAAAACCAGCCGCCGTGTCCCACGGCATGAGTTTTAATTCCCAGAAGCCATCCAATCGTCCGGCAGCGAGATAAGCAAGGTCAAGAGCCGCCGCTCCGGCGCGTCTTATTGCTTGTGCCTTTAAAGCCATGGCGTTAAAATAATCCAGGTTGTTTTCAGAACTGTTACGTATGTCATAAGGGAATCCGGTGGCCAGAAGACTGTGTTGAAGTTCAAAAACCGACGATACTCTCAATTTATGGCCATTTAAATAAACGCCATTATTGCGCAGGACGCTAAACATTTCATCGCGCAGAGGGTCGTAAATGACGCCTAAAGAAATAATGCCATCGATTTCCAACGCAATGGAAACACAAAAAAAGGGGAAACCGTGCGCGTAATTGGTTGTCCCATCGAGCGGGTCAATGATCCAGCGCACCTTTGCAGAACTGGCTATAAACGGTGATTCCTCCGAAAGTATTCCATGGTCGGGGAATTTTTTGCCGATTTCATTGATAATTAAATCTTCGGACATTTTATCCGCTTCAGTAACAATGTTGATTTCACCTTTATAGGTGATAACATGTTTTTGGTTAAATTTTTGTATGAGTAAATTGCCGGCTTTTTTTGCCAATTGTTCGGCAAATTTCTTTTCTTCGCACATTGGGAAACACCTTCTTATATTGGAAGAACATTATTAGTAAAAAATACAGTAAATATAAAGCAATAAAATTTATCTGTTTGACTGTCTTAATAAGGATTGCATGGCAGAAAAATAAGTGGTAATGAAAAATAAAAAACAGGCACGATTTTTTGTATGGTTGTGGATATTAATTCTGATAATGATTTTAATGGTTTAAAGGCAAAAAGGGAGGCGATGGGCCTTTCTTTGAAGGATGTTTTTGAACGAACACGTATCAGTGTGCACTACCTTCAGGCTATAGAAAATGATGAATTCAGCTTGTTGCCGGAACCTCCGTATGCCAAGAATTTTATTAGAATCTACGCCCACGCTTTAGGCATGGAAGAGAAATCAATTTTAGACCGATATGAAAACTACCTCCATTCTCTGAAAATTTTGGAAGGTGTCCCGCATGAAGAAGATGTAGGACACAAATTCTCATCTGCGGTTATTAGTCGCTATGGCATTTTTTTGGGAATCGTTTTGATTCTGCTTATCATGTTTGTTGTCATGAAACTGGTACCTATGCAGTATCGACCCTCTTCAGAAGCGGGTATTGATAGAGCGGTAATGGAAACAAGCATTAATGTTGCCTCCGAGAAAAAGGATATTACCGTGGAACAGAAAATAGATAAAGTTGTTTCTCCAGGTGCGGAGGAAGAACAAACAAAAGCCGCCGCCGAGCTGGCATACGAGCAGGCGCAGTCTACAACAGTACCAGCGGCCAAAATTATCTCCCCCAAAGCAACGGGGGGTTCCACCGGCAATGTTCCACAAACGGTTAATGAAGTAAAAACTAGCCGCCTGGTGATTAAAGCCATTGAAGAAACATGGATAAGAATGAGACTTGATCGGAACCCAACTTTTCAAATCTTGTTGAAACCGGGACAAGAGGTTGAATATAAAGCGGTTGTTTTCAACATGGATATTGGCAATGCGGGTGGTATAGTGATTCATTTTAAGGGAGAAAAGATAGAAAATTTGGGGAAACCCGGGGAGGTAATCAGCTTACGGTTACCGTAATATAAATCAAATAATTATGAGGTAATGTTATGTTAGGTCCGATAGGAATGCCTGAATTACTGATAATCTTGGTAATTATTCTGATTATTTTCGGCGTTGGAAAACTGCCGGAAATAGGTTCGGCAATTGGCAAGGGAATTAAAAATTTTAAAAAATCAATGAATGAAAAAGAGATAACCGACGAAACTGTAAACAAAGAAAAAGATAAAAAATAAATTTTTCTTGTAAGGAAGTGAGTCTAAAATTAGCCCCTATTAATTAGGGGTGTTCTTTTTCTCTCTTGTCATGAAGCGGATAATTTTTTTAAGAAAAATTACTCAAGATAAGGAACAGAAAGCCCATAAGCTTTCTGTTCCTTATCTTAAAAAGGAACATCATCCGTCGGTATGTCCGTACCTGCGGCTGAGTTATCTGCAGGTAAATCATCTGTAGATTTGCCTTGACCCTTGGAATCGAGCATTTGCATATTGGACGCGATTATTTCCGTAGTAAAGCGCTTGATACCGTCCTTATCTTCCCATGAACGCGTTTGAATCCGTCCTTCCACGAATACCAGCTTTCCCTTCACCAAGTAATTTCCACATATTTCCGCCAGTTTACCAAAGGTCACTATCCTGTGCCACTCTGTTTTCTGAACTTTTTCTCCATTTTTATCCCTCCATTGTTCATCAGTGGCTAAGTTGAAGTTTGTAACCATAGTGCCATCTGGTGTATACCTTACTTCGGGATCTTTGCCTAGGCGGCCAATCAATATTACTTTATTTACCATTTCCCCCTCCTCATCAAAATTAATATTTTATCATCATACATAACATTTCTTTGGGTAGCAAACTAATTTTGCGATTTTTAAGCTGTTCTTGTCAATCTTCATATAATCAAGGCTTGACTATTTGATGAAAAAAATATAATCAGAAACGTTTTAAAAAAAGCGGGGAAATTATGGAAGATAATGAACTTTTAAAGGTTCGTTTAGAAAAAATTGCGGCCTTGAAGGCCGCCGGAATCGATTTGTATCCTAACGATATCAAACCTCAAAATACGACAGCAGAAATATTGGAAAAATACGGTATGGCCAAAAGCGAAACTTTAGCGGAACTGAACAGAAAATTTTCCGTCGCCGGTCGCTTGATGGCCGTACGTGATTTTGGCAAGGCCGCTTTTATTAAAGTTCAGGACCGCAAAAGCCAAATTCAATGCTATATAGCCAGAAATAATTTGAAGGATATGGCTTATTTTGTATTTAGGAAGCTAGATATAGGTGATATCATCTACGTTTCAGGGAAATTATTCCGTACGAAAACCAACGAATTAACCATTGAAGTTTTTGATTTGCGTTTAGCCGCCAAAGCAATCAGGCCGTTACCGGAGAAATGGCATGGTCTTACCGATATTGAAACCAGATACCGCCAGCGACACTTGGATTTGATTACTAATCCCAAAGTGAAAGAAATCTTTTATCGCCGCAGCCGTATTATTCAACATATCAGGGATTTTATGAATAGAAACGATTTTCTGGAAGTGGAAACTCCGATGATGCAGCCACGTGCCGGGGGAGCGATGGCCCGCCCATTTAAAACTCATCACAACGCCTTGGATATGGATTTTTATCTGCGTATTGCCCCTGAACTGTATTTGAAGAGACTGGTTACAGGTGGAATGGAAAGAGTTTACGAAATAAATAAAAATTTTCGTAACGAGGGCATTTCCACTTTTCATAATCCGGAATTTACCATGCTGGAATTTTATTGGGCCTACGCAACATATGAGGATTTGATGTCTTTTACCGAGGAGCTTTTTACGAATATTGCCGCAGATATTTTCGGCGGGCTTAAATTTACTTATCTGGGAGAAGAGATTGATCTGACACCGCCGTGGCCGCGCATATCCGTCAAGGACGCCTTGGTGCAGTTTGGAGGCATGACAAAAGAGGCCCTGGAAAACCATTCCGAAGCTCTTGCTCATGCACAGAAGGCTGGTTGTGAAGTTAAAGACTCGGATTCTTTGGGCAAAATCCTGATGGCTATTTTTGATGAACTTGTGGAAAAGAAACTAATCCAACCCACCTTTGTCACTCAATATCCTGTAGAGGTATCCCCTCTTTCGCGTCGTTCATCCACTGATGGTAATTTCACTGATCGTTTTGAACTTTATATTTACGGTAAAGAAATTGCCAACGCCTTTTCGGAACTCAACGATCCCGCCGACCAGAGGGAAAGATTTGAACAACAGTTGAAAGAAAGAGAAACAGGCGACGAAGAAGCGCATGAAATGGATGAAGATTACATCAAGACATTGGAATGCGCCATGCCCCCCACCGCAGGGGAAGGCATCGGTATCGATCGCCTGGTTATGTTGTTTACCAATTCTGCTTCTATTCGAGACGTTATTTTATTTCCCCTGCTGAGAACAAAAGCGGAATAGAATGATTTTTATCCGGCAGAAAAGCACAGCGAGTTGTTTAACGACAATAGGATAAGTATTAATGGGTTACGAATTTTTCATAAGTAAACGCTATCTGAAGGCCAAACGTAAACAGGTATTTGTGTCTATAATTACGTTTATATCGATATTGGGTATTTTTTTGGGTGTGGCCGCATTGATTATCGTTCTGGCGGTGATGAACGGCTTTGAAAAAGATTTACGCACGAAAATTTTGGGAATTAAATCACACATTGAAGTTATGGCTGATGTAAATGGCTCAATGAGAAACTACCAGGAGGTTCGTAAAACTATTGCGGGCGTGGAAGGTGTTGTCGCTTCGACCCCCTTTATCTATTCTCAGGCGATGATTCGCAGCGGTAACAGTGTAAGCGGCGTGGTTATTCGCGGGCTGGATACAAAAAGCGCCTCTCAAGTCATTAAACTGGGGAAAATGAGGGAAGGCGAAATCGAATATCTTGATAAAATTCCTCCCGGGATTTTAGAAAAGATACCTCGAGAAAACGCCCACTTTGGCGGCATTGTGATTGGCAAGGAAATGGCCCGTAATTTTGGTATTTTCCTCTTGGATACAATTACCATTATTTCTCCTGTAGGTATTTCCACGCCGATGGGGATGATGCCGCGCATGAGCAAATTTATCGTCGTCGGTATTTTTGAGTCTGGTTTTTACGAGTATGATTCGACACTGGCTTTTTTATCGCTGAAAAATGCTCAGGATTTTTTGCAGATGGGTGATACCGTTACCGGGATAGATATAGTCGTTGATGACATTTATAAGGCTGATGTGATTGCACACAATATTCAAAGCAAGCTTGGTTTTCCCTTTTGGGCGAACAACTGGATGCAGACGAATCGAAATCTTTTTGCTGCACTCAAACTGGAACGTCGTGTCATGTTTATTATTCTAAGCCTGATCGTCTTGGTCGCGGCATTTAATATCATCAGCGCACTGATTATGATTGTCATGGAAAAAAACAAAGACATTGCGATTCTGAAATCTATGGGGGCAACGTCTTTTAGTATTATGAAAATATTCATTTATCAAGGATTGGTAGCCGGTTTAATCGGAACGTTTTTGGGTTGCATTGCGGGTCTTGCCGTAGCTCTTAATTTGCAGAAAGTTTCCCTTTTTGTAGAAAAAGTTTTTAATTTTCAGATCTTGCCTGGTGATGTTTATTATTTGAGCGAACTTCCCTCGCAAGTTAATTATCTTGACGTGGTAATTATTGTTGTGGGCACGATGCTGATTTGTTTTCTTTCCACAATTTACCCCTCGTTGAGGGCGTCGCGTTTGGATCCTGCGGAAGCATTGAGGTATGAGTGACGGGTGGCGCAAAGGCGAAAATGATTGAACTGAAAAATTTATCAAAATCATTTCTTAAGGACGGCAACAGGATAGAAGTTTTACGCGGCCTTAATTTGAAAATTGCCAGGGGTGAATCTTTGGCGATTGTTGGTGTTTCCGGCGCCGGCAAGAGCACGCTTATTCATATTTTGGGCACGCTGGATCACCCGACAGATGGCGCTTTATATATTAACGACTTGAATGTTTTTGAATGGGATGAAAAAACAATGGCGCGCTTCCGTAATGCGACTATTGGGTTTGTCTTTCAGTTTAATAATTTACTTCCGGAATTTGATGCGCTGGAAAACATTATGATGCCGGCCTTAATCAGTGGCATGTCTGCCAAGCAAGCTTCTTTCAGGGCAACCGAGCTATTGGAAGAGCTTGGCTTGGGGCACAGAATAAAGCATAAGCCTGGAGAGCTTTCCGGCGGTGAGCAACAGCGGGTAGCAATTGCCCGCGCGCTGATAATGGAGCCGGAAATACTTCTGGCGGATGAGCCGACGGGAAATCTTGACACGGATACGGGAAAGAAGATAGAAGATGTTTTGATAAATTTAAACGTAACAAGAAAGATTACTCTGGTTGTTGTAACACATAACAAATTACTGGCAGAAAGGATGTCACGCATAATTGGATTGCGTGACGGGAAAATTTATAATTATGAATAAAATTATTCGCCTTGTTAATTTGGTTTGCTTGTTTATATTGGTTTTGTTTTCCATGCCGGCACCGGCGCAGGATCTTAAAAAAATTAGCGTGCTTCCTTTCGAAATTTACAGCAAAGGAGATAAGGTGGCCATACAGGAGTTACTTTATCGAAAAATATACTCGGAACTTAACAGGGAGAAACGGTTGCACATTATATCTGCAGAGCATTTTTTGCGCCGTGGTGAAAAAATTGATGAACGCAGAGCTGTTGAGGTGGGGAAATCACTAAAGGTTGATTTTGTTGTAATGGGCAGTTTAACGCAGCTTGGCGAATCATTCAGCGCTGATGTCAAAATCATAGATATAAAAAGCGCTGATGTTTTCCCCCCTATTTTTGTTCAGGCCAGGGGATGGGAAAATCTTGGAGAGATTGCTGTTCAATTAAAAACGGAAATGTTGGCCCGGTTGGGATTGGTGGAAAAAATAGTCAAAATTGAAATTGAAGGGAATAATAAAATTGAATCTTCTGCCATTACTCAACGGATTAAAAGCAAAGAGGGCAACCCCTTTAATGAAGAAGACATTACGTCGGACATCAAAACTATATTTAAAATGGGATTTTTTCTGGACGTCAGCGCCTCAGCTGCATCCACACCGGAAGGCAAAGTGGTAACCTTTACTGTTGTGGAGCGAGGTTTGATCACGGATATACAGATTAAGGGAAATAAAGCGTTGGACAAAGAAGATATTATGGAAGTTCTAACGATTAAGACCAGGGAAAATTTAAATCAGGAAAGAATTAAATCGGATATAGAAAAAATTAAGAGTCTTTATGATACCAAAGGGTATTATAATGCCGAAATTACCGATACGATAGAGCGCGATGGAGAAAAGGATTTCCGTGTAATTTTCAATGTCACGGAAAATGATCGTGTTTACATCAAATCCATAACCTTCGAGGGTAACGAGGCCTTTGCTTCTAAAGAATTAAAAAATATGATGACCACTTCGGAAAGGCGTTTTTGGAGTTTTATTACGGATGACGGCGTATTGAATCGTGATCAACTCAAACAGGATGTCGGTAAAATAAACTCTTATTATTTTAATAATGGTTTCATCAACGCTCAGGTGGCGGAGCCGCAGGTAACATATGATAAAAAGTGGTTATATATAACCATTCAAATTAAAGAAGGGAAAAGATTCAAGTTTGGTAAAATTGATATTTCCGGGGATTCCCTCCAAAGACCACGCGGTGATTTATTCGCTTCTTTGAAAGTAAAGGAAGGTAATGACTACAACCGTGAGGGAGTCGTCAAGGACATAGATTTTTTGATTCAAGCCTGTAATGACGAAGGTTACGCTTACGCGGATGTAACTCCCAGTATTGACATAAATGAAGAAGAACAATCGGTCAATGTGGATTACCAGATAATAAAAGGCGGACTGGTTTTTATTAATCGCATTGCCATAAGTGGTAATACCGTAACCCGCGACAAGGTTATCCGCCGCCAGCTGGCAATAGCAGAAGGAGACTTATATTCCAGTTCTAAAGTGAAGAACAGTTATGCGAATTTAAACCGGTTAAGATATTTTGAAGAGGTTGATTTTCAGACAGAAAAAAGTCCGGAAAAAGACAAAATGAATATTAATATCCGGGTAAAGGAAAAAAATACCGGCATGTTCATGATTGGAGCCGGCTACAGTGCTCAAGAGCGCGCAATAGTCATGGCACAAATTTCTCAGAATAATTTTCTGGGTTACGGGCAGATATTGAACCTTAAGGCATCTTTGGGCTCTACCACTAATAACTACGAATTGTCTTTTATCGAGCCATGGCTTTTTGATATACCTCTATGGACTAAAGCCGATCTCTGGAAATACCGCCAGGAGTATGATTCTTACAACCTCGATACTTATGGCGGTGGTCTTACTTTTGGTTACCCTATTTGGGAAAAGGTTGTCGGTTATGCTGGTTACAACCTGACCTCTTATGACGTCAGAGATATTTTGATAACAGCGCCGCAGTCGATTAAGGACCAGGAGGGAGAGAGGATCAAAAGCGCTGTGGTTTTCAGTTTGGTAAGAGATTCGACGGATGACAATGTATTCCCGACAAGAGGGGTTAAAGCTAGCGCATCCGTTGAGTGCGCGGGTTTGGGCGGTAATGTAAAGTTGATAAAATATTCGGCCGGTGCCCACTTTTATTATCCGCTTTTCTGGGATTTGGTATTTGTGACTAAGGGTAGGATTGGTTATATACAAAATCTGGATGATGATGCGGGCAGAATTCCAATTTACGAGAGATATGTTTTAGGAGGGCTGAACACAATACGTGGCCTGCGTTATGTTGGCCCGACCAACGGTGGAACTTCCGATGTAGTTGGCGGGACGACTATGATGGTTTTTAATGTGGAACTTGTTTTCCCACTGATCAAGAACGCTGGAATGAAAGGTGTTGTATTTTATGATGCCGGCAACGCTTGGAATTATAGCGGAGCATATAGTTTTGATGATTTAAGGCAATCTGTGGGTGCGGGTGTCCGTTGGTATTCACCCATCGGACCTTTAAGGCTTGAATACGGTTATGTGGTCGACAAAACGGGTTTGCTTGATGATTCAAAAGGACGCTGGGAATTTACCATTGGCATGTTTATGTGATTTAAAGCGGATAAAAACTTACATTATCCGCTAATATTGATAGAGGAGATTAAAAATTATGAAGAAAAATATTTTTGTGATAGCCGCCGTTGTCATGTTGCTTTTTGTGTGGAGCGTGAGCTCATACGCTGAAGTAAAAATCGGTTTTATCAACATGAGAGAAATAATACAAACTTCCGATGCTGGTAAAAAAGCGGGTGAAGAAATGAAAAAAATAGCGGACCGAAGGCAGGCGGAAATTACTTCTATGGAAAGGGAATTAAAAAACCTGAAGGATGAACTGGACAGAAAAAGCTCCGTAATGACGGCGGCGGCGCGCAGGGAAAAAGAATCTAATTACCAGAAAAAACTGCGTGACTATCAGTTGATGGTTAATGATGCCAATGAAGAGCTGCAGAAAAAGGATCAGGAAATAGTGCAGAGATTGATGCCGGAAATATTGAAAATAGTGCGTACTATTGCGGAAAAAGAAAAATACACGTTGGTTCTCGACGTGGCGGCGATGGTAATACCTTATTTTGATAAAACTCATGATCTGAGCAAGAAAGTTGTTGAGGAATTTAATAAAGCAAAGTAACCGTAGGCGCCCGTTTTTATGAAGATGACACTTGCAGAAATAGCCCGCATTGTAGAAGGCGAAGTTATCGGCGCTGCTGACGTTGTTATCAGCGGCGTTGCCCCGATCGACGAGGCGAAAGTTGGTGATATAACCTTCGTTGCCAACAGAAAATACGCGAAGCAGATAAACACAACCCGGGCTTCGGCCATCATTATTGCACCACAGCAGAGGGAGATAGTCGGTAAAAACCTGGTTGTGGTTTCTGATCCCTATGTGGCTTTAGGGAAACTATTGAAACTTTTTTATCCGCTGGAACACGAACAAAGAGGTATAAGCCCGGAAGCTTATGTAGAAGAAGGTGCAATTGTTTCGCCGGAGGCCAATATTTTTCCGCGGGCTTTTATCAGCCATGGCG
>Ga0302240_1002896_pt1 | contig 10597 bp, 9 predicted proteins | sample AAG_UR_His_MG_FD_193538 | JGI IMG/M metagenome (GOLD analysis project Ga0302240, IMG submission 193538) | Enriched activated sludge microbial communities from anaerobic digester in WTTP, New Holstein, Wisconsin, United States - AAG_UR_His | ecosystem: Engineered > Bioreactor > Anaerobic >... | reverse complement strand
TCGAAGTGGGGGTTTGCATAGTGACGACTTTGTGGCCAAAACTGCCTATTTTTGATGTCCAAAGTTGAAGAGTTTTCTTGACCAAAACTGACTAATTTATTTTACCATTCACACAAAGTCATCACAAGAATGCTGGATCAAATCAAAGAAACCAAAATAACCATTAAATATGTAGCTGCAAATCTGGAATCGATGACACGCATTGAAACAAATCCAAACATAGACACAATCTGTAGTTTACCGTATTTCTGAAAACAACCACTCTTATTACGATGTACCGCTCAAAATGGCTGTTTGCTATTCGTAAAACCTAGAAAGCACCAAGCGTCAAACCATTGATAAACGTGTAGCTAAAGAACTTGACGCCCTTGAAAAACGCATCAAGCGCACTCTGAAGCGTTCCTTCGCATGTCGTGAAGATGCTTCAGTTTGAGATCGAAAAGCTTCAGAATCAGTATTTATCAAAGATCAAATATCACCGTATTGAGATCCCAATGGATGACGTTACAGTCAAACATTGTGGTAGACCGAGCAAAACGCTGGATTATAACATTGACAATACCACCTTTGATCTGGTGATTGATCTTGAAAAGGATATTGAAAGTATTGGAAATGCAATCACAAATGAATGCATTTTTGTTGTTGTGTCCACTGAAATATCTATGAGCGCTGAAGCAATTCTAAGAGAATATAAGGCTCAAAACGCAGTCGAAAGATAGTTCAGTTTTTGAAGTCGAAAGAATTTGTGAGTGCGCTTTATTTGGACTCGCACAAGCGCGTGGAAGCTATTAGCTATTTGATGCTGATCTTCAGCGTGGCTGAGTACGTGGTGCGAAGAGAACTGGAATCAGAGAAAAAAACGATCTTTGGCACCGAAAATGTCAGGACGGTGATCAGGTAATTAAGGATACCTGAAAACCTATTTATTAGTGGAGCAGTATGATTTAAAAACCCTAAATTTAATCCTTAATAATCAAAACTATTTCAGCGACATATTGGTTTTTGCATATCTGATTTATTGAAAATAAAAAACTCTGAATGATTATGACTAATAAGTCACTTCAATCAGAGTTTTGTCACCCTGCATTTACACAATTAAAGTTTGGTTAACTATCACGGATAGTGAGTAAGATCTCATCAGAAATTAAAATTTAAGTTGTCTTATCCAAAATAAATGAATCAAAGATACCAATAAAATTCCAAAAACACAATAAGATGGCCTTTGAATAAGTTAAAAAGGAAACGCCAATATTAATTGCATTTATTTTGTCACACCACACCAGCACACTCTATTTGATTTAACCAAATATTAGTTATGAACTATTCTCTATAGGTCCAATTCTCCAACAATAGATTCTACAACATCAATGATTTTTGAACTTCTAATAATCTGCTCGCTTTTACGAATGTCGAGATAGATTTCTCTATCCTCATCCATCATTTGAATGGATTTTCTTATTTCATTATATGCCGCATTTGACCCTTTTCCAAGTTTTGATGGATTACGGAAGTCAATACCCTGAGCAGCTGATATTAACTCAATCGCAAGAACGTAAATTGTATTTTTAAGAATTTCATTAGCTTTTCTTGCAGCAATTGTGCCCATACTAACATGATCTTCTTGATTGGCTGATGACGGTATAGAATCAACGCTTGCGGGGTGAGCCAGAATCTTATTCTCAGATACTAATGATGCTGCGCTATATTGAGCAATCATTAGTCCGGAATGTAATCCTCCTCTTGAAGTTAGAAAAGCTGGTAACCCATTGTTTAATTGCGGATTAACTAGTCTTTCTATCCTTCTTTCTGATGAATTTGCTATTTCAGCGATAGCAATTCCTAGAAAATCAAACGGCAGCGCCATTGGTTGACCATGGAAGTTCCCACCCGAAATCGCCTCATGATCTTCAGGAAAGATAATTGGATTATCAGTGACAGAGTTAATTTCTATCGCAATTCTTTCAGCTATATAGTTAATTGCATCTTTACTTGCACCATGAATTTGAGGAATACAACGCAGTGCATATGCATCCTGAACCCGAACCTCACCTTGTCGAGTCGTCAGTTCGCTATTTTCAAGGATCCTAAGTAGATTTGAGGCAGTATCAATTTGACCTTTGTGTGGCCGCACCCTGTGAATACGCGGATCAAATGCATCAACAATTCCAGTGAGCGCTTCAATTGTTAATGCAGCACTAATATCAGAAAGCTTAAGTACCTGTTTGGCATCATATGTCGTTAAACAACCAACAGCTGTCATAACTTGTGTGCCATTTATCAGAGCAAGCCCTTCTTTTGAAGTTAGTTCGATAATCGGTATCCCCGCTCTGTTCATAGCTACTTTTCCGGGTAAAACTTCACCATTATAGATCGCTTCTCCACACCCAATCATAACTAATGCCATATGTGATAAGGGCGCTAAATCACCACTTGCTCCAAGCGAACCTTTTTCAGGTATTAATGGGGTAACCCCTTTGTTAATCATTTCAATAAGAGTTAATACTGTTTCCAATCTTATTCCAGAGTATCCTTTCGCTAACGCATTTACCCTTAACAGCATTATAGCTCGAGATGTTTCTTCGTTGAAAAAAGGCCCAACCCCACAGGCATGGCTGACAATTAAGTTGCGCTGCAATTCTTTGGTTTCGTTTTCAGAAATTGGGACATCTGAGAACTTTCCAAATCCAGTTGTTATTCCGTAGATGTTTCTCTTTTCTCTTACAAATTGATCAACAATTTCACGAGATTTATTAATTGAAACTACAGCAGCATTGTCAAGTTCAACCGCAACATTGAACCTAGCAACATTGACGACATCTTGAATTGTCAAATTCTGACCATCAATTTTAATTATTTTCAATGATAACACTCCTTATCTTTCAAAGACAGCTTATACATTCATCTGTAATAATTTATAAGATAAATGAACAACTTTATAAGTTTGATTTTTTATTACAATATTAGAGATCCAACAATTCCAAAAATCACCAGAGGAATGTTATAAGCTATAAATGTTGGAACACAAGTATCCCAAATATGATCATGCTGACCATCTGCATTTAAACCCGCTGTTGGGCCCAAAGTTGTGTCAGATGCCGGCGAACCTGCATCGCCAAGAGCCGCTGCAGTTGCAATTAGCAGAATGGTAGCTTTTGCACTGAAACCGAGGGTCATAGCTAGAGGAACATAGATCACAGCAAGAATTGGGACTGTACCGAAAGATGTTCCTATTCCCATAGTTATTAGAAGCCCAAGTAATATCATTACTGAAGCTGCAATAAATTTACTCCCGCCGATAATGCTAGCTGATGCTGTAATAAGTGTTTCAACACCACCCGTAGCTCTCATAACTGCAGCATAACCTGATGCGATTAACATTACAAATGCTATGAATCCCATAATTCGAATGCCACCATCTACCATTTCATTTATATCACTCCACCTAATTACGCGTGTTACCACCATGATACCAAGACCAATAATGGCACCAAGCGGCAATGATCCTAATGTAAGTTGAACTACTAAAGCAGAAATACCTGCCAATAGAGTAATATAATGAACTTTAGTAACCTTCAAATTGCCATTGTTTTCTAAATTGTCGAAATTTACATCATCAATTCCTTCAATATCCTTATATTCTCTTGGTTTTCGATATATGATGATTGAAATTATTAGTCCTGCGAGCATGGCTAAACCTGCAATCCAATTTGATTGCCAAATCATATCCATTGTTACATCCAGGCCACTTGCAGCCATTTGATCTTTAATAATATTGTGGTATATTATACCAAATCCAACCGGTAAGGTTATATATGGTGTTTTAAGCCCAAATGCCAGCGCAGATGCCGCTGCCCTCCTATCAAGTTTCAGACGATTCATTAGTGGCAGCAATGCAGGGATTAAAATTGGAATAAATGCTATATGTACTGGAATAAGCGTCTGAGATAAAATGGCCGCAACTGCAATAATGACAAGCAATAAATACTTTCTACCCTTTATCAATTTTGCTATCATTAAGGTGAGTACTTCAGCAGACCGTGTTTTATGTATTGCAGTAGCTAATGCACCAAGCAACACATAACTTAAAGCTGTTTGTGCATTGCCGCCCATTCCTCCGATCAGTGCTTCCATGGTCGTTTCAAGAGGCATTCCGGCTACGAAGCCACCAACAATTGCAGCTACAATTAAAGAGATGATTACGTTTAATTTGAATAGGCACAATAGGGTCATAACAACAACTGAGATAACAACAGGATTTGTAAGCAATTCCATGAATCTTCCCTCCAGTCTTAAATTTTTATGAAAATGCACTGTTCATGATTCTTTGCAATAAATAACGAATCTCTTAGATATCACCCCTTAGATATTCAATATAAAGGTCATTGAACTTCCATAAAGAATTTTGCTTGATTTTCAACGACCATAGTAAACGAAGGTATTTTACTAAATGTATACTGTTCCTTCACTGATAATTGTAACTTCGGTTGAAATGTAATTTTTATCAGCAACTTCAACATCAATAATTCCGCCACTTTGATGAACTCTTGCACTTTTTATGCCCATTAAATTATTTAGATGAATCCCGAGTGAAAGACTCCCAGAACCGCATGCTCTTTCAAAATATCTTGAACCGGTATCTTTTACATAAACATATGGATTGATTTCAAAATTCGTTTCGTCAATTCCTTTAAATGGAATTATACCTACGGCATTTGATGTGATCCTGTCAATTAACGAATCCATAATTTCATCAAACTCTTCTTTTCGAACAGCGTAGTCAGTGATAAAATGACTAATCCCATTCATTACTACTAGATTTCCTGATATAACCTTATTGTTCAGATCAATATCCATTGGTAATACATCGAGTGGATTTGGTACTTCCCCCCAAACTCTAAATCGATTGGAATCTACATAAGTTGTTTTACATTTCAAAGAGTTGTTTGAACCGGATGAACTGACAAAGAAATTATCGTCTGAACAAATACCTTTATATCTGCTGTATGCAGCAACTGATAAAAGTGCGTTCCCACAAAATTCTCCACCTGCCATCCAGATACCAACGCATGAGTCGTTATGATTGGGCGGTATAACAAAACCAACTTGCTCTGCGTATAAAGATTCATATCGCATCACTGAATTTGCTACCTTAACGTAATCTTTCGAATCAACAAAGTCTGTTATTAAAATTGTCATATTTTGTGACGGGCTAATTTTTACATAGTTCAATTTCATATCAATCACCACCATATTTTTTTTCGAGATAACATTTTTTGTTTATTATACTGTTCTTTATGCTCGTTTTGTACAGTATACTTTACACTTTCTTTGACTGCAAGTGCTTTTTTCTTATTTGTCTATTTTTCTGATGGTTTGTATAGTATTATAGTTGTCGACTCACAAAAGTTATTTTGAAATGAGGTGTGAAATGAATATTGGCAAACAATTAAAAAATTTACGAATTGAAAAAGGACTTTCAATTCGAGATATTTCAAAAAGTGTAGATCTATCACCTGCAGCTTGGAGTAATATCGAACGTGATGTAAATAGCCCAACCCTTTCAACATTAACTAAAATATGTGATGCTTTAGGTGTGCATCTTGTAGATTTATTACAGCAGTGTACAAACGAAAATCAAAAAGAGAAAATTGTTTTTAGAAAAGATGAAAGAAATCAGATCACTATTTCAGGAAAATCAAATATTAAATATGAACTGGCTTCTATTTCAACAAATAGATTTCAGATCTTGGTCGTTAAAATGGACAACAAATGTGATTTTGGTTATTTATCGAATGAGTATCCTTACGATGAAATTGCTCTTGTAATAAAAGGAAGTATGGAACTTGCGGTAGATGATACTGTTTACATTTTAGATGAGGGTGATAGTATTTATTTAAAAGCGGGATTAAAATACCAGTACAGAAATCCGAACAACTCTCCTTGTGAAGCAATTTGGGTAATTCAAGGTGTCCATAGAGAGATTAATGAATAAATACTGTTGACATTTTAACGCAATCATAAAGTTCTAAATGGATAATTGACTTATTAAGAAGCTAAACTGAAGGATCCCTGTATTGCACCTCACTCGGGTGCACGATATGCCTTTTGCAAACTCAAAAATAAAAATACACCCTCCCCATCCTTTTAATAATTGAATAATAGGATGGGGAGGGTGTATTTTATCAATTGATGTGGGGTTTTCCCAAAAGAGAATCATGACTATGCCGTGGCCCGTTTTTCGTTGGATTGTTACTCAAGCCACGAATGACTCTATTGAATACTTAATAAGCAAGCCTATTCAGCGGAATATGAGATATAATTTCAGTGATGTATAATAAAATGTACAACGTGAGTCTTGTTGCTGCTCTCTAGCTCTGTGGTCTAAAACATGAGTCTGTTTGAAGGAGGTTGAACAAATGTCCTATAACTATAGAAACCAAATATTCACTTTTATTCTGGCAATTGCGATTATCGCCGGGTCCACTTTATCTGTTGGTGCACCTTCCTTTGCCGCAAATTTTAGCGATATTGAGAACCACTGGGCAAAATCCTATGTAGAAAAGGTTACAACTTACAACGCTGTAGCCGGCTATCCGGATGGTACATTCAAACCCGACGACAACGTTAAAAGAATTGAATTTATTGCAATCATCGTCAATTCACTTGGGGTTGATGTTCGAAGTCAATTACAAGGCGAGTACTGGGGGCAACCCTTCATTGAAGCGGCGCTTGAAGGTGGCCTTATCCGCACGAACGAATACGGGGATATGGATGAATCAACCTTCAACAAGAACATATCGAGAGAAGAATTGGCCAGTATCGTAGTCAATGCCTATGATAAATCCGGAGGCTCAGTGGATCCTATAGTCCTTAATGAAGCAAGTTCAAGACTAAGTGACATGGGAACAGTTTCACTTGGTTATTACAAGAACGCAGTTGCTTCTGTTGCACTGGATTTCATATCAGGTTATACTGACGGAACTTTTGCGCCTAAACAACATGCCAGCAGGGCGGAGGCTGCAGTATTGTCTTATAAACTGCTCGTAAAACTGGGCATTATTACAGACCTCAAGCTTCCCCTAAATATTGTGCTTTCAAAAACCACACTCAAACAGGGGGATTTATTGAAGATATCCATTTATCACGCAGCGAGCGCTTCTGAAATAGCTCTGGTTCAAGACTTGTATCCAAACTTCAAATGGTATGATCACAATAGTTATATCCAAGGTTATATTCCGACCAACTACAGTACAACACCAGGCAGATATAGTCTTAAATTTACCGATTCTGAAACTGGCATCAAATTATCAAAAGATATTGAAATCATTGCAAGAGATTTCAGAGTCCAAAAACTAACGGTTGATCCCAATGTCGAAGCCAGCACAAGAAACGACGATGCCTATGCCGAATATGATAAATACTTCACCCCTTCACGGGAACTGTCCTCACCTGTAAAGTATTATACGAAAAGCTTTATCTTGCCAACCATCGGCAGACTTTCCACTGAATTTGGTGAGTCGCGCACTGTCAACGGCGCTCAAACGGCTTACAGACACTCTGGCATAGACATTGCTGCACCTCGAGGCGTTGAAGTATTATCCACCAACACGGGCAACGTGACGCTGGCAATGCCTCTGATCTTAACAGGCAACAGTATTGTTATTGACCACGGTGAAGGGTTGTTCAGTGTTTACTTTCATCTTGATAAATTATTTGTTTCCGAAGGTGAACTTGTAGAACGCGGACAGCTAATTGGATCCGTTGGTTCAACCGGTTTCTCCACTGGTCCACACCTCCATTTCACAATGTCTTATTATCAGTTTAATATTGAACCGGGCTATATACTCTATGATAGAAGCATTACCAAGGATAATTATATGGAAATCATGAAGTGATAGTTTAGATCAACGCTACCGTCACATCATCGCGCCTTTTTTCGTAGAACACAATCCGCCACTCCACCTCGTCAACAGGCTCAAAGTGTAACGCAGAGCAAGCTGTACGGCACTCACTTTCTCCGCTTCCGCTTATTTGGATGGCCGCTTGGCCGTCTGCACCGCCAATAATACCTATGTATACGCTGTTGTCCGCCTGTGGCTCATTGAGACCTCCACGCTTCTGTCGAGGTCGGTCGGAACTTACGCAATCAGTGACTGTATAGGCACCCTCAGGCAAATCGGGCGACAGCGTATAGTTCATCGCTATATAATACGTTGGAAACTCTTGATTTTGGCAGCCAAAGTGTTTGTGGGATATACTCTGTCTCTCATAGTCTTTTACAGTCAATGTGTGAAGAACGCCGGTGGTCGGGTGAATGAATTCAACGCGTTCGTCAGATGTTGATGCATTGAAATGAGGTCCTAAAACAGCAACAGGTTCCTGTAATAAGGTTACGCTGAGCGTCTCAATCAGGGGCCTCAGTTTTTTCATCCAAGGGAACGCAGCCCGCCAGACTGCCCAGCCATTTGCAGGATCAAGGCCGTAATGCTGGAGCACACTCTTGACCACAAGGTCGTTGCCTTCCGGAAAGCAGGGATTCCATGACACACCACAGCCATGGGCGAATGAATGGATCGTTCCGTTCAACACCAGTTTGGGATTAATGTGAATGCTCAGTGGGTTTTCTGACTCGATCAGCATCCGCTGCTCATCCGAAAAGTCAGCGCCATCTCTCTCAACAGAGAGCCCCCATTTGTCCATAAAGGAACGGATCCGCTCAGCCGGAACCTGCACGCAATAGTCCAGGACTAACCCTTTACCACAAATATAAATCGATGGGATGCGCCAAACTTCTTCACCCCAGACAAACTGTTTATCCAGGGCAATTTCCTTGCCTGCTCTTTCGCGGCCAGGATGTCCCCAAAAGTTGCCTTCAAAGTAAACTTTCCATTCTGGAATCTTTGGCTCAGCTGGAGCCCACTCATAGTAATCCTCAGTATATTTGATGCGGTTGTAATCAAATTCAGCCTGTAGGGCTTTGATATACTCAAAAGGCTGATCCATGGGCACGAGACTAAACTTGTCTCGAATGGCGTCCAGGATCACCTGCTGGTCTGCAGCGATGGGATTATCCCGCAAATAGGCATCAAACTGCGACTGATCCATGCAGCTGGCCTGTTCCAATGCCACAGCATCTCCGCAAGCCAGCAGGAGTCCCAGGAAGTCCTTAAAATCTCTCGCCACCGGATGCACATAGTTTCCTGGAGTATTCATCGGGCTGACGGCAAACACCATCTTACCAAAACCGCGCACGAAGCAGTAATGAATACCATCGGCACCAACCCAGCCAATCACTTTCGCTCCTTTGGGCGTACAGAAGTAGTGACTTTCGCTCTCACCGCGGGCCAAGCCAATTATTGAACTGTCTATATTCAATTTCTGAAATTTTTCAAAAAGAGTTACCATCATGACCTCGCATCAAGTGACATGTATTTTTCGAACTGCTCTTTGCTCTCGTTGTAAACATGCAATTTGATTCTAAACTTCTTCTCAAACAACTCCGAGTTTTTCTTCAAAAGGATAGTCGTATAGGATTTACCGGAAGAAACCTCTTCGACTTTAACCTCTTCAGGAATATTCACATTGCCCATGTTAAAGAAATGGATCATATTTTCTTTAATGTAAAAGTCCTTGTTCATTCTAAGAAGAACCAGCGACACAATCATGAAAGCCAGAACAAAGGATGAAATGAGCGGTCCGATAAACCTGGGATCTACATTTTCACGAACTGCCTCAGCAACATTGTTAAAAAACAGAGTGAATAACAAAGCAAAACCGTAATATGCATAGGTTTTAAGGCGGATTAGATTTGGATTAATATTGCGTACGACAACCTCTTTCATGTTCGCCTCTCGCACAAATAGCTTTTTCTTATATTCAATGAAAATCACCAGAAGGATCATGGGTAGAGCATAGGCGTATTCTGTAAGCATTTGCTGACCTCCTCCAAAAAAACTATCGCTCTAACACCTACAATTCAACGACTCCCGAAGTATCTGCAAAGATAGTCACTTTCATTGAAGTAAATCTTATAAACTTGTCTGCTATTCTCATTAAATATTATCATTTTTGTAGGCAATTCCCAAATCGAATAATTAATTCTTACATTTTCTGATTCAATCCAAAATTTGACTTTTGGTGGTTGAGTCAAAACTTTCTGATCCTCATAAATCTGCGCCTTACTTAACTCAAACATGATGCCCAATACTTCAGCTTGTTTTAATATAGTCTTGATTTCTTTGTCTCCCTCTTGATAACGAATAATGACATCATTTTGTACATTGTAAAAACTTCCTAGAGCTATTAGAGAACTTATAATCAGCAAAAGGAACAACAATTTTTTTCTCATGCTCAATCCCTCCCCTTCATACACAATAACGATTGAGGGGCAGGTTTTGTTACAGGGTATCGATGAATAACTATCGGCAAAAACTAAATGAGGCAATAGTCGTTCATAACACCAAACTAAACAACTCTTGATCTTTTCCTGCCACTAATGGTATACTTCATAGGAATCGCACAAAGACAGTTCATTCGCACCATCCTGTCTATAAACAAAACTAGGGCTTATTTTTATATTGTTTTTTTGAAGCGATAT
>Ga0302240_1002889_pt1 | contig 10632 bp, 10 predicted proteins | sample AAG_UR_His_MG_FD_193538 | JGI IMG/M metagenome (GOLD analysis project Ga0302240, IMG submission 193538) | Enriched activated sludge microbial communities from anaerobic digester in WTTP, New Holstein, Wisconsin, United States - AAG_UR_His | ecosystem: Engineered > Bioreactor > Anaerobic >... | reverse complement strand
GAAGAGATTCGAGGGGAAGGAGACGCGTCGGCTCTAGAGGTTTACGCCTCCGCCTTTTCGAAAGACCCGGAGTTCTACCGTTTCTGGCGCTCTTTGAGCGCCTATGAGAACGTTTTCCAAAAAGAAGCGGTAGTGTTGCTCGACGAGCGGGTCGATTTTTTACAGTATCTCTTTTCACATAAAGCCGAGTAGGGAAAGATGGGCGTCGGTCCGAGCGCGGATTCTTACTTATCGGTGCGTGCTTCAGCCTTTGATCGGGGTGAAACTGCGGAGGAATCGACAGAAACGACGATCGTGATCCAAAGATCGAGGTTTATCGGTTGCGCGGCTCGCGTTCTATCGAAAGATGACGTGACGGACTTCATCAAATCGAGAAAAGCGAGGCATCCGCAAGCCAATCATCACGTTTGGGCGTACGTCATCGACGTTAAAGGCGGAAGCCAGCATTTTTCCGATGACGGCGAACCCGGAGGGACCGCCGGCGCGCCCGTTTTTGGAGTTTTGTCCAAGCATCGGTTGGAAAGGACGGCCCTCGTCGTGACCCGGTATTTCGGGGGGATTAAGTTGGGAATCAGCGGGTTGATCGAAGCCTATCGTCGTAGCGCGGAAGAGACCATCCAGGCCGTTGGGATCGCGCGTTACCGGCTCTATCGTCGATACGCTTTCGCGTTGGCCTACCCCGACTGGAAAGGGTTCCAGCGCTTTTTATCCGCTCTCGGGGTTGAGGAAAACGGGATCGAAGTCCGATACGCCGAAAAGGTCGAGGTTCTGGTAACGGTTTTAGTCGAAAGTGCGCCGCGTCTACGAGAAGAGTTGGACCGTTTTATCGCGATGCGGAAGATCATAGGGTATACGGAGAGCGACCCGGCTTTCGTTCCGGACCTATCCGAAACGGATACCCTTTAGCGGAGCGTTTTGAGTATGAGCGTATGGGAAGCGTTGGTGTTCAGCATCTCGTTAATCACCTCGAACCTGTTGATTCTCAACGGAATTGCGAAGTTCGACCTCAAGGGGAAGACCCCTTTTACCTTCCTCCTGATGGCCTTCGCCACATCGACCGGGTACGGTCTGCTCCGTTATGTTACGATCATTCTGTATGACGACTTCTATCTGGTCACCAACATCTTGTTTTTTTTGAACAACCTCTGGCTTTTAGTCTTCTTCAGAAACGCGGTCGTTCAGTACAACGACCGTATCCCGATCGGCCGCTATTTTGTCCTGTCGATCGTCTGTTTCCTCCTCCCGATATCTATCGGGCTATTTTTCAACCCGATAAACAACTTTGAAACGCTGATGGTTCAGATGTCCTATATGTTGGGCATCATCCCGATGGTCGTCTATTCGTCGATGTTAGCCGGAGTCTCCGTTGGCTCCGCCTTCTGGGGGATCATCATCGCGTGTTTCTTATTCTCGGTGGATTTCTTCCTGCGTTTCGGGTTTTTCCATATCCTACAAACCGAATTTCAAGAAGTGATTTCGGAGACCTTCAGAGTCGTCTCTATCTTGCTGATCAGCATCTTCGGCCACTACGGACAACCGATTCCACCCGGGAAAATACGGGAGGTCATCCCGGGTACGCAACGCCTGAACAATATTTTCTTCGCGCTCATCGCGTTTTTCCCAGTTATGATCTTTTACACCGTTTTTTGGCAGGTCAATCTGAACGACCGAAAAATGCAGCAAAAAGAGATCGAGCTTTCCAAGGAAGTCTTCATGATCAGCAGTAGGATGCTCGAAGAAAAGATCGATACCTATTCGCGGATCGTCAACGAGGTTAAAAATTCGGCGAACCTCGCGACGGCGCAATGGAAGCTAAAGACCTTCCTATTCACCGATCCGGAAATCGACGTCGCACAGCTTCTGACCTCTTATCCGATTATGTACAAAGATGAGGAAGTGATCTTCGAGAAGGGCCGCGTCACCTTCTACACCCGAACGGAACAAGGGTGGGGCATCAAGCTATCGGTCAATATGGAGGTTATGTACGCTCAATTTCCCGTCAACGAATCTCAAAGGTTCTACGCGTTTTTAAACGATACGACCTTTTTGTATCCGCCCGGCCAAATGATCGAAGCGAACGCCCTCTTCTCCAGTATTGGTAAAAGGGATTTCGTCTTCGTCAACACGATCAACCTCTATAAAAAACCATTCAGCACCTATCTCATATTCACCACCTCCCCGATCACGGTGAACATCTACACGCTTGCCTTTATGCTGGGGGCGATATTCATCCTGGTTTTAGTTTGGTGGTTTTACGGTTTTTACGTCCATCGATGGGAGAAAACCGCAAAAGAGAAGTATTTTTCGTTGAATCAAGCTAAAGAGGAGTATGGCGAACAGATCGGACGTTTAGAGAGCTCGTTGAAGCTCATATCGGGAGACTTGCAGATCACGGCGGACAAGCTGGACCAGTTCAGCCGCACGGTCTATCAACTCACCGACAGTTTCTCCGGCTTCGATTTCCAGAAAGGCCCATCCTTCGAATTGAAACAGCTGTACGATAAGCTGCTTTCCATCATGAGCTGGGTGGAGGAGATTCTCTTCTTCCAGAAGTCCGAACCCAAGGGTAAGCTCCTGGCCTTCTCCGGAGGAGAGCCAATCTTAACGACGTTGCCTCCCTCTCTCTTTCAAACCCCTAAAGAGCTCTGGGTTGGCCAGCTTTCGCTGGGCCTTCCCGAGGACGCGCGAGACACGGTTTCGGAAGGCTTGACGCCCCGACTGAAGAAGGCGCTAACCTCCAAAGCCGTATCGATCGACAAACGCGACCTGATCCTCCTCGTGCTGTTGAAAAGTAGATCGTACGACCCTTCTGACTACGAGTTCCATTTTTTACGCACCTTGTTCAATATCTCGGAACTCTATCTAAAAATATTCTATTCTACGAAACGAAACGAGACGATTTCGCAAAAGTATATCTTGCTCTGCCGGTTTCAGATGACCCTCTGTTCACCGCAGGCGCTTGAATCCTCGTCGCTGGGGAATTTAACCGGTGGTCGAGAAGGAACTCAGAAAATTGCCTCGGCTTTCATCTCGTTTCTAAGGAAAATATACCCGGAAGCTTCCTTGTGGGGGTTGAGGATCGGGCCCGAAGAGAGGCCGGAAGAGCAAACTGTATACTACGCCCTCAAGTCGTCTCGCTCCGATCCCAACGCGGGCGCCCCCTTCACAATCGAAAAAAGGCGTTTGAACGAGGTGGTCAAAGAACCGTTCTCTTCTTCGCTCTCGCCATCGAAACCGTTTATGGGAGAGATTGCCGAGAAAGAAGGGATCGCGCCCGGATCCCATTCTAGAATCTACTTGCCCCTTTACGCGCGTTCCGAATCGGTTGTCGCGCTGTTGATGGAGTTTTCTTTCTTCAAAGTCTTTTCCAACGTAGAAAAAGAGTACCTGTTCTTTTTGTGCCAGATCCTGGGGGAAGCCTTCGACGCCGTTCACCAGATAGGGAGGGCGCCCGGATGAGGGCCAATCGCGTGGGGACACATATCGCAAACACTAGATGGACCCTATTCCTCATAGCGCTGCTAACGCTGTGCGGGGCTTGTCTATGCGCGAGCGAATACCGCACCTCTTTACACGCGCAGTTTCCTCACCGAGTGAAAGAGCTGGAGTCGATACTGGGTATGGCCGTCGAGGAATCCTTCGTCGCGGTCAGGGAGTTCTCGAGCGTGGCCTCTTTCACACGAGAGACGGGCGCTCCCTATTGGATTCGCGGATTCACGAACGCGAATGGGATTTGCCTGCAGAGTCGCCACCTGTTGGGAGAATCCGTCTATAGAAATCTTTTAGAACACGAGCTACTTCATTGGACGATACGTCGGCTAGCCGATTTCCCCCTCTGGTTTGAGGAAGGGATCGTCTGCCTGATCACCGGAGAGCTCTCCGGTTATCGGGGTATCCCGGTGATGAAAAATGTGGAAGCGGTTGACCCGCTAACCTTGAAAAACCCTTGGGAAATGGTATCCTATTCACTGGGCTGCGTGGAAACTGTGAAAGAAATCCTGTATAAACATACGGAGGGGTGTCCATGATCTATCCGATACCGACACGCACCTACAAAAAAAAGCCGAAACGCAAGGTTCCTTGGATCCTAATTCTCATCTCGCTTGCCTGCACGTTCGTAGTTCTATTTCTGTTCTATACCCATAGTCTGCTTTTCGATAGCAACGATATGAAGGAGCCGATCGTCGACTTCCTTTTCCTGATCCAAGACAAAGAGGAGGTCTTCTTCATCCGTTCGAACAAGCTTCAAAAAATCAGCTACGCCGTACAGATGCCCTTAAAAAGCTTCGAACCGATCCAAGCTGTCTCTTTGGACCAATCGACGCCGCAAGGCATCTACAATTCGATCGAGAAACTCTTCGGTCGGGCTAATCGGAGTTTCTGGGCAACGATAGACACCTCTGATTTCGCCGCCCTCGCGCGACTGTCCAAAACCGCGCAGGACTCTTCGCAAACCGGCGCTTCTCAAACTCCACACGATATCCACCAATTCATCGGATTGATCCAACGGATCGACCTTTCCGTCTTCGAGTTCATCTTCTTTCCAAAGATGAAGGCGCTACAGAACATCCTCAAAATGGATAATTTCAATAACCGCTCGGCCTACCGGTTGGTTGACCAACTCAAAAACTATGCCTACAAAGCCACTCCGGTGACATTTCTGACGAAAAATCCGGTCACCATCCGGTATCAATCCAAGTCGGGTGAGGTTGAGGTGGAGCGCTTCTATCTAGACGACAAGAGTTTGAAGTCGATTAAGGAGTTTATGTCCCAATGAGAAGAGCTCATCGGCGCGAAGGCGGAGTGTTATTAGCCCTCTTTACCTCTCTTCTTTGCGTATCGGTCACCCTATTCTTTCTAATCCTGCCCGGCTTTATGAAGGAGGTCTTTCAGGTTTCCGATGAGGAAAGCGCGCTGACGGGGAAGGCGTATTATCTGATCTTAGGGGTTGACGACGCGGCCACGGGAGGGGCAGACAGAACGGATATGATCGGCGTTCTGGGTATACACTTCGAAACTAAAAAGACGGTCTTCATCAGCATCCCGAGGGACCTGATGGTACCCGATCCCGCCTCGGAATCCGCGCCTTCCCCCACTGCCACTGGGAGCGCCGTTCAGTCGCAACCTACGGTCAAGATCAACGGACTATACAAAAAACACGGCATCCGCGCCTTACAAAAAACCATAGAGTCCCTACTCCACATCTCAATCGCCCGATACGCGGTGATCGACTACGAGGTCTTCGAGTACCTGGGAGACCTCCTTGGCCCTGTGAAAGTGAATATACTGACGACGTTAGAATACGAGGACACTCAGCAAAACTTGAAGATTCACTTCGAACCGGGACTTCAGGCGCTGAACGGGAAGCAGCTTCTGTTGTACATCCGTTTTCGAAACGACCATTTAGGAGACTTGGGAAGGATACAGCGACAAAAAGAAGTCCTGCTCACCTTGCTTCAGTCCCTGAAAACGAAGAAGGACACCCTCACGCTCAACCGTCTCATACAGGACGTCTTGGGAAAGATCGAAACCAACTTCGACGCCATCGACTTGCTCTCCCTTTGGGGATACGCGGACGCTTTAGGACATGTCGCCTTTTTAAACTTCCCCTATTTGATCAACGCGAAAGGGGAGATTGAGGTCTCCTCTGAAAAAATCTGGCGGGTGTGTGAAGAACTCGCGAAGATGGAACCAGTTCAAGAACCTTACGCACCGCAGATGGTCTTGATCAACGCCTGGAACGACAACGCTTATCAATTCTCGATCGTGGAATACAATCTATGGTCAAGTCAGAGTATTCGCCCCTTCATCATCGAAAAGCGTCTCGTTCACGAAGCCGTGAAAAAGCTGGCTTCTACCCGCGATTTATTGGTTTTTTTAGTCAAAGACGCCGATAAGCAGAAGGAGATAACGGAGCGCTATCAAAGGGTCTATCCGAAGCGACCCTTTTTGGCTGTTTTCCCCGAAATCGGCGCCGTCTTTTCACTTAAGGATTATCTATCCGTTGTGGATGCGCTGATGAAGGCAAAGGCCGCTTTTCCTTTCCCCGCGGATGCGCTGATCATCAGGACGCAGCCCTGAAAGGAGGTCAATATGCTTCAAAAGCGAGACATCGAAGAGGTCTTAAGCGTTCTGTTGGAGACGGGTGGAGATTTCGGGGAGCTGTTCTTTGAAGACACGCGATCGGCCGAAATGTCGATGACCGATGGCAAACTCGAGAAGGTGAACACAGGCAGACTCTTCGGGGTCGGGTTGAGGGCCTTCTTGGAAACGAAGGCGGTTTACGCCTACACCAACGATCTCTCGATCGACAACTTGAAAGCCACGGCCCGAAGGATCGGCAAAGCGCTGAAAGGGCCGTCCAAAGGGTACGAATCAGTTACCCTATCTGAAAAACATCACCAGACCAAGTTACCCGTGCTGACGCCCTTTGAAATCATGGAAAGACAAGAAAAGAAACGGGTCATGCGGCTGGCGCATGAAGGCGCGAGGACCTTCGCCCCCGCGGGAAGCGCACTTAACGACCTGATCGGCCAAGTCGAAGTCAAGTATTTGGAAAAGGATCAGTACGTGCGTATCGCCAATACCGAAGGGGTGTTCACCGAGGATCGCAGGCGGAGAACCCGACTCATCACGACGGTCATCGCGACCGAGTACGGACAGAAAGAGACGGGTTCGAGTTCTCCCGGATCCGGAGCGGGTTTCGAATTCTACAACCTCATAGACCCGAAAGAGGTCGGGAGAGAGGCCGCCCGAATCGCGCTTCGAATGATACGCGCTGACTTCTCGCCGGCAGGGATGATGCCGGTAGTGATCGACAACGGATTCGGCGGTGTCATTTTTCATGAAGCGTGCGGGCACTCGTTGGAGGCGACGGCCGTCGCGAAAGGAGCGTCGGTCTTCTGTGGGAAGGTTGGCCAGAAAATAGCCGCCGACTGCGTGAGCGCGGTCGACGACGGGACCATCCCGAACGCTTGGGGAACGTGCACCGTCGATGACGAGGGGATGCCTACCCAAAGAAATCTGTTGATCGAAAACGGCGTGCTAAAAGGCTACCTGATCGATCACATCAACGCTCGGAAGATGGGTATGAAACCTACCGGAAGCGGACGACGAGAAAACTACACCTTCGCGCCGACCTCGCGGATGTCCAATACCTTCCTATTACCCGGATACTCCATTCCGGCAGAGATAATCGCCAACACAGAATGGGGGTTGTACGCCAAGACAATGGGGGGCGGATCCGTTCAACCGACGACCGGTGAGTTCAATTTCGCCGTTCTCGAAGGGTACCTCATCGAAAAAGGTCGTGTTTCGAAGCCCGTACGCGGGGCGACGCTTATCGGGAAAGGCCACGAAGTGTTGGAAAAGATCGATATGGTCGGAAACAACCTGGCGAGATCTCAAGGAATGTGCGGGTCCATCTCCGGGATGGTCCCCGCGGATGTCGGGCAACCGACGATTCGTGTGTCCGCATTACTCGTGGGGGGGAGAAACCAATGAACTTCGAAGCCTTCAGAAACTCTATCTTTGACATCGCTGTCAAAAAAGGATTGAAGACCTTTGAGCTCTTCGGTATGGAACAACGGGAATTAGAGATCAGCGTTTTCGAAAGCCAGATCGAACACTATAAGGACGCATCCTGCGCTGGAGCGAGCTTTAAAACGATCGTAGATGGAAAAGCAGGCTCCAGTTTTACGGAAGTATGGACACCCGAGTCGGCGGCCAGACTCGTCGAAGATGCATATGAAAACTGTCAACAGATAGACGCTTTAGACCCTGAATATATCTATACCGGTCAAGAACCCTATAGAACCTTCCCGCCCTTCGCGGATCGGTACGCGCAGCTGCCAATCGAGGAGAAGATCGCCTACGCCATTACTATGGAGAAAGAGGCGAAGGCCTATCACTCGGCTATCGTGAACATCCCCTACTGCACATATTTTGAAGGCGCGGATAGGTTTTACGTTAGCAACTCGTATGGTGTGAACGTGGAATACGGTCGCGAAGGCGGGGGCGGATACCTCGTCGCGGCCGCTTCCGACGGGAAAACGGCGAAAACTGGTTTGGACTTCGTCGCGCAAGCGTCGCCAGTCGGGCTGGATTTTCGCGCAACGGCCCGGAAAGCCGCGGGAAAAGCCCTGAAGAAGCTCGGCGCGAAAAGCGTTCGAACCGGAAAATACCCGGTCATTTTAGACTACAATATGGTCGGGATGCTGTTGACCTGCTTTTCTTTCATGATAAACGCGGAAAATGCGCATAAAGGCCTCTCGCTGTTGGCAGGAAAGTTGGGGCAAGTCGTTACGGCTCCGGTAATCACGATCGCGAACGAGCCGTATATCGAAGGCGGAATCTCGAACACCCCGTTCGACGCGGAAGGCGTACCGACGAAAACGACCACGATTGTCCGTAACGGGGTTTTCGAAACCTTCTTGCACCGGATGAAAACGGCTGTGAAAGATGGGCTGTCGTCAACCGGAAACGCGGCGAGGGTTAGGTACGATCAAGCGACAGTGATCGCTCCCCAGAACTTGGTATTACGACCTGGCCTCCTGAACTTGGACGAACTGATCATACAGATGGGGGATGGGCTTTACATCACAGACCTACAAGGGATGCACTCCGGCGCGAACCCCTACTCGGGACAGCTATCGCTTGGTGCAGAGGGTTTCAAAGTGGAAGGCGGGAAGATCGCCTACCCGGTGGAGCAGATCACGATCGCCGGAAATCTTCTGGAATGGTTTGGGAGGGTAGTAGACCTCAGTTCGTCCTCGAATCTGTCTATGCCTTCCGGAAACTTCAGCGTCTATTGCCCCGACATGTATATTTCTGAAATAGATGTCGCGGGAACGGAATCGGTTTCTTGAAGAAAGTGGGGATAACCGGATCCATCGCCTCCGGGAAATCAGAAGTGAGCCGGTACTACGAAAGAAAAGGGTATCCGGTGGTCTATGAAGATGAAGTGGGGCATCTCGCGTTGCGGGATGCCCATATCATGGCCGAGACGGTCCGAGCATTTGGGACGAGCATTTTGGGAGTTCACGGCGATATAGACCGGAAAGCGTTAGGCCGTATCGTCTTCTCCGATCCTCAAGCGTTGCTTCGACTCAATGCCATCGTTCATCCGTGGATGATCGACCACACGTTGGCTCGCTTTCAGGTTCTGGAAGACGCCCATCATCCGTTGGTCTTTCTGGAGGCGGCGATTCTTTTTGAGATGGGCTTGGACGCATCGGTCGATTGGGTCATTTTCGTCGACGCGACGCGCAAAACCCGCATCCAACGGCTAGTCGAAACTCGCGGTTATGACGTCGAGGAAGCTCGAAAACGTGTGATGGCGCAGCGTGTCGGTCGGCACAAGTCGAAAAGCCATTTCATCCTACGCAATGAAGGTACGTTGACCGCGCTTCACAAACGGTGCGGCCGGCTCTTGATCGTTCTATTGGCGAAGGAATGAAAAGGTCGGGGCGTCAAGGCTTCATCACTTCGGCTTCTCCTATGATCACCTTTTCTCCGCTCTCGTTGATGACGTCGGTCCTTAGGATGAGCCGTCGCTTTTCCTCGTTTTTTTCGGTCACTTCCACCTCAACGACCACCGTATCCCCTATGAAGACGGGGCGTCTGAATCGCACTTTTTGCGCCACATAGATCGTACCGTCACCGGGGAAATCCCGGCCCAGGACCTTCGAAATGAAGGAGGACACGAGCATACCGTGAGCGATCCGTCTGCCGAATTGGGTGCTTTTGGCGAACTCCTCGTCAAGGTGGACAGGGTTCATATCGCCGGTCAACTCGGCAAAGGCTCTCACACGCTCTTCTGAAACGAAAAAGGTTTGTCGATTGATCATTCCGATACCGATATCCGAAAAATCCATAGTCTCCCCCTTAGTTACTCGTCCGATTGTGAGATCGGTCGATGATACCCTTAATACTACCGGTCCGGATGAAAAAAGTCAAGGGCGAATGCCAACCGCGAGTATGCCGGAACAGGCGTGTCGATTTCGAACGGGTTTTGGTGTGGGAATAATACCGAGGAGCAACAAATCGGGAACGCCGAACTTTAGTTCGGCACGTTTTTTTGCTTTTCAGTAAGCTCTCGAAAGCCCTTAAACGCTTACACCGCGATGCCCGTGCGAGGTTATCGCGGGGTAAGTGGTTTTACGACCCCGCGATCCCCCTTTTGCTTTTGGCCGCGATAGGCCCAGAAAAAAGCGTATCGCGCCGTCGCGAAAAGAAGGGGCGCTTACGCCGCGATAAGTAGACCCATACCGGGTTTTGTTTTTTTACCAGATCGTGTATAATTCTTGTAAGAAACTATAGAGTAGGGAGTGATCGATGTGAAAAGAACGATAGGTTTGGCGATCCTTCTGTTTGTATTTACCCTCTTCTTCTACGGTTGCGCGTATATCGATATCGGACCCACAATAGAAGCCGGTTTTCGACATTTCAACTCCGGGGACTTACGAACAGCGGAAAACTGCTTTCGAGAAGCGTTAAGGAGAAACCCGACGCGACCTCAAGCTAACCTCGGCCTCTCTCTGGTCACGCTATTCCGAGGAAATCAACGCCTGATCTCCATTTTCAAGAGAATCGGTCCCATAGACTATGCGCTGCCAGGCGCCGGTCACGCGA
>Ga0302240_1002888_pt1 | contig 10633 bp, 6 predicted proteins | sample AAG_UR_His_MG_FD_193538 | JGI IMG/M metagenome (GOLD analysis project Ga0302240, IMG submission 193538) | Enriched activated sludge microbial communities from anaerobic digester in WTTP, New Holstein, Wisconsin, United States - AAG_UR_His | ecosystem: Engineered > Bioreactor > Anaerobic >... | reverse complement strand
TACCACTACTCTCAGGTGTGCAGAATTTCAGTCTCTTTCTGCTTGATGGTTTACCTGAAAATCAATTTGATATCTATGTTGCCAGTGTTCCAGGAGGAGATTTGGTAGATGCTGTTAAAGCTCGGGGATATCACTATCTTCCCTTGAAACATATGAAGCGTCCTATTGCGATAGATGACAGTTTAGCTTTAATGGAACTTTATTCATTGATGAAGCGGTATAACTTTGATATTGTGCATACTAATTCTTCTAAACCTGGATTTCTGGGTAGATTAGCAGCTTCTTTTTCTCATATTCCTTTGATTTTGTATACAGCACATGGAACTTCCTTCCACGATGATCAACCTCTTTGGCAACAAAAAATCTATAGACAGCTGGAGAAATGGGCAAATAACTGGGGTGATTATGTGGTATTTGTGAATAATTGTGATAGACTCAAATATCTGGAAATGGGGTTAGTGCCTCCTTCTAAAGCAATAACAATCTATAATGCCTTACCTTATGAGCAGGTGGAAAAGTTTACAAAGATAGCTCAAAAACGGACTTGTAATCCTTCTAAAAGAGAATTTGTTATTGGTTCTACCCTTCGTTTTTCTCATCAAAAGAATGTTATAAATCTGATTACTGCTGCCTGTCAGGCTTGTAAAAATGAACCCAAACTGAAGTTTATCATCTTAGGTGAAGGGGAACACTGGAATCTTTGCCGACGGATAGTACATTCTTTTGGTTTAGAGGAGAGAATTATTCTTCCAGGTTGGGAGGTAAATATAGCGCAATGGTTAGCTTTATTTGATGCTTTTATACTTTATTCAAGGTGGGAAGCGCAGCCTTTTAGTGTCATAGAAGCAATGCATTCCGGTTTACCAGTGATAATTAGTGATATTCCTTCTTTACGAGAAATGATTACAGAGGACTGTGGATGGATAGTTCCACTGGATAATCAACCTGCTTTGATTCAATGCCTTATAGAGGTGGCACAACATCCAGAGATTGCTTTTGAGAAAGGTGTTATTGCCAATAAGAGGATAAAAGAGATATCTGATTATGATACGATGGTCAAAAGTTATTTAGAACTTTATCAGAAGGTGATGTGAATTATATCATTATAGTTATAGTTATACTTGCAATAGCCATTCATATAGCTACTCATCTTCTGGTGCCCTTAAATATAAAGTTATCCAGGAAATTACATATAGTGGCTCAACCGAATGAGCGGAAGATAAATCAGATAGCCATTCCTGAAGCGGGAGGTTTATCCTTTGCTTTACCAATAATTATAGCTGAATTAATCCTGGCAAGTATAATTCCAGATGTAGAATTTAAGCTTTTGGTTTTTCCACTAATTGGGGTAGAACTTATAACTTTAATTTTAGGTATAACGGATGACCGATGGGATATTCCTGCTCTACTTAAGCTGCTCTGGCAGATAGGAATTGGCATTATTATGTATCTTATAGAATTCAGAGTTTTGTCCTTAACCAATCCTTTTGGGTCAGATTTGATGTTGGGCTGGCTATCTTTTCCCGTAACTATTATCTGGTATCTCGTCTTGATGAATGCAATCAATTTAATAGATGGTATTGACGGTCTGGCAAGTGGCATCTGCGTTATTGTATGTGCAGTTTTATTAGTAGTAGGAATAAAAGAAAGTAATAGCATAGTAATAGCTTTATCAGCCTTTTTACTGGCTGGTAATCTTGCTTTTTTGCGATTTAATTTCTATCCTGCCAAGATTTTTCTGGGTGATACCGGAGCCTTATTTAATGGATTGGTTCTTGCAGCTATATCTACTGCAGGGAACAGACAGTATAAAGGGATAACTTCTATGACCTTGATTATTCCACTATCCGTGCTGGCAGTGCCTCTAATAGATATGTTTCTGGCTATATTTCGCAGAATTAGAGGTGGCAACAATATCTTTACACCAGATAAGAAACATTTACATCATATAATGCTTTCTCTGGGACTTTCTCAAAGAACGGTAGCTATTATTGTCTATTTTATGACTTTACTATTTGGCTTGATAGCCATAGGTTTTTCATTTTCAACCAAAAAGATACTATTTTCTGTGTTATTATGTTTACTTACAATGGCAGTGGTCGTATCATATATTTTTATGCGCAAGGGAAGGAAAGAATGAAACATATAGCTCTTATATTAATCATAGGTTGTGTAGGTTTTTGCCTCTGGGGTGCTAAATGGGAGACTATTACTAATACCACTCATATTTATGATTTATTAGAAATGGATACAGGATACTATATGGGCACCTGGGGTGGGATGGTTTTTGTCCCTAAGCTTAATACACCAGGTATCCATTTAGAAGCTATCAACAAAGTCTGGACGACAGCAGATGGACTGGTCTCAAACGATGTGCGAAATATATCCTATATTCAATTCAATCAAAGTATATGGTTAGGTTCTGCCAGTGATGGTATTACTATTATTAATCAACAGGGTATGCAAAAACTGACCACTGAGCTGGGACTTCCTTCCAACAATGTAGTTAAAATAGTTGAGAAGGGGTCTAATGTGCTGGTGGCAACTCAAATGGGATTAGCAAATTACTACTATCTGGAAGGAGTAAATTTTCCCTTGCAACTTCATCAATATAATGTGCAAAACACTCCAGGCTTACTATCTAATAACATTAATGCGATGGAATTAGCCAGTAATAATTATCTCTTTATTTCCACTGATAGAGGGCTAAATTTTGTTCATCTGGATTCTCTGGATGTGGATGATTCCTGGCATAGTTTATCGGGTGCGAGAGTAAAGAATGGCAATAAGAATAAACTTTCTATCGGAGGAGATAAATTAATAGTTACAGCTCCCACGGAAATATATTGTCATTCTATAGATCCTTACCAAAATGGTTGGACTCACTATACTTCGGCAAATGGATTAATAAATCAGAACTTTAATTATGCGACTATTGATGCAAATGGAGATTTATGGGTTTCTTATGGAACCTGGGATGAAGATATTCTGGCTTACAATCTGACTGGAGATATTCTTCTTACCAGAATCAGTTCAGGGGGCACAATTCAACACCTAAATAAAAAAGAGCTCGGACTGGGCACAAAATGTATCAGCAAGATTATCTGCACAGATGATGGGATTTATCTTTGCAGCTGGGGTGATGGAATCTTTTATCAAATCTATCCTTTTAATACAGCGGCTGACCCTTGGCAACAATATTTACAGAATACCATTGGCTTTCCTAAAATTAGAAATATTGTCACTGATGCTCAAAATGCTATATGGTTTTCCAGTGGAGCCTGGAGTATAATACCACAAAGGAAAAGTTCTCTGGGAGCATGTAGATATAAAGATGGAATCTGGCAAACCTATAACTTAGCTAACAGCCCTATTCATACGGATAATGTCTATACGGTTGAAGTAGATAGTAAGGATAGAAAATGGTTTGGCACTTTTTATGCTACCAGTGCCAGTCCTACTGGCTGGAAATATGGTGTCTCCATCTTTGATGAAGTAAATAATCAATGGTTTTGGATTATGCATAGTGGGATGTATCAATGGAATGAAACCACTCAGTCTTATGGAGGAAATCCGATTGGAACGGCACAAGTTATGGGAGATACGGATGTGGGTATTAACTGTGATAAATATGGGAATATGTTTATTGCCTGTTGTGAAGATGGTTTCACTGTCCTAAGCCCTGAAGATGAATTTATTAGGAATTTCACTATTCCAAATAGTGTTCGTCAGGCAGTAGAATATAGCTATCATAATGGTAGACAATATTTTGTTGGTACACATAATGATCGAGGTTTAGTAATCTGGAATGATGATTCTATCCCTGAATCTAATGGAAACCATTGGCTTATTCCTGACCCTCCAGAATTGAATAACTGTGAAGTGTATGGAGTGGTTACTATAGAAAGTCCTTACGAAGGAACTCAGCATTGGATTGCTGCCAGTAATGGACTTTTTATGTGGGATGAGACTGATTGGTATAAATATGACACAGCCATAAAACGCTATAAATATAATAAGAATACGCATAATTGGGAAAATAATATCCTCTACTTTGTGGATGAAGAAAGACTTTTTGGTTCTGTTCGTACAACTCCAACCGCAATATATTTAGACCCTTTTAATCGTATCTGGATTGGTAGTTTGCAACATGGCTTAACAATGTATGACCCATTGACGGAAAGATTTACCAATTATTATCAGGAGAATTCACCTCTGCTATCTAATTATATAACTGCCTTAGGATACAATCCAGAAGAGGGGAAGCTGCTTATTGGCACACCAGAGGGTCTCAATACTCTCATTATCGGTTATCAAATAAAACCGGAAACTAAACTTACATCTTTAAAGATATATCCCAATCCTTTCTATCCAGAGAAGGATAAATCTATCAGTATCATCAATTATCCATCAGGAACTTTGCCCCGGGGAAATAATAAATGTCGCATCTATGATAGTTCTGGAGCTCTGGTCATTACTTTAAAAGAAAATGAATTTGCTCGTTTTAACTGGGATGGCTTGAATTCTGCAGGAAAGAAATGTGCTACAGGCATCTATTATGTAATAGTCACGGATGAAAAGGGAAATAGGAAAACTGGAAAGATAGCGCTTTTAAGATAAATGAGTTTTTATTAAAAGAGGGTGAGACTATATCGTCTTGATAGGAGGTGCGAGATGTCCTCATCTCATAATGGTGGTGAGACATCCTCGTCTCGCAATGGTGGCGAGATGTCCCCATCTCGCCAAGCTTATTATGGATGTGAGTATTTATGGTGGTGAGACGTCCCCGTCTCGCCAAGCCGTAAGGCTTTTCTTTTTTTATAATAAGAAGCTATGAGTTATATATTTCATCTATTTCTCGACTTTTAATAGTAAGCTCCTTCGGAGCTTTATAGATGAGGATATTTAATATTCCTTTTAGAAAACTCCTGCGGAGTTTGAAAGGAGGAGGACCTCCTTCCACCATTAAGATGTCCCCATCTCACCGAGCCGTAAGGCTTATTATGGTGGTGAGATGTCCTCATCTCACTAAGCCGTCAGGTTTTATTTATGGATGTGAATATTTATGGTGGTGAGACGTCCCCGTCTTCGCAAAGCCGTAAGGCTTTTATTTATATTTTTAGAAAACTCCTGCGGAGTTTGAAAGGAGGAGGACCTCCTTCCACCATAAAGATGTCCTCATCTCATCGAGCCGTCAGGCTTATTATGGTGGTGAGACGTCCCCGTCTCGTAATGGTGGTGAGATGTCCTCATCTCGCAAAGCTGACATACTTTTATTATTTAAAAGTAAAATCTATTTTATTGTCAGCTCATTAAATATATTTATCCAAGAATTTCTGGATACAATAACTTGAGATATAAAAGAAATCTATTTTAACGCCAGCTGCTTAAATATATTTATCCCTATTGGTATAGCATCTTCTGAAGGGAGGAATTTATCCGAATGTAGTGGGAAATTACATCCAGAACCAAGCCAAAATAGCAGACCAGGATAGATAGTGGTGAAAAATCCAAAATCCTCACCGGTTAAAGAAGGTTCCGCTTCCTGATATTCAATATTGAGTAATTGACAAATATTTCTAAGTTTTTCCACTAAAGAGGGGTCATTTACCACCGGGTCATAGCTTTGAAGAAAGTCCACTTCATATTTAGCTCCAGTTTCTTCCTGGACTATATCACAGTTATTGAGAATATAACCATTGATTAGACTGCTTGTTTTTTTATCCAAAGCACGATGTGTTCCTTCCATTTTGCAGAAATCCGGGACAACATTTCTAACTGTTCCTGCTTCCATTTTTCCGGTATGGAAGATGACTTTTTCCTTTTTAGAGAGCTCATCTATGTCATAATCCATCAAATCCAGAAAAATTCTTCCCGCTCTCAAGGCATCAATACCTTTTTCAGGAAAGACAGCATGAGAAGTGATACCTAAGAATTTAACATTAAATTCTTGAGGTACACCGAAGAAAACTCCAGCCCTCGAAGAAACCATTCCTACAGGCATTCCGCTGGCGATATGAAGTGCATAGACAGATTCCACGGGATATTGTTGAATAAAACCTTCAGCGAGGATACTTTCAGCTCCACCCATACCTTCTTCAGCAGGTTGAAAGAGAAAAAGTAGATTTGTAGCAGTTTTCATTTTTGTTATTTCCTCTATCAGACCTAAAAGTATGGTCATATGGATATCGTGTCCACAACTATGCATCAAACCTTCATTGCGTGACATAAAATCACAGCCGGTGGTTTCTTTAACTGGTAGAGCATCCATATCAGCACGGAAAAGACGATAGAGTCCGTTACCTTGACTGTATTCTACCAGAATTCCGGGACTATTGAGGAATTCTATGATATTAATTTCGGGTAAAGTTTTGAGATATTTTAACAGGATAGCTTTGGTCTCAAACTCGTGAAAAGCAAGTTCTGGTACTTGATGTAATTCTCTGCGAATACTGATTAAATCTAAGCTCATAATAAACCCTCACTTCTGGCGTGACGAATTAATATTTTAACGGCATTAGTGGCAGCGCCAAGACGAACATTATTTGCTACATTCCAGAAACATAGGGAATGATTATCCACTCCATAACGCAGACGGCAGACAAAACTGTCATTGGAAGAGTTTAAACCTCTTGGAGTCATATAGGTATGTTCCTCATAGACGATAGCTTCTGCATTCTTTAGCGCCTCTTTTGCTTCTTTTAAGTCAACAGTTCTGGCAAATTCTGCATAGATACTTTCGCTGTGACCATAAAGTACAGGCACTCTAACGGTTGTTGGACAGACCTTCAGGTCTGGTAAATTAAGTATTTTTTGCGATTCAAAGATTAGTTTATCCTCTTCCTGAGAATAGCCATTATCAAGAAAAGCTCCTATCTGAGGAATAACATTAAGGTCTATAAGCTCTGGATAAACTCCCAGGTCCTGTCTTCCATTACGTTGTGCCAGCAAGGTTTCAATACCTTTGTGTCCACTGCCAGAAACAGATTGATAGGTGCTCACTACTATTTTTTGCAAAGCATAAAGATGGTCTAAAATTGAAAGAGGAAGTACCATCTGAATGGTAGCACAATTTGGATTGGCTATAATTCCATAATAATGTTCAATGAGATTTCCATTTATTTCCGGAACAATCAGGGGGATTTCTTTTTCTTTACGGAAAGCGGAAGAATTATCTATGACTAATCGTGAGTTCTGAGCAGCAATGGGAGCATAATGCAAGGCAACACCAGCACCTGCAGAGAATAGAACATAATCATAGGATCGGGAAAGTGAATCTTCTTCCAATTTTTGTACTGTCAAAGCTCGGTCTCCCAGATAAAGAACAGTTCCCGCAGAGCGTTCTGAAGCATAGAGGTCTATAGTTGTCATTGGCACATTAAATTCATCCAGACAGGTGAGCATCATTCTGCCCACTTCACCTGTTGCACCAACAATAGCGATTTTCATTTCTAAATCCTTAATTTATTATCAAAAATATCATTATTTTGCTGATAGATGCTTTTGTCAATGCAAAACTTGACAAAAAGTTGATTTTCAAAGGATAGGAGAAGAAAAGACGCCCCAGTAGCTCAGAGGATAGAGCAGCGGTTTCCTAAACCGTTGGTCGGATGTTCAAATCATCTCTGGGGCGCCATAGATATAAAGGATTATATGGTTAATCTTAATATAGGGAAAATCGTTCTCTTCTATCAGGATGGGAACCTCCATTTTGGCATAATAACCGGAATAGAGAATAAACACTGGAAGGTGCTAAGTGAAGAGGGCGAAAGCTATATTTTACCATCGGCACGATTTATCCTTGTTTCAGATAAATGCTATAAACCTTTATCCTCTAACACTTTGAAAGATTTTGAGGATAAAATAAGATTTAAAATGGAAGAACAAGGTGAAATATGGCTTCAGCAATTGCAAGAAAGAAAGGAATCTTTCACTTTTGACGAGGCAAACTCCTATCTTGGATGTAAGGATGATTTAGAACGATTTGCTCTATATTTGCTTATTTTACAAAGAAAAGACCTTCTTAAATATAAAAAGTGGGTCTTTTCTTTTCGCAATGAAGAAGAACGACTAAAATACCTCAAAGAAGAAGCAGAAACAAAAGAAAGAGCTATTTATCTACAAGAAGTGGAAAGGTTTCTGCAAGCTAACCAGGATTTTTTGCTTTCTCTGGATTTTTTTTCAACCATAAATTATCAAAATTCCCCCTCACTTGCACCTGAATTCCAAACAAGATTCCTTGCTGAACTAAGAGAATTACTCCGTTGTAGCACACCTAAAGACCTGGCAAAAGTTCTCCGTAAATTTAGCAACGATCAGAAATTGAGAACATTAATCAGAAATATTCGTCTGCTTCTGGGTGATATTTCTCCAGATACGGACAAAATAGCTGCTGATAGTGGTATTCCGATTAATTTCAGTGCTGAGGTGCTGGAAGAAGCGAGGAAATTGCAAGATAAATTGAATCAGGAAGCAAGCAGGCAAAATATAGCAAATCTGGATGCTTTTACTATAGATGCAGCAGATTCTCCCGATTATGATGATGCCATTTCACTTCAAGAGTTTAAGCAGGGATGGATTTTGGGTATTCATATAAGTGATGTAGGAGGTCAACTTCCTCTAAATTCTCCTGTATTTAACGAAGCTTGCGAAAGAGTTAGCTCTTTATATCTTCCTTGCGAAACTATTCCTTTGCTTCCGCCATCCCTTTCCAGTGATGCTTTCAGTCTAAAAGCAGGAGAAAATAGAAAGGTGCTGTCTTTATATCTGTTTTTGGATAAAGAGTTCAAAATTCAAAAAGAGGAATTTAAATCAGAATATATCTGCGTGAAACAAAACCTCAGTTATATAGATATGGATAGTTATTTAACTAAACACCAGCATTCAACTTTATTTCAGATAGTGCGGAATATTAATGAAGGGCATAAAATATTTGAAAGAGTTGGGAAAACTAGATATGAATGGAATGTGGTCTGTAAAAATGGCGAACTGATGATGGAATGTATTGATTTTTATAGTCCTTCCCGCTTATTGGTTGAAGAACTGATGGTGCTTTATAACCGATCTCTGGCTGAATATGCTTCTGCGAGTGGACTTCCCTGCATTTATCGGAATATTGCTCAATATGAAGAAAGTGGGGACGAGGATTCTAATAATTATTACCAGGCTTTTCTTTCTACTGAGGCAGGATTTCATCCTGGAATTGGCTCAAAAGCCTATCTGCATAGTACTTCTCCTATCCGAAGGGTTACTGATATCATCAATCAAGTTCAGTTTGAAGCTTTGCTAAAAAAGGGAAAACCGCCTTTTTCTGCTGATGAATTAAGAACTATAATACCTGTAATAGAAGAACGAGTTTTATATTTACATAATGTAGCTGCTCGTAGTGAACAATACTGGTTTCTTTGCTTTCTTCAGAGAAAATATCTTCAGCAACCCCTTAATGCCATCCTTATCCGTTCTATTACAGATGGCTATATAGTTGAAATAACTGCTTGGAATAAATATATCTTCCTCCAATCAAAGGAGATTTTACCACTGCATAACTCAGTTAAATTAATCATATCCGAAGTCAATCCAGAAGAGGGCTGGGTGAAAGGAGAGGTAATTGTTTGAGCCTAAATTGAAAAAGGAAAGATTCCTTATGACCTTTTGTTATTTGCAGAACTTGATATTAGTTGCTCCAGATAAGTTTTTCGTGCCTCCATTAAATGATAAAAAATTATAAATGAGAACTAATATAATAAATATATCTCTCTTATTGTCAATATGTTTGCTTCTTAAGGCAGGATAAAGGCTAAAAAATTATTGACAGATAAAGTAGAGGTTTATATTATGTTCAACAATAAAATTAAATAAAGGAATGCAAGGCTAATGGAGGAACGAACTTCTTATCAGCAATACCACGAGCGGAATTTTGTATCTGTTTATTTTGTGTATTTATCATCCTCAAACTTACCATCTGAGTTGCTTGCGAACTATATTTCCCTGTATCTACCTCCTTTATCCTCTTTTTTTATTTAATTTTGGGTTGAATTATTAGTTAAAACTATATATAAGATATACTTCTCACTATGCACTGCATAAGTGAGGAGGCGAAGCTGTAGGTTGGCTATATAATGCTAAAAAAGGGAAAGGAGGAAGGAATAATGAAAATTAAAAACTTCTCAATGACAATATTTTTAAAACCTCGTTCCTACATTTTAATAAGCCTTATTGTTCTCATTTTAGCCTTCCTTTGCAATTCCTGCTCTACAAATGCCAATAAAGGAACTATCTCTGGAACCGTGATACTGGTTAATGATACCGATAACCCTTCCTTGAATCCAGTTGATTATGCAGGTGTTACGGTAGCATTATATAAAACTGCAGAGTTAGATACCACTCTGGTGAGAATCAATCAACAATATCCTCAAATTGGAGTGCAGATAACTCAAGAAACCGAATTTGACCATCGTAACTTTAACCCTTTAAAAGTTACAACTACCGATGCCGTAGGTAAATTTAGTTTCCCTTCTCTAACTCCTGGAGATTATAATATTGTTATCTGGAAAAATGAATGGGGTATAAGATATATTTGCTCTGTTAAAGCCATAGAAAATGAAAATAATAATATTGGCAATATAGAACTTTA
>Ga0302240_1002872_pt1 | contig 10708 bp, 5 predicted proteins | sample AAG_UR_His_MG_FD_193538 | JGI IMG/M metagenome (GOLD analysis project Ga0302240, IMG submission 193538) | Enriched activated sludge microbial communities from anaerobic digester in WTTP, New Holstein, Wisconsin, United States - AAG_UR_His | ecosystem: Engineered > Bioreactor > Anaerobic >... | reverse complement strand
TATCTGTTTTTTCCTTCAATATTTCTATATACTTTTTTTCATTTTCATGGAGAATAACATTATCTATTGCAAGAGCTGCTCTGCTTGCTATAAGTTCCAGGGTTTTTATTTCATCTCTCGTAAAGGTATGATATCTGCTCAGGGTACCAACATTTATAACACCAATCTTTTGATCTTCAACTATAAGAGGCAGACATATAATAGATTTAATTTCTTCCTGATTAGAGGGAGATTTAATAAAACGACTGTCTTCTCTTACATCATTTACTACACAGACCTTACCCTGTTCAAAGGCCCATCCTGCTATACCTGTGCCGGATTTTATTTTTGATACGCCAAAAGGCAGGGCATCCATACCTTTGGCAGCTTTCACTACAAGAACTTCCTCTGCCAAATCCCATAACATAATAGAAGCACGTTCAGCTCCTATAAGACGAATTACTGTATCAAGAGTGAGATTCATTGCTTCCTGAAGAGTAACTTTTCTACTTAAAGCAATAGATAGCTCATATTCTGCCACCTCAGATCTGGTGGTTAATTCTTTTTCTCTTTCCCGGGCATCTTCTAATTCCAGAGTCTGTCTCTTTAATAATTCCTCAAGAAAGCCTGTTTGAGAGCTATTAAAGAACTTTTCAATAGTATCAATTAACTCTAAATTTTCCTTATGAATAATTTTCATAAAAGAATTCTTTAGAATCTTCCATGCTTCTATAATTTCTAAAGGTTTAAATTCCTTAAGGCTAACATCTCTTGCCATTACTGCTCCTTCTTCAAAGGCAATTAAATCATCATTATGTTCCAGGGCGTATAAAAATCTATCAAAAAATCTATTGGGATTATATATTATCTTATTATCTTTATTTTCTTTAGACCAGCTGTTTTCCCATAAAGCAAATAAACTTCTATCTATTTCCATGATACCACCTTTTCTAGTAGATCCCTCTTCTCTACATAATTACACAAATTATAGCACTATAATCTCTTTCGGTCAATTTTATGAGAATAAAATTACCTGTCATTTTTAAAGGCAATCTTGCTTTTTATTTTCAACCGTGCTAGAATCGCTTTTAATAATGAAAGGAGTGACTTAAGTGAATTACTTTTTAACAGAAGAGCAACAGTCAATAGTTGACCTTGCAAGAAAGATAGCGGTAGAAAAAATATCCCCTCAGGCAGCAAAATTAGATGAAACAGAAGAATTCCCATGGGAAATTATGAAACATTTAGCCCAGGCAGATCTCTTCGGTCTCTATATACCGGAGGAATATGGAGGATTCGGGGGGGGAGTCTTTGAACTGGCTCTGGCTGTTGAACAACTCAGCCGTTCCTGTGGAGGCGTAGCTGTATCCTTTGCGGCTTCCGCCCTTGGAGCATTCCCTATACTTTTATTCGGTACAGAAGAACAGAAGAAAAAATATCTTCCACCTATTGCAAAAGGAGAAAAACTCGCTGCCTTTGGACTTACTGAAGCAAACGCCGGAAGTGATGCAGGTGGAGTAGAAACTACTGCTAAAAAAGAGGAAGACTATTACGTATTAAATGGTACAAAACAATGGATAACAAATGGAGGAGAAGCAGAGATATATACCATAATAGCTGCTACAAATAAAAGAAGAGGATCCAGAGGCCTTTCAGCTTTTATTGTAGAAAAAGGAATGGATGGCTTTGATTTTGGGAAAAAAGAGAAAAAAATGGGTATCAGGTGTTCAGCCACCAGAGAACTGGTCTTTCAAAATTGTAAAGTTCCTAAAGAAAATCTTCTGGCAAAAGAAGGATATGGTTTTATAGTAGCTCTCAGGACACTCGATAATGCAAGGCCGGGTGTTGCTGCACAGGCTCTTGGGATAGCTCAGGGAGCAATGGATGCAGCAATGGATTTTGCTCGTCAGAGAATACAATTTGGCCAGCCTGTTACCGGTTTTCAGGCAGTACAGCATATGTTTGCTGATATGGCAACACAGATAGAAGCAACGAGAGCCCTTACTTATGCAGTAGCCCGCACAATAGACAGTGGAACACAGAAAGATATAGCTAAAGAATCTGCCATGTGTAAACTTATTGCCTCAGATACTGCAATGAAGGTAACAACTGATGCCCTTCAGATAATGGGAGGTTCCGGCTATATGAGAGAATATCCTGTAGAAAAAATGATGAGAGACGCAAAGATAACTCAGATATATGAAGGAACCAATCAGATACAGAGAAATGTTATAGCTTTAAATATGATTAAAGAAGCAGCCAGTGTAAGGTAATAGGTAATGAGTGGTTTATCGTTGAGGGTTGAATTAACGGGCCCTCAACACTAAGTACTGCTTCAGGTAAAAAAGTATCCAAAAAATTTTAAATATACACACCTGTCCCTGTCCGGGTTCTGGAGCAAAAGATATGCCGTCAAAGAAGAAAGTTATAACTTAAATAAATGCAAAACTGTATATTCTGTAATAACAGATTTTATTGTAACAGGATCATAGATTTTGCGTAAGAGTCCGGACAGAGACAGACCTGTGAGATGGACACTAACTTACCTGTTACTGCACTACTTATTTAAATGGAGAAGTTTTAAAAGGAAATTTATAATTCCTCCAGGCTTTATAAATATTAATATACCTGCACATATTAAAAACAATATTATTACAAAAATTAACCAGAATCTTTTAAATAAACCGGGTCTTTCAACTATCTTCTGTATTTTCTTTGTAGAATCTTCAGTAACAATTGTGTCTTTCTTTTTAATATACATGGGCTTTAATTTTGCAGTTTCCGGAGTTTTTAAAGAACTTCTCTCTCCTGTAGAAGACAAAGATCTAGCTTTTCTGACTTTTTTATATACTTCTTCAAGAGCTATCTTCATTTCTTTTATATTATCATATCTATCAACCTTATTCAATCCCATAGCTTTTAATATAATCTGTTCGAATTCAGATGAGATATTGGCATTAAATCTATGACAGGGAGTGAGAGGAGTGTCGTTTATACTTCGATCTATAGCATCTACCGGTATTGTCCTGGTTACAAGAAAGTATATTGTGGCACCAAGAGAATATATATCACTTTTCTGATCGGTTTGTCCCACATATTGTTCTACAGGGGAATAACTTGGATTAACTGTCTTGGCAACAGAAGCTGTTTTAGCCTCAGGGCTGAACAATTTTGATATGCCAAAATCAATTATCTTAAGTTTTCCTTCGGATGATAAAATAACATTTTTAGGGCACATATCTCTAAATATTACAGGTTCCGGTTTCTGTGAATGCATATAATCAATAATATTAACCAGTTGAATAGACCATTCTAGCAGCTGTAACTCATCATATAAAGGTGAAGTCTGAATTATTTTATCAAGAGCATCACCTTCAACAAAATCTATTACAAAATAACGTCTATTATTATAAGAGAAGTATTCTTCAAACCTGGGTATAGCAGGATGTTCGAGAGCTATAAGAATTTTGGCCTCTACCTGAAATTGAAGGATTGCATCTCTCCTCTTAACAGGGTCGTCAAATCTATCAAGTAATTCTTTCAGGGCTACATGACAATTATTTTTATTATCCATAGCTCTATAAGTTCTTGTACTCTGGCCTTCGTCTAATAAACAAATTACTTTATATCTATCATTTACAATTACACCTGGAGATAAAGGTTCACTTATTACACTCACTGAAGAGGTAATATGCTCCACTTCCTCCCTTTCTGCCGTACCTATTAATTCTTTTCCCTTAAGATCTTCATCTTTCTTATCTCTTTCGAATGCAAGGGAAGGTTCTTTAAAAGATACGGAAGGAATATCCTTTCTCTCTATTTCTTCCCTTTTACCGGGAACATAAGGAAATTTTTTAGCTTTTTCTTCTGGTAAAAGAGACTTTCTATCAGGAAGACTGGCAAGAACATCAGAGGAAAGACGACGTGTTTGCACACGTCTTAAACTTCTATCCTGAGTAAGAGATGCTTTTCCCCTGGGGATACCGGCAGGTCTACCTGTGCCTTTACCAGATGATTCGTAAAGAGGTACTTTAGATCCTATACCTCCAGGAGAAGCAGGAAATGAAATCTTGCCTGGAGTGCCAGAAATAGAAAGTTTATTCTGTATATCTGAAGAAGAGATTCCTCCTTTAATTTCTGTTGTCCTGGAAAACCTATCCTTTCTATCAAAAGAAGAGTGTTCTTCTCTGATCTCTGCTGTTCTAGAAATAATATTTTTCACTCTGTCCACAGGTTCAGAGGTTGAACTTATATCTGACTGTTCTAAAGAAGACCTGCTGAAGGGTGGCTTTAAACGTGAGTGTACCGGGGCTGAAGAAGAACCATTAAAAGGGGCCTTTAAACGATGATCTACCTGTCCTGAAGCAAGTCCGTGTGATTTTATATCTTGAGGAACCTTTTTAACCCCTTCATTTTCTTCCATGATTTCTGTGAGAGGCCTTGTTGAACGTGAATGTCCCCTGCCTGATGAAACCAGAGAAGATATACCGGGTCTTTCTTCAGATTTTTCTTCAGGTATACTTCTTCTAGAAGGAAGAAGTATTTTCTCTTTATCTGAGGCTTCAGGCCTGGAAGGAACATTTCTTCTTTCTATTGAATCTTCAATGGAAGACACTACTGTATCATAAGATTTTCTTGGTGAGGATTGCTGAATTTTCTCATCTTTTGATAGACGACTTCGTTCACCTATTTTTTGGAAAAGTTTTGCCAGGGATTGTCTGGACTGTTCATCCGATGCTGACTGCCCAGAAGGCGAAATCTGGTGAGAAGGCTTTAATAAGGATTGTCTGACCTCTTCAGCTGATGAAGGACCACCGGATGATGATAGAGATGGTTTTGATAAAGACTGTCTTATTTGTTCATCTGTTGTTGGACGGGGCAATGATAGTGAAGGGGTAACTGATTTATCATCCAATGGTTTAGTAGATTTACCTGAATCCAGGTCAAATAAGCGTGATGTCCTCTTTGAAGTTCCTACTGGAAGAGGAATTGATTTTTCAGGAGAAATGCCTCCCAGAACTCTTGTTTTTGGTGCAGATGAACTATGAAGTCGATATTTCTTATCAAAAATATTCTTAAAAGCTATCTGCATCTCCTGTACAGCCTGATATCTATCTTCTTTATCCAGTTCCATAGCTTTTAATACTATACATTCAATTTCCTGAGAGAAATTAGTATTATATTCACGGCAGGGTGGTAAAGCTACTTTACGTAATCTCTGGAGAGCATCTACGGGCAAAACCCTGGTAATAACATAATATAAAGTTGCTCCCAGAGAATATATATCAGTTCTGACATCAGTAAGTCCAGTATATTGCTCTATAGGAGAAAAATTAGGATTCGCCATTTTTGCAGCTGCAATAGTTTTGGAGGCAGGTGTAAAAGTCTTAGATATTCCAAAATCTGTAAGGTAAAGTTTCTTTTCCCTGGAAAGGATAATATTTTTAGGTGATAAAGCTCTGAAAATTACTGGATTGGGCTTTCTATTATGAAGATAATTTAATATATAGCATAGCTCTAAGGCCCAGGTGAGGATTGCTTTTTCATCAAAAAAATCCCTGGAATCTTTTACATGATCAAATAAACTCTTTCCGTCGACATAATCCATCACAATGTAGCGTCTAGTATTATGCTCAAAATAATCTCGAAAAGAAGGTATACCCGGATGCATAAGGCCGATAAGAATCTGAGCTTCTATTCTGAATTGCTTTATTGCCTGATCCCTTTTAGCTGGATCATGAAAAGTATCTAATAACTCTTTAACAAAAACCTGTTTATTGGTATGTTTATCCAGAGCAAGATAATTTCTGCTTAATTCCGTAACAGACAAATTTTTAGTTATTTGAAATTGATTTTTTAATAATACTCCTGTAGATAAAAACCCTTCTTCCTCAAATCCCATCATAAGTATTCTCCCTCCAGGCAACAACATCCCTTAAAAATCATAACATTTAAAAAAAACAAAGTCAAATTTTATAGTTTTCAGTTATAATTATAGTATTATCATACTTTACGCATTAAGCATATTCTTGTAAAGGTATGAAACTAACTATAATTTCATATCACTTTTTTCTTTTTGTTTTAGTAATTTCTTTCATCTTTTTCTGTTTAAGCGACAGATATTTTTTATAACTCTCAACAGCAAGTTCGGAACGATTGATCTGTTTATAAAAAGTGCCAAGTGTGTAATATACGTCTAAAAATTCCGGATCATACACAAGAGCCTCTTCACAGAGACTAACTGCTTTTTCAAAATTTTTCTCATCACTTAACTTCTTTGCTTCTTCAAAACAACTCCGGGCTTTAAGGTTTTTATCAATTATTTGTTCATTAAGGACAGTTTTCTTAGCATTAACACTTAAATCTTTTAAATTTTTTTTACCGGTTATTTTCAGTACTTTATCTATTTTCTTTATTTTATCATCGGTTTTCCTTTTCACTTTTTTCTGTTCCTGGAAAGAAATATTTATAATTTCTTCTTCATCTTCTATCCACGACAAATCCAATACAGTCATTTCTTCTTCAAGCATATCAGAAGATAGATCAACATTGATTTCTATTTTTCTTTCCTTTACAGGAATTATCCCTACAACTTTTTCTCCTGAACTACCACATTCATCTGATATTATATCCTTCACAGATGTCATCTCCTCCGGGAAAGAATCTTCTATTAAAATATCATTTAAAGCAAAAAAATCTTCATCAGATATAACATCATTATCAAATACAGCAATAAATTCATCATTTATATCTTCTAATATATTATCTGTTTCAAAAACTTCTGTCTTAAATTTAGATCTATTCATATCTATGAAATCTTCCGGTTCATATATATCTTCAGGAATTTCCACTAATTCTTTATCTCCCAGATCAGCAGAAAAATCAATAAAATCCTCATCAAATAACTTATCTCCATCAAAAGACCCGGTGTTTTTTACTTCTTCTATAAACTCGGAGATTTCTTCTTTAAAGGGTTTTTCAACTATATCTTCTCTGGTAGTATCCTCTAAATTTATATCACTTTCTTTTACAGGTATCTCCTTACCAGTGGTAACAAAACCGGGGATATCTAACTCATAAAGTTCAGGCAATTCACCGGAAATCTTCCATTTAGATTTCGCTAACTCTGATTTTTGTTTAAGTGTACGATACTTAAGAATCTCGGTATTCAATACTAGCTCTAAAGCATCTCTTACCTCTATGGCAGTCTGATATCTATCTTCAAATTTTAAATTTAAAGAACAGGAAACTATATCTTCAAGACCATGACAAATATCTGTAACAATAGATCTCATAGGTTTATAGCTAAAAGGCACCGGCATACTCCCTGTTAAAAGATGATAAATAGTACCTCCTAAAGAATAGATGTCACTTGCCGGAATAGGCCTGCCGAGATATTGCTCTGGAGCTATATACCCTATAGTCCCAATCATAGTACGGGGAACTCCTCCAGATGTTTCCTGAAGAGCACAGGCTATACCAAAATCAATTAAGACTATTCTATTATCAGGTTTCAGCATAATATTTGAAGGTTTAAGGTCTCTATAAATTATAGGGGGATTGCAATTATGAAGGTAATCCAGAAGTTCACATATTTGAATTCCCCATCTCACAACATCCTCCTGAAGTAAGCCAGGGTTACCCTGTGATGCAATTATCGTAGCTAAATCACATCCATCTACAAAATCCATTACCAGATAATAACGTTCATTATCAGTAAAATAGTCAATAACTTTAGGAAGACTTGTATGTTCAAGTTCAGATAACAATTTAGCTTCACTCTTAAATCTTTTAAGTAAATATTCTTTCTCCTGATCTGAGGAAAAATGATCCCAGAGTTCCTTAATAGCCCAGGTTTTCTTTGACCTGGTGTCTTCAGCTTTATAAACAGCTCCCATTCCTCCAACCTTAATAAGACTCTTTATAACGTAATATTTTTCTTTGAGAGTATTGCCTTCTTTTAAAGTAAGTCCCTTTGCTTCCTTTCTTTTCTTGCCTGTTAATGTATGACCACATTCATTGCAAAATTTAGCAGTATCACTATTCTGTGCACTGCAAGCAGGACAAATAATTTTCACAGGGTCACCTCAAAGATTTTTTACAATACAATCACTGCTATTATAAAATATATCAAATAAACAAGCAAGTATATTCCCGAATATAATATTATGATATAATTAAGTAACGTAAGACATGAGACGTGAGATGTGAAGAGTGAAAGGAATTTTATAGTTTTAGGAACAAATCTTAAAAAACTTCTATAATTATAAAGGTATAAATATGAGTGATAAGAAAACAGTTGACATTACCAGTACCAGCCTGCAATGGAAAATAATCCATGAAACTTCTGTATTACCTGATTTTACAAGATGGAATTCTTCTCAGGAGGGAGGGCAGAATTTTGTATTATTTACACGGGGAGGAGAAAAAATTCTTCTCCTTTGCAATGAAACTGTTCTTGATAGGTCCTTTCCTGATTTAACAAAAGGATATATAAGAACATCAGAGGATTATCATATTGATGAAAAAATTTTCGATGAAATCTTTGAATATATGTTAGATGAAGGATGGGAATTAGAAGGATGTCTTAATCTCACCTTTGAAGGATATGAAAAAAAGGCAAGGCATATTTCTTCAATCCTTATAGATAAACTCGATTCCCTTTTAGGTGCACTGGATCCTGTTACAGGAGAACTCGTAGAAACCGTATTTATCACGTCAAAGCTTAAAAGTACCTTCAGCCTTTATAAAGCAAGTTCTGTAATTGGTAATTACCTTGCTGATATGTTGAGAGAATTAACAATATCAACTATATCATTTCTACCCAATGGAATAATAACAGGAGATCTGAATGCCTGCGACTCTGATGGAAAAGTTCTGGAAAGAGGGTTATTAACAAGGCGTAATATTTACAGATCCCTGGGAGGTTTTCCGTGTGAATATTTTGTAATAAAAAAACTATCTTTAGAACAAATCAAAGCAGTTCTGGAAACAAGTATAATATGCCTCTTTATTGACCATAAGGAAAAAGAAATTAATGGTTTTTCGGATAAAGGGTTCTGGTCTCTCCAGATATCAGGTATTACAGCAGACTTTGATCTAAAATCTCCTTATGGAGAAAAGATAAAAAATTTATCTATCTTAATTGATGATTTTGAGTATAATCAATTAATAAAAAATGGAGTATACCTGGATGATGAAAGTAAATATAAAAAATTTAAGGTAGTATATCCATCATTTCTTTCAAGAGGTATAAATCTTGATCTGACGGTAAAAGACCGGGAAGGTAATATTCTGGAAGATTTAAATGGATTTAAACAGTCATATAACCACTTTATGTTCACATCGGAAGATAGAGAAGTAGAAAAATATGAATTAGCCAATCCTTATATAAACGATCTTACTATAAAACAAATTAACATGGCCCAAACAATAATCTCAGAATTAAATAGAGAAGGAGAAAATCTTGTACTAAATGAAGTAGTCATGAAAATCAACCCGGAATCGTTACAATTTGCCCTGATGGATTATTTAGTAGAAAACTCCCCTATAGATGTGGAAGGGGAACTGAGAAAAGAACTTTTAGTAAACAGGATTAAACCGGTTGGAGGCGAAGAGTATATGAGTGAAAAGTAAAAAGTTAATTATCTGTGATGCGTGGCATTACTCATCACCTCTCACCTCTCACCTCTAGAAAGGTAGTAATAATTATGTGTCCTGTCTTTTATATTAATGAACAGAAATTTGATATTCCCTATTCCCTGGATATAGAAGATGCAATTTTCTTATACTCCCCGGAAGCACTATATCAGATACTATCGGGAGAGATGGCATGTTATCTGGAGGATGGACAAATGTTAATATTAAGCCAGAAAGTAATAGAAGGAATGAACATAACCCTGAGTGATAGAATATCACCTATTCCTTTTATATGCACCAATATCCTCGATAAAAAAACTGGAGAAAGTATCAGGGAAAGATTTGGACTATGCACAGTAGCATCTATTCCTGTTGGTGTACTCGGTATATCTACAAAAAAAGTAATTGCTCATTATGAACCGGCCATTATTCAGGATTTAATAATTCTTCCTATAGATGAAACAGTAAAGAAATTTGCCCTGGCTATGAGACAATCCGGTGTAGATATAATAGTACTTTTATCCCGTGCTGGTTTTAGCTTTGATAAAATAATTGCTCCTGAAATTAAAGAAGTAGATATTATAATCAACTCTAACTCTATGGATAAAGCGACTTATCCAATCAGAAAAGATGAAATATGGATAATACCACAGGGCAGTTCTATAGAAGAAGTAGAAGAAGTATTTGGAATGTATTTTCCTGTAGAAGTTCGATTTTTTTTCTCTGAATTATTAAGACTTATGAGAAGTTTCTGCTAATTACCGCGCACTTCACCATTACTGCGCTCAAGGGCATTAGCTTTTTTCCACTCATTACTGGCATGTAATAATTTACCCTGTTTCGCATAGGCATCACCAAGTTTTTTGTGTAAATCAACATCTCTCAGTCCTAAAGCTATAACTCTTTCCCATTCTATTATAGCTGCATCAATCTGTCCACTTTTAGCAAAAGCAAAACCCAACTCTTTACGGGTTTCTATATAATTGGGATCAATTCTGAGAGCCTTCTTAAATTGAGCTATAGCCAGTTCCATATTAGACCTTTCCATAAAAGATCTTCCCAGATTATAGTATTTCCTGGCTTCCTCTGA
>Ga0302240_1002868_pt1 | contig 10719 bp, 11 predicted proteins | sample AAG_UR_His_MG_FD_193538 | JGI IMG/M metagenome (GOLD analysis project Ga0302240, IMG submission 193538) | Enriched activated sludge microbial communities from anaerobic digester in WTTP, New Holstein, Wisconsin, United States - AAG_UR_His | ecosystem: Engineered > Bioreactor > Anaerobic >... | reverse complement strand
AACCAAAATGCCTTGGTGACAGGAGGATTTAGTTTATGGAAGAGAAAACGTCTCTCGCCAATGAAGTTTTTTCCGCAGGCTACGACGCGGCGGAATCGTCTTTTGATTTTATAGGTATGGATAGTGCATCCGCCCTGGTCTGTGAATCGGACCCCGCGATAAAGAAAAAAATCACCAAAGCGCTGACGGATCTGAACTATCGTGTTACGGAAGCGGCTTCCGGGCGTGAAGCTTTAAAAGACATGCGGTTTCATACTTATAACCTGGTTGTGATAGGTGAAAATTTCGACTTGGTGGATGCCGGCAGCAGCAATGAAGTTTTAATTTACCTGCAAAATCTGGCGGCGGCAGCAAGAAGGAATACATTTGTTGCTCTGCTTTCAGACAACCACCGCACCATGGATAACATGATGGCTTTCAATAAAAGCGTCAACTTGATTATCAACAAGAAAAACATTGATAATATGAGTAAAATTATCAAGCAGGGGGTAGAGGACAACAACGCTTTTTACAGCGTTTATAATGACACGTTTAAGAAAATGGGCCGGATTTAACAGCTTCGTCTAACGTGAGTCTCATTCACTCACGTCCTTTATTAAATCCAGGGCTTTATAGGAAAGGGTTAGATGCCGGATATAAACGGAATTATTCGGCTCTATTTTCAATGCCAGCTCGTAGGCTTTCATCGCTTCTCGATGGTGATTTGTCCTGGCCAGTATATTACCGAAACGATTGTAGTATGCACCGGCGCCGGAACTGTCGCAGCTTGCGGCGGCGTCGTATTCCAACTGCGCTTCTGAGATGCGGCCCAGGCCGACCAAAGCATCGCCCAGACAGCAATGATACAGAGGGTTGGCCGGGCTGGAAGTAATACAGCTGTCCAGCAGTCTTTTTGCGTCTTCATAATGGCCGCTTTTAGCGAATAGATCGGCTATCCTGTAATAATAACGGTCGGCTTGATCCGAATCTATTTCCCCCGCCCGCATATAAGCCGCCTCGCTGGCGGCAGTATTACCCTCGATAAACAGCGCTTCTCCCCACAGACAATAAAAAGCAGGATTGTCATTTTCCAACTGCACTAATTTTTCAAAAGTGCTGCAGGCTTCCCGGCCGCGATCGGCCAGAAGATAGGCATTACCCAGTTCGGAAAGCAGACAGACATCGTCAGGCTGGCGGGCTATCGCATTTGTGCAGATTTCCACAAGTTTGCTGAAATTCTTTTCCCGCTTGTAAATGCGAACCAGTTCATCAAACGCAAATCCGGTGAAGATTTTTCTCTGCAGTTCCCGATCAAGCAGAATTTCCAAATATTCTATGGCTTTTGCTGTTGCGCCCCTGTCGTGGTGAGCCCAGGCGAGCCTCAACAGAATTGATTCTTCATCGGGATTGGCCAGGTGAGCCTCCTCCAGAAGCGCAATGGCTTGTGTATATTTTTCTTCCCGCAGAAGCTGATCCGCCTTGTCCAGTATATCCATGATTGCCCTTTTACATATAAATTACTTGCCATTTTAAGCCGATGACCTGGCCCGCATTGCGATAAAAAAGGGGAGAAAGATCTCCCCTCAAGTTTCAGCAACCGCAGCAAGATGATCCGCAGCCTTCCGCCGGTGTAAAAGCGGACGTCAATTTGAATCCTGAACCGCATGCTGATTCAATAAAATCAACGTTGATGGGCTGTGCCTGTTCCAGAAGTTTTTTATCAATAATAAACTTTATTCCCTTTTCGTTAAATTCCTGATCTTCACTATTTTGTTCCCCCAGGGACATGCCCAAAGCGGGGCCGCAGCAACTCATCGCCATTGTAATTCTGACTGCTGAATTTGAATCTCTTTCTTTGAGAAACTCCTTGATCGCCTCGGAGGCTTTATCTGTAACCGTAAACATTAAATTATCTCCTTTCCCGGATGGTTCTTTCGCCATCAACATTTTCGCTAACTTATCCATAATCAATGTATTGTCAATTAATTTTTAATAAAAGCCGCGATGTGCTTGTTATTTATGGATTTGAACTGGTGTCAACGGTTTTCTCCGCCGGGAAATCCTTTTCCAGCGCCAGTTTTTTCCGCGCTTCGGCCAGTGTTTCATCAAAATATTTTTCCAGCTTCGCGTTGACGCCGCGCAGACCGGCAACGACGGCTGCAGCCCATTCCAGGTAATCAACTCTTCTCTGCCATGACCAGTTGTGCGGCGGTAAATTTACGATATCGCTGATGTTGCAGATCTTATCGGCCAATTTTAACTGTTTGGCCTTCCAAGAAAGGGAGGGCGCCTTTGTAATTTGTCTGGCTTTCCTCTCCTGCTTGGGCAAGCTTTTGTCGTCACTGACCTCCAGGACCAGATCAAGAACTTCTTCCCCGAAATTAGTGAGTATTTCTTCGCGGGTGGCGTTTGTATCTTCGATGGTATCGTGCAAAAGTGCAGCCACGATAGTGGAGACATCATAAACGTCGCCGATAGTCCATAAAACATTGGCGACTTCAATGGGATGATTGATATATGGCGACTCCTGTACATCCTTCCGCCGCTGATTACGGTGTTTCTCCGCAGAGAATTTCATCGCCTTCAAAAATACCGATAGATCGTTCTGCAATATTACACTCCTTAATTTGTTAATAATTTATCATAAATGGTCAGAGCGTCAATTGTTAAATTTTTGTTATTCGCCGGCGAAATGGTATAATATTGTTAATTGATCTTATTCTCAGGACAGTTCCCGATGCAGCGGCTTCAACAGGAAAGACTGTGAGCTGTCGGAGGTAGAAAATGTCTTTAATCAATCCGGCCGGTAGTGCAAATACAGGCTGCATTCAGCAGGACAGCGTTGATACGCTGGACAGGGCCGTTCAGCAGGCAAAAATTGCGCAGCTTGGCTGGGCGAAAAAACCGTTTGGCGGGAGAGCAGACTCCATTCTGGCGATACGGGATTTTGTCGTTGCCGAGGCGGACAGAATCGCCGGTGTCATAGCGAAGAGCACCGGAAAAACGAGGGTGGATGCGTTAAGCACCGAAGTTATTCCTGCGGCCATGGGCGCCGGTTATTATGCGAAGAAGGCGGAGTTGTTTTTGCGGCAAGAAAAACTCCGGCCCGGCAATTTTCTCTTCGCCAACAAAATATCCTGGATTGACCGTGTTCCGTGGGGGGTGGTCGGGATAATCAGCCCCTGGAATTATCCCTTCGCCATTCCCTTTCATGAAGTTGTCATGGCCCTGATGGCGGGCAACTCCGTCATATTGAAGGTCGCCACGCAGTCTCAGGAGGTGGGCGAGATCATCGCTGAAGCCATGAGCGCAGGCAGGCTGCCGGATGGACTCTTCAACCTGGTTAATCTTCCGGGGCGTATAGCCGGAGATGCCTTTATCGCGTCGGGAATCAACAAGCTTTTCTTCACCGGTTCCGTGGCTGTCGGCAAGGAACTGATGGCCAAAGCCGCCGCCAGGCTGTTGCCGCTCTCTTTGGAACTGGGAGGGAATGACGCCATGATCGTCTGCAGCGATGCGAACCTTGGACGCGCGGCGGGCGGCGCCCTCTGGGCGGGATTTTCCAATTGCGGTCAATCCTGCGGAGGCGTCGAACGTGTTTTGGTGGAAAAAGAAGTTTATGCCTCCTTTACCGCTCTGCTGCGGGAAAAAACAGCCGCACTCCGGCAAGGCCGTGACCATGATTTCAATGTGGATTTCGGCGCTCTGGGTAATCGGGAGCAGTTGGAAAAAGTGCAAGCTTATGTGCGCGATGCTCTGGAGAAAGGGGCGAAAATTACCTCTGTGTCCCGGCAGCCGGAGCTGGCCGAAGATGGGTTATTTCATCCGGCGCTGATACTGGAAGACGTAAACGATTCGATGATGGTGATGCGGGAAGAAATATTCGGGCCCGTTATTGCCGTCAGGCAGGTGGAGGATATCGAGGAGGCAATTTGTCGCGCCAATGATTCCTGTCTTGGCTTGACCGCTTCGGTTTGGACGACGAACCATGAAAAGGGGCGCGGCATTGCGTCACGGTTGGAGGCGGGTGCTGTGATGATCAACGACCATCTGATGAGTCATGGTTTGCCTCAGACTCCCTGGGGAGGTTTCAAAGAATCGGGCCTCGGCCGTACCCACGGTCGGCTGGGTCTGGAGGAAATGACGCAGCCCAGAGTGATTATTGATGACATCATGCCCGGAGTTCAGAGAAACATGTGGTGGTATCCCCACGGAAAAGAAGTATACGAAGGCTTAAAAGGGGTATTGAATTTCCTGTATGCCCCGAACACGGCTTTGCGTCTTCAGGGCATGATCAAAATGTTAAAGCTCTTTGCAAGAACTTTTAAGAAGTAAAATCAATTATTTAAACCTGCAATCAGGTCATCAGCGCTTGAATTTCGCTTCCTTCAATCTTTTCTTTCTCCAGGAGCAAAAGGGCGCCCCGAACAAGGATGTCTTTCCGCGACTGCAGTATTTGAGTAGCCCGGTTGTATTCGCCGGAGATGACTTCCCGGATCTCCTGGTCAATCATTTCCGACGTCGCCTCACTGTAATCACCGCCTTCCCGTCTGCCCACATCCAGAAATTGAGGGCGTTTATCGGGAGAGAGGTAAACCTGCCCCAGTCTTTTGCTCATGCCGTATTCCCGAATCATGCTTTTGGCGATATCGGTGGCCCGGGCGAGGTCATTATGCGCTCCTGTGGAAATATCATTGAAAATGATCGCCTCTGCGGCCCGTCCACCCAGCAGCGAGGCAATCTTGTTGAGCAATTCTGTTTTGGTCATGAGGAACCGGTCTTCAGTCGGGACCTGCATGGTATAACCCAGCGCGGAGATGCCCCGGGGAATAATGGAAATTTTCTGGACGGGATCGGTTCCCGGCAGCGACAGGGCGACTATGGCATGGCCCATCTCGTGGTAGGCGACGGTTTCCCTTTCCCGCGGATTAATCAGGCGATTCTTTTTTTCCAGCCCGGCGATGATTCTTTCCACCGCTTCTTCAAATTCCGCCAATCCCACTTCCTTTTTATCCCGGCGGACGGCTAAAAGCGCCGCTTCATTGACCAGATTGGCCAGGTCGGCGCCGACCATTCCCGGCGTCATGTTGGCCAACAGATCAAGATCCACATCGGGTCCGATTTTAATCTTTTTCATGTGAACCTGGAGAATCTCTTTTCGGCCCAGCTTGTCCGGACGATCGACAAGGACATGACGGTCGAAACGACCGGGGCGGAGTAATGCCGGATCAAGGATTTCCGGCCGGTTGGTGGCGGCCATGAGGATAACGCCGACTTTAGTGTCAAAACCGTCCATTTCCACGAGGAGTTGATTCAGGGTCTGCTCCCTCTCATCGTGTCCGCCGAGAGTTCCAAATCCCCGGGCCTTGCCGAGGGCATCCAACTCATCGATGAAGATAATGCAGGGAGCTCTCTTTTTCGCCTGTTCGAAAAGATCGCGCACCCGGGCAGCGCCCATACCCACGAACATCTCCACGAATTCCGATCCGCTGATGCTGAAGAAGGGTACGCCGCTCTCCCCGGCGACGGCTTTGGCCAGCATCGTTTTGCCCGTGCCGGGCGGGCCGACCAGAAGAATTCCCTTGGGAATTTTGCCGCCCAGTTCAGTAAATTTAGCGGGCGTCTTCAAAAATTCGATAACCTCCATCAGCTCCTGCTTGGCTTCATCCACGCCGGCTACGTCATTGAAGGTTACGTTCAACTCATCCTGCATATAGATTTTGGCCTTATTCTTGCCGAGGGTCATAAAGCCGGCCTGCTGGGATCCCATGCGTTGTATCATGTAATACCAGATGCCGACGAACAGAAGAATCGGGAGAACCCAGGAGAGAAGATCCCTCAAAAAGGTGGATTCAATTTCGCCTTTGAAAATGATCTTATACTGATCCAGAAGTTTGGAGAGTTCCGGGTCGACGCGGACTGTCCGGAAAGCCTTCGTTTCTGCGGCGGCCCCGTCGACTTTCATTTTTCCTTCAATCTGATTGGCTGTAACCGCCACTTCCGTGACCTTGCCTTCTTTCAGCATACCGAGAAACTGGCTGTAAGGTATCACCTGAACGGCGAACATGGAAGCTATATAGCTTTGAATGATGAGCACCACCCATATACCCAGGAGAACATACCAGATTGAGAATTTATGCTTGTTTTCCATATTCCCGCTCCTTTCCGGCAACGCTGTCATGATGAATTTTACTAAATTATATCCATAACTACAAGATAAATTAAGATCGGGGAAAGATTCAGGTATACGCCGTTTTTCATTTGACCATTTGCTCTTTTCAGTGTACGGAAACAAACATTGATCCGAAAGAAGAGGCTGCTCAGGCTGAAGTTTTCCTCTGTTTTTCGGGGCATAATCCCACAAAGGAGGAAACAACTCATGAATGATTTTCAGCAAGCCAAGATAACGGATGTTAAAATAAATCCCGATAACCTGTACAAGGAAGAGACTTTCACCGATCTGACTTACGCCACCATCCGGCGCTTCACTCCAATTAAAATTGACGGGTCGGTTGATGAGAGCAGGGAGGTAATTTATACCGGAGTAGCCCAACTCATGTCCCCCAAAGGGCCGATGCCGGTTCAGTGCCACATTGAAGGGGCGAAGAATCTCGGCGAAGCTGCCGCCAAGTTGCCTGCCGCAATTGAAAAAACCGTTCAAGCAATGATTGCTGAGGCCAGGGAACAGGAACGTAAGGAAGCGTCCCGCATTGTCGTTCCCGGACAGCCGTAAGCAGTTTTGACGAGGGCGATGATCTGAAGGAAGTTTTTTTATGCCTATTTACGAATATAGATGCGATAAGTGCAAAAATGAATTTGAAGTTGTAACTATCAGCATGAATGAAAAAGTGAAAGCCGTCTGTCCGAAATGCAGATCCAGAAAGGTCAGCAAAATGATGTCTAGCTTTGCTTTGGGAAAGAATGCCGCTTCCGGCTCGGACAGCTACGGCAACGCCGGCGCCTCCAGCGGCTCCGCATGCTCTTCATGTACTTCATCAGACTGCTCGACCTGCCGGCGTTAAATTTGCCGATGAAAAGTTATGCGGCGATCATCATCTGACATAATGGTTCAATGCGCCACGGCTTGCTCAAAACAGAATTTGAAGGTGTTATTCTCGAATAGAGATGACGGAAAATAGCACGTTAAAAGAGAAAATGACTTCCGCTCCACGCAGTCCCGGCGTTTACATCATGCGCGACGATCAGGGTAAAGTGATCTACGTGGGCAAGGCGAATGATTTAAAAAGCCGCATTGCCTCATATTTTTCCGGCAAGGATACGCGCCCGATGGCGCCGTTTTTGATGGCTCGGGTACATGACATTGATTTTATTACGACCACAACGGGCAAAGAAGCGCTGATTCTGGAAAACAACCTGATCAAAAAGCATCATCCCCGCTACAATGTTATCCTGCGCGACGATAAAACCTACTATCATCTGTCGCTTGATCCGGCGGAAAAATTTCCCCGCCTGCAACTGGTGCGCAAAAGAATAAAAAATACCGCCCTTTATTTTGGCCCCTATCCATCGGGCCTTGCCGCCCGGGAAACACTGAGGTTTGTCCAACAGGTCTTTCCGCTGCGCACCTGTCGCAACCGTGATTTTCAACTGCGTTTACGGCCATGCCTGGAATATCAGATCGGGCGCTGTCTTGCTCCCTGCAAGGGTTTGATAGATGAGGCGGCTTACCGGAAAATGATTGACGGAACTGTGGCTTTTCTTCAGGGGCGCAGGCGGGAATTGATCGCCGATTTAAAGAAGCAGATGGAGGAAGCGGCTGAAGCATTCAATTATGAAGAGGCGGCGCATCTGCGCGACCGCATCGGCGCACTTACGCACACGCTGGAAAAACAAAATGTGGATTGGGCAGGCAATTCGGATCAGGATGTGCTTGGCGTCTATGGCGAGGGCTATATTTACCAGTTCTGCATTTTATTTGTCCGTAGCGGCAAGCTGCTGGGCAGCAAGTCCTTTGCACCAATAAAAACAAAAGTTGATTTGTCCGAAATTGTATCTTCGGTGCTGCAGCAGTATTTCGAGAATGCCAATCTACCGGACGAAATCATCCTCCCCTGCGATCTTCCCGCTGAAAGCGCCATCGCCGAATGGCTTTTCGACAAAAAGGGAAAGAAGGTGCTGCTTGCATTTCCCCGGCGCGGTTCGAAAAAAGCGCTGCTGGACATGGCCTGCTCCAACGCGCGTGAATTACTGGGAGCCGTCCGCCAAAAAGAGGAGCGGAAAACAGCGGCGATGGAAATTCTGCGCGACAAACTGTCTTTGTCCGGACTGCCGCGCCGGATAGAATGTTACGATATCTCCAACATCAGCGGCAAAAACGCTGTGGGTTCGATGGTGGTTTTTCAGGATGGTGAGCCCGACAAAGCAGGCTACAGACGTTTTCGCGTGAAAACCATGGATGAGCCCGATGATTACGCGATGATGCGCGAGGTGCTGACGAGGCGCTTCACCGGCGGCGAGGTTTTTCCTGATCTGGTTGTTGTCGATGGAGGCAAAGGCCAGCTCAATGTTGCGCTTTCCGTGATGAAGGATTTAAAGATTAAAATGGATGTGATTGGTCTGGCCAAAGAGGAGCGCAGCTTTGTTACCGGCAAAGAAATCAGAAAGATGAAGGCGGTAAAATCGGAGGACCGCGTTTACCTTCCGGGGAGAAAGGATGCCGTCTTTCTTTCGGCGTGGCCCGGCGCCGTGGCGCTTTTGCAGCAGGTGCGCGATGAGGCGCATCGTTTTGCGGTCAGCTACCATCACCGGCTCAAGCAAAAAGAAGATTTTCGTTCAGTTCTTGATGCCATTCCCGATATCGGCATCCGGCGCAGGAAATCACTGCTTCAAACTTTCGGCTCCGTCCATCAAATACAAAACGCTTCCCCGGAGGATTTGCAGAAGGTGGACGGCATCGGCGAGGAACTAGCGAAAAAAATCCATTCCCATTTTCAGAATAAGACCTGATTTCCCAAAAACGGATATCTGATCTTTTTTCTGTTTCTTTCGAAATTCCCAGAAAATCTTTTAAAATAACCATTTTACTTAAGTACGGTATCAGTATTGCCGATACTGTATAAGCAATTGTAAGTATTAAATTTTGTTCCACGATGCAAACAAAAAGGCGGTGTTGAAAATGAAAATTATCGTTGCAGATGACTCACGTTTAATTCGCTCAATTATAGAAAAGACGGCTACGGCGATTGGCTTTGAGGTTCTTCAGGCGGCCAACGGAAAAGATGCGTTGGACCACTTGGAAGCCGGCGGCAAAGAAATAAATTTGGTGCTCCTTGACTGGAATATGCCGATGATGAGCGGCATCGACGTTTTGAGAAACATGCGGGCCGATGATCGCTTCAAAGGGATTCCCGTACTGATGGTTTCAACGGAATCTGAAGACGACAAAATCAGGGAGGCCATTGAAGCCGGCGCCCACGGTTACCTTACCAAACCTTTTAACGCGGAAAAACTGACTGCCGCCATTCATCAAGTGCTGGGAAGCCGGACATAATGACAAATCGAACTTCAGAATCGGGTGCGTCTGCCGCCTGCCTCGAATTTCACCAGGCAATCCCGGTTATTGACCATGAACACGAAAAGGAGATTTTATTTATGAACAAAATAATTGGGATTGATTGCAGCCCAAAAGTTCAAGCCGCCGTTTCGGATATGTTGGGGGGTAAATGTGATATTCAGTATGAGCGATTTCAGGATGAAATGAGCTTTAACGACTATCAAATGATTATCCTGGAAATGGGAACAAGCCAGGAATATGTTTCTCAGCAGATCCGGAAATTGCGTTACGCCTGTAATTTCAAGAATATCCCCATTATTCTGATTCACGATAATGAAAAGGATATTTTTTCACAACCTTATATGATTGCCGGCGCTACCGAGGTATTGTCTCTTTACGATCCGCTGCCCGCCTGTAAACAGATTCTGAGCGGCTATTTAATCCCGAACAGGGAACCGCTCGTCGAAGAACTGGAATATCTGAAGCCTTTTATCAAAAACACCTGCCACATTCTGAAAACCATGGCGGCGGTAGATGTTGAATTCAAAGAAGTCTATTTTTCCAATTCCATCCGAATATTTGGTGATGTCTCCGGAATTATGGGGCTTTCCGGAAATGTGGAAGGAACCATCGTTGTCACCTTCTACTGGGATCTGGCCAAAATGATTGTGGCGAAAATGATGGGCACGGAAGAGGGGGCCATCGATGCCGAACTGATTCATGATGGCGTCAGTGAAATCATCAATATGATCAGCGGGACCACAAAGAAAGAGTTTGTCGATACCCAGTATTATTTCGAAATTACACTGCCCTCCGTAGTCGTCGGTCCGGGGCACCAGATTGGCCACTTGCAGGACACATCGGTTTCCGCCCTTATTTTTCAAATCGGAAATCAGTCTTTTGCCCTGCACGTTTGCATCAGACCGAAAAGCAGTCAGAGAAAAGTTCAACGAGGCGTCTGATTTAAAAAAATAAGGTGTGATAGATGCCGTTGCATATATGTGATACGATTTCTTGTGCCTGAAACCTATGAATATTAAAGGCTACATACTCCTGATCAACCGGGAAAAGAAATTTCTGGAAACTGTTCAAAAATCTCTTCTCGATGCCGGATATTCAGTCCTTACTGCAACAACAATGAGCAGCGCCGTGAATCTGCTCTCCAACAATGCGGTGGTGCTTGTTATTTGCGACAGTGAATTGAATGACTTCAGTGGTTATGATCT